>Ga0209700_102258_pt1 | contig 39394 bp, 20 predicted proteins | sample SiratroredBW_FD_187528 | JGI IMG/M metagenome (GOLD analysis project Ga0209700, IMG submission 187528) | Root nodule microbial communities of legume samples collected from California, USA - Siratro red BW (SPAdes) (version 2) | ecosystem: Host-associated > Plants > Roots > Nodule | place: USA...
ATATATATATATATATATATATATATATATATATATATATATATATATATATATATATAAATTATAAAGAGATTTATTTTTGAATAATTATAACAAAAAGATATGTACAGCAAGATAACAGATAATTAAGATATAACATAAGTTATAATTAAGGGATAACATAAGTTATAATTAAGGGATAATATAAGCTATAATTAAATGTGTGTTATAATGCATGTGCAAGATCTGCAGTTGATTGTTTCTAATGAATGGAGGAGAGAGACTGAATGTCAATCTTGTCTAAAAGAAATGCATTGTGAGAATGGGATAGAGATTTAGTAAATAGATCAGCTAGTTGATGACTTGTTGGCTCATGAGACACTTGAAGTTTCTTAGAAGCAACCAAGTCACAAATAAAATGATAGTTAATGACAAGATGTTTCATGCGAGTATGGAACACATGATTGACAGAAAGGTAGGTAGCTCCAATATTATCATAAAACAATTGCGGCGTCTTGATGATTAAATGACCAAGCTCCTTTAATAGTTTCCATAACCACAAAAGTTCAATAGTGGTGGTCGCTATAGTTCAATATCAAGCCTCCGTTGAAGATTTAGCAACAGTGGGTTGCTTATTAGAGGACCAAGAGATGGCATTGCGCCCTATTTAAATAAGATAGATAACAATAGACTTGCGATCATGAGTATCTCTATCCCAATCAGAATCACAAAATATTGTGAGAGATAGATCTGTGGCGTGAGAGAGGTGAAGACCATGGTCAAGTGTCCCCTTTAGATAGCAGAGTAAACGCTTGGCAGTTTTCATGTGAATTTCATGGGAGCTTGCATGTACTATGATAGTTTATTGATTGAGAAAGAAACATCTAGGCGGGTGAGATACAAATATTGTAAGGAACCAATAATATGACAGAACTCCTAGGTATCACATGAGGGAGCATCAGACATTGGAGTCAAATCACATGAAGTAGAAAGAGGGATGGAGACATGTTTTGCATCTTGCATGTTGGTATAAATCAATAACTCACGTGCATAGTGTTGTTGTGAAAGAAACAAACCGTGAGACGTAGGGAGGATTTCCATACCAAGGAAATGGTGAGGAGACCCGAGATCCTTTAAAGAGAACTTCAATGTAAGGGGCAGTCTTGAATGCATTCATAAATGAGTCGTTATTGCCCATGAGTAATAGATCATCTACATAAACAATAAAGTATGCAACAACACCATCCCAATTGTATTCCAATAAAGGAGTGTCAGATCGAGAATTAAGAAATTGATATGTAATAAGAAACCCCTTTAGAGCATTATACCAAGCACGAGGTGCTTGTTTGAGACTGTACAACGCTTTGTGAAGCTTACATACATAATCTGGAAAGTGAGAGTTGACAAAACCTAGTGGTTGAGACATGAATATCCTTTGAGATACTACCATCAAGAGATGCATTATTAACATTCATTTGATATAAAGGCCAACTATTAGAGAGAGCAATACAGAGAACCAACTTGATAGTTTGAGGCTTAATGAATGAACTATAGGTTTAAGTATAGTCAATACTAAGACATTGATGAAACCCTTTAGCAACAAGATGAGCTTTATATCAAGTTACCGACCCATCGGGATCTTGCTTCAGATGAAACACCCACTTATTACCAATAATGTTGGACTATGGTTGCTTAGGGACAAAGGACCATGTACCATTGGCAAGTAATGCATTGAATTCTTCTCACATTGCTTGCCTACACTCAGAATGTTTCAAAGCCTTGGATAGACAAGAAGGTTTAATTTGGTCAGATAAAGGAAATTTGGTGGCTAGGTGAAGCTGTTTGGGTTTAAAGATGCCATTTTTAGATCTTGTAACCATTGGGTGGGATGGTTGTTTTGGTCCAGGAGAGCATGAGGATGAGTCTACGTGCAGATGAACCCAAAGTGTACAAGATATCATGATTGGATGGAGGAGGGGATTCAATGGAATTTGGTAATACATGAGAAGGGGATGAAGTATGCGGTGATGTTGGCATGGATATATGAAAAGATACGTTTTGAGATGTGGTAGGTAAAGAGGTCAAATTTGAATTTTGAGATATAGGTGTTGAAATGATTTGTATGTGGTTTGAGGGTGTGGGGTCAGATGGTTGTATGCATGTAGGGATGAATGTTGGAGAGAGAGAAGACGTGGTTGTAAGTGTCTAAAAATAAGGAAAAACATTTTTTACAAAGTGCTCTTGTCTTGAAGTATATAGTTTTTCAATTTTAAAATTGTAACACAAATAAGCACTTTGAGATGAGTTGTAACCTAAAAAAAGATGCATGGTTGGGATTTTAGGAGAAGTTTGTTAAGAATGTGCTGGACCAACCAAGGAAAACAGAGACATCTGAAGGTATGTAACTTAGAGTAATTTGGCGAGGAGTGAAATAAGGACTTGAGAGGTGACTCCATGTTTAAACCAAGTGTGGGCATGTAATTTATAAGATAGGTTGTAGTTTCAAGAGCATAAGACCAAAATTAGATGGGTATGGAAGCATGGTGGAGAAGACAACGAGTAGTTTCAACAAAATGACAGTGTTTTCTTTTCAGAAAGTCCATTTTGTTTTGGGGTATAAAGGGGAGATGTTAAGTGTGTTATTCCATGATTTTGAAAGAAAGTCCTCAATTTAATATATTCATCACCATTGTCTGAGTAAAAAGTTTTAATTTTTATATTTAATTGATTTTCAACAAGTGATTTGAAAATTGGAAAAATATGAGAAACATCATATTTATTTTTAATCGGATAAAGCCAAACATATTTTGAAAAGTGATCAATAAAAATGATCGTTTATTGAAGATGAAGGTGCAGGACCCCATACATTTGAACAAATCAATTATAAGGCTTGACTACTAGACAAGTGGACCTAGAAAAGGACAACTTGTGACTTTTATTTGCTAAACAATCTAAACATTGAACAGGTAATGAATAAAATGGTAACCTTAAGTGCATGATGAAGGATGTGAGAAGCGAGATGCCCTAAGCGACTGTGCTAGGTGGAGAGCGAGGTATGACAGTAAATATGATGAGATTGAGGATGACGAGGTAGACAAGAAATCTTGTACACATTGTTTTCATTCTTTCCACATAGTATGATCATCCCCGTGCTCAAATCCTTGACCTAAAATTGTCATGGGAAAAATTCAATGGATACAAAGTTTTTTTGACATAATTGGGAAATAGGAAGAAGATTTTGAGATGTGTTAAGAACATAAAGAACTTTATTTAAGTGAAGCGGAGAGGAGGAAGTGGGAAGAGAAATTGAACCACTATGAGTGATGGTGAGTCCCTTACCATTCACAACCATAAGTTTATCATTACCAGTATAATCATGGACTAAAGTGAGATTAGCAAGATCTCTAGTGACATGAGATGCGCCAGAATCCAAAAGCCAAGTTGCTTGACAACGAGAATGATTGAAAGGATAACCATGTAATTTGTAGCAAGTCTTAGCAATATGACCACGACGATCACAATATTGACAATTAAGGGGAGACACAGAGGAAGAGTTATGTGGATGAGAACTAAAAGGGTTGCCCTGAGCAAGAGATGCTCCACTAGGGGATGGCATTGAACATTTGTAGCGACCATGAGAGAAAAATGAACGAGAAGCATTGTTGGCGGTAACAAGAAAATTTCATAATCAACAAGTTTGTCAAAAAATTCATCAAACAACAGTGGAGTGTCACGAGTGCAGATTGCTGCACAAAACTCACAATGAGCAGGGCCAAGACCATTCAGGGCCACAATGACAAGATCAAAATCATCAATAGAATGATCAATAAGTGCAAGTTCATCAGCTACTACCCATTTTTACCAAGTTAGCTATCAACAATAGAGTAACTTGCTTGTACCAGGTGGGGTAATTTGAGGAAGATATTTTAATGGGTGGTAGAGTTGTTGTGACAAGTTTCACAACAGAGTAAGCGGAAGGAGTAATGGTGGCCATTAATAGGATCGAAAATAACTAGTTAAGCTTGTAGCTCTGAAACCATATAGAGAAATATAATTTTTATATATTGAGCACATATATCGTACAAATATCTACGAGTATATATATAAATTACAAAGGAATTTATTCTTGAATAATTATAATGGAAAGATACAGAAAAAATGTACAAAATGACAAATAATTAAGAAATAATATAAGTTATAATTAAGGATGTGTTATGATGCATGTGTATGATATGTGTCCGATTGTTTCTGATGAATGGAGAAATAGTCTATAGTACTTTCAGAATTTTATTTGAATTGAAAAATTTTTGTATATTCATTCTTACCTTATTATATCTTAATTAATCATTAATACTTTAAAAATTAATCTTTATATGTCATCATAAAAATACTTAATATAAGAATTATATAATATGTTTACACTATCTAAAAATAGTCTATTCATATCCAACAAAAATAGGGAAATTGATCTCTTTCTTAATGATTTGCTAATGATTTTCTAAAAATTAAGGTTGAAGGACCAAGAAGCTAGTTGACCATTAAAGAAAAGAAAAAAAACACAAATAATTTAAAGTTCATATTACGTAAAATTAACCCAACAAATTAATTTTAGTATTAGAAAAATTAAGTTATATAATATATATATATATTATAACAACACAACACTTTTTTTTCACTTTTTTAAAAATATAAATAGTGGAATAATGGTTAATGTGTCTATCCTATTAGTGGGTGGTGGAGTTAAAGGGTTAGGTAAGAAAACAAGTAAAGTGAATCACCTAACTTATCCAACCGTTTTTTTGTTGGTAGCATGAGTCATCCTTTGGTATCCTTACGCTTCAGACTCACAAGTCAGATTTATTTATTTAGTTATATATATATATTAATTTAATGAGTGAATCTTATTTAGTATTTGCTTAGCTAACACTATTTACTCTAAATTAGAAAAACGAACATATTTTAAATTCCAAATCAAAATATAAGTGAAATAGTTCTGGAGTTTTTCCAATGCAAAAAATAATAATTTTATTATGAAATTATTATTATTAGACAAATAATATAATAATAATTTATTATGAATAAATAATAATCAATGGAAAAAAGATAGTACCAAAAATTTATATAAACAGAAAAACTAGTTATTTAGATTTTATTTTATAAAAATCACCATCTTTCTATAATAAAATTTCTTTTTTTTTTCTCTTCTACCTTTTCTTTAAAATCTTGGCTCCATCTATCATATTCTTATAGATTCCTAACATCAAGTAGAGCAAAAGTGTCTGATCATATTCTTGAAGAAAGTAAGTTTATTTTTGAGTCATTTCTTTTGAGTCAGTTGTTCTTAGCTACTCTAGCAATCTAGCATGCATGTGACCTCTAGTAAATCAAGATAGATATTTGTTAGTTCATGATCATAGTGGTATAGCTTGATAGTTTATCAGAGCTCTATGGTGTAGGTTAGGAGATCCTATGTGAACTTTAGGCTTGGGAGCTCTTTTGAGGAGTGTTATGTTTAAGCCAAGTAAGGGAAGCTAATTACTGTAGCTACATGCTTATAATGTTGTGAATTTTTAGAATTTGAAATGTAGAGTCAAGGATGTACTCTGAGTTATGGTTGAACCATCTGTGTTGAATTTTTTTACATGTTTGAAATTGGTTGATTTAATTGCCTTTGAGAGTTATTTGGTATCTAATAGGACAATTTTGAAGTTATAGACTTATTGAATTTTGTTCCAAAATATGTGCATGTTTGAATTAATGTTAATTTTGAAACGAGATTAATTGTTTCAGTTTTGTGTGATAGCTATATTCTGATGATGTGTTAGAGAATAATGTTATGAGTATGTGCAAATGTCTATGCATGAAATTAGGAACAAATATGATGGAATACACCGCAACCACCTTAGTCAAAGAATAAAGATGACACAGAGCCAGAGGTTAGATCAAAAACTTTCTAGAAGACTTGACCCATTTGAGCTTATTTGGGCTTTCAATCAGCTGCTCGAGCCCAAATGCATCATCTTACACCCTAAATTGTATAAATTATTTATAATAGTTTAGAATAATTTGGGCCTTGTATATGGGCCAAGTAGAATAGATTTGTGGCAATTGTTTCCTGCACCCCCACAATTGTTTCCTGCACCCCATCAATTGTTCGTAATTTCACAGTTGCCCTTGCTAGAATATACAAAGGGAAAGTTAGGTTTTTTTGTGGATTTTTTCAACAGTGACCAAATTTTGCTATCTTTAATTTTCTAATCATTGTCTCCAGATTTTTGATTCTCTGCTCAATATCTATTACATTTATTCTAGATACACAATTATAGCTTTCACTCTAAGTAGCAGATTGGCTTAGTCTTTCACTAGACACCCTTGCTTCTTTGCTCCCATTTGCATCTTTAATATCTCCCTTCAAAATCAACTGTTCAACAGTATCTTTTCCAACCACTTTTGCCTGTGGTGACATCCTTTTAGCATTTTCGTAATCTACAGTAGAGGCTGAAGAACTTTGGTTGGACAAAGTCTTACATCTTGTTAGAACTTCATCATCACTATTTCCATTATCTTTGAAACCATCTTGAGCAGAAGAATTTCCAGAAGGAACAGTTTTCAAGCATTTGAGAAGAAAATCAGAAGGCACATTAGCATCACTACTATGTTTCCCAGCATTTGAAGCATCATCATTGAATTTTCTAGAATACATTGTGCCACCAAGTTTGGGAGGCAAACCAGGAGGAACATCAGCATCATTACCATTTTTTCAAGTGACCTTGGACTTCTCTTTCCCTGTACAATATTCTTGGCAAGATCTTGTTGATTCAGTAATACTGATTGGTTCCACCACTTTGCATAACGTGTGGTAACATCTCCCTCAAAAAGCCTAGCAGGAAAATACAACTTACTATCCGATATGGGCCTGCAGTAATTTTTCCAAGCAAACTCTTTACTCCCATGAAATCTAGGCACACAACCTGGAATATCTTGATCCATTCCAAATTGCATAGTAACTCTATATGGCAGGTATTTGTGTATAGTAGATTTAATTCCAACAAGCACAGAAACTCTCAGGCATGTAACAAAAGAAACTACTTCTTTATCCAAATCCCTCTCTAATGGTATCAACCTTTCATTTTTTGGACAAAAAGCAGGCATTTTAATGTCACAAATTAAAACAATAACGGTTTACATTTTCAACATTTTTGTTTGTTGGACAATAGTGGCCCAAAAACATTTAAGTTTAGTAGAATTCATGTAGGGAAATTGCTTCCTGCACCCCCACAATTGCTTGCTGCACCCCATCAATTTTTCATAATTCCACAGTTGCCCTTGTTAGAATATACAAAGGGAAAGTTAGGTTTTTTGTGGATTAGTGAAAACGGAGAAGCATGGTGGTGGGTGACGGCGGAGGAGTTAAAACGACGACAACATTAAAGGCTAATGACGACGAAGAGTAAGGCGAAGTAGCGGGGCGACATGAAGGAGCAGGGCAACGACGGAGGAGCGACAAAGAAGCAACGGAGAAGTTTGAAGCAGCGTTCGACGAAGGGGGTGGGTTTTCTCTTGAACTGTGAAAATCGTTTTCCATAAAATTTTTGGAAAATGTTTTCCATAGTTAATTTTTTTTTGAAAAACAACCTTCATTACGGAAAATCATGCAAAATGAAAACAATTTACCGACGAACGCTGCCAAAGAAATTTCGTTGCAGCACCCTCTACCACCTTCGCTCACCGGAAAACCTACAGCACCACCCACTCACTGAACGACTTTCCCATTTGTATATTCTGCTAAGGGCACTTTTGTCATTACAAATAACTAATGGGTGAAGAAAGCAATTGTGGGGGTGCAGGAAGCAATTTCCTAGATTTGTGCCTTGTATTTTTGGCCATGTAGTGTATGTGTTAGGCCTTGAAGTCCATAAATAATGTTGGACGTGTTCAAGGAGTTATCACATGGCAACCTCTCCTTAAAGCCTTGCGGTCCAAGTTAGGGAAAGGGAAAAGCTCTCTCCTTGTGCCACTTGTCATCATTGTATGAGAGTCTTGGGATACAAACTAGGTTTGAGAAGCTTGTCATAGAAGCTAGGGTTAGGAGAACTTCTCCCACAAACTTCTTCCCATCTTTCATTCTATAAATAGTTGTGTAAGGCAATGTAAAATTCAACTTAAATACTTTAATGAAATGTTGTAGGATTTTATTTCTAAGTTCATTGTTTAAGCTCTTCTTTGTTAGTTCTTCTAGAGTTAAACCAATACACCTTGATAGTTGGCCCAACTTATATCAATTCCTTGTTCTCTCTAGTTCATCAGCTTCCATTACACAAAACCTCTATCATACTTTTTCCATCTTCATGCACACTTCATGGAATCATCTACACATAAAGCTTCTGCAAGACTCCTTGGAGCTTCTCCCTCATTTCCATTCGGTGCAAGTCTTCACAAAGCTTCCTTTATAAGCTTACAGCTCATGTTGAAGCAAGGCACCAAAAATGAGCTCTATCAAATTAGGTATATATGTATGATTGTAGACTGTTAGAATAGTTATAAATTATAGGAATGTAGGAGTTCTTGTGACTAGTTTAGTCATGAAAAGTGCCTTGATAAGAATGATCTTGAATTGGAACTGATTTAGGAAGCATGTGAACAAGATAGGTTTATTAAATTGGATTTTCATAACTTTTTTTTGGGAGATGATAGAATTCTCCTAGAAAAATATTACTAGTTGATAAAAATAATGAATTAAAAGTATATTTGAATATGAAATAATATAAATGAAATAATATTTGAATCCAAATTATGATTACTTCCTATAAGTTAGAATTACGTGGTTAGACCTTCTCTTTTTATATAAATAATTTAGTTTTGATTAAGTTATATTTATTTTTTGACAAGTTTTATCATTTTTAAGTTTGGATAAATATAAACATTTATTTTTCTCACAATCTAGCATGTTTCTAATTTATAATTATATAGGAAATGAATAAAACTAGTGTAATTGTTTAAAAAATATAACATATTACATTGGTTGATAGATTAACCTATCTAATATCATTCATTTTATATTGATTGAAACAGTGAAATGATTTACGTGATGTAATGTGTCTTTACCAACCTAATAGGGCTATTATATCAACTCCAAAAACAATTCATGTAAAAGGAGGATATTCCATTTATAAGGCTATTAGATCAATTCCACATACAATTCATGTAAAAGGAGGATATTACATTCATTCTAATAAATAATCGATGTAACAATAATAAATAATGGATGTAATAAGTACCTTACTTTTTTTTTAATTTAACTCTTTTAAATAAAATTTTACTTTTTGTATCAATCAATTAAAATTAATATAATATTTTTATATTTTATATTTATTGGATATCTGAAGTAAAATATGACTCACCTTATGTATATAACGATAATCGAAATGATATAAAAGCTTAAGAAATAATATATGTAAAATATATTTTTTAATTAATGATTAACTAAAATTATCATCACTGTTAATATATTTAAACCATTAATAATTATTTGAAACTTTGCACTAATATCATACACATATAACATGATTTTTTTAAGCAGTAGAAAGATGCTATAACGTCTAGTCTTCCTGATCCTCGTCCGTAACAAATTGACCAGTTCCAGGATTCAAAGCAGCAAAAAAGAAGAACACGACACTGAACAACACTAGTGGTTCGATTTCATTAATGGGCACCCCAGTCTCAATGTTGAGCTGAGCAAGAGCTCCTTTTCCAGTAATAATTTCGCCAATCAAAGACAAAGCAAAACCTAATTGTGCCAATCTTCCAACAAAGAGCTCATTTGCTTTGGTAAAGCCAAACAGAGGACCTAATCAAAACACACAAATAAAAAACTCATCTCATTTAAAGTAACTTGACATGAATTAGAAAAAAAAATATTAGTCGTTACAATTGTCCTAAACAAAATTAACAGTAAATATTGTAGATTTAAACTAATAGTATGATTTCTTGAAAATATAATCAATTTCCTCTGCACCATTTGGATAAGTATGTCTAATTTTGCAAATTAAAGGAAAATGATTTATAACATTAATGCATCACTGACAGGATAAAGTTACAGTATCTACATTATTAACAGACACAAATAGGTTATAAATTAAAAAGGCATTCTGTCTTTCATATTATTTTTTAAAATTTTATATTACCCTTTTAATTTAAAGAAAAAATTTGATTTCTTTTTTTTATTTCTATTCAGCATCTACATTGTTAGTTCCTCAACTTATATTATTAGATTTTTAAATTAGTTGATCTATAAATTTAGATAAATTATGAAAGACTTTTAGTGGTTACCCCTTTCAGTGAGGCCAAGAGCTGCTCTGAAGCCTTTGCCTGGAGGAATGACTGCCTTATCAAGTCCAGTAAGAGGGTCATCAACAAATTTGCCACGGTCACCTAATGCTCCAATGGCTCCTAGAAGTGTGAAAAGAATGAAGAAAAGAAGAAGAGGTTCTGCTTCATAAATGGGAATTCCAGTTTCCAGATTAAGTTGAGCAAGAATTCCTTTGCCTGTAATTGCTTCACCCAACAATGATGCCTGCAAATGTATACCAACCATTACTTCACTTATGTCCCTTTTGCAATGCCATACCCCTTTTTTATATATAATAATAATGTTTGGATTATGGAAAAAATAACGGAGTAGAGTTTAATTATGTTAAATATATTTCTTTTCATTTAATACCTCCATTTTTGTTCACATTAATTTGGAGGCCAATGATACCAAAACAATTAATAATTTTACCTAAACTTCGAGGAATGAAATGCGTTGACTTCTTTTTTTATTATTTCATGTAAATGTCAAAAACGGGTAAATGACCATTTCAGTTCTTAAAAGTGTATAGATAAATGATAATTTAATTTTTGAAAGATAAAATTTTTATTTAATTCCTAAAAAATATGTAAAATAAATGCCCCAATTGTTCTATCATTAAACTTTGTAGGAACATGTAAAATTTTATGTATATAAAGGATCAATTGAATACTATTTATATTATTCAAATTGATATATTAAATTATAAAGTGTACGGGGTTAATGAAATTATATTAAATTATAAAGTGTAAGGGTTAATTTAATTATATTAAATTATAAAGTGTAAAGGTTAATTTAGCATAACGATGCTAAATTTAGCGATTCATTTGCCTTAACTTGTTATACAGATATTTAAAGTATTATTTTTTTTTCAACGAATAAATTATCATTTCCAGAGAAAAAAAATATCATTTATCCTATTCAAATAACAGAAATACAATCTTATTTCACGTCATCATATATAATTAAATATTTAAAAATACGCTTGGTTACTCTGCCATCTAGAAAAACAATTAAACTTAAAATCTACTTTCAAATTATGTTTATAATATATTCAGTACATGAATATCAAGTCAACCAAACAACTCGTCCTAAAAATTTGTTTTGTTTATGAAGTTTTATTTGAAATACACAAATTAAATTATTTAAAAAGAGATGATATGTTAACATAAAAAGAACACAATAAATTGATATATAGCATTAAAAATAAACTGATGAAAGAATTTATCTGCTGAAAATAAGAGAAAGGTTGACGTGGCAGTTGAGCTGAGACAGTTAAGGAAGTAAACTTTGACTCACAGCAAAACCAAGCATAGCAACACGACCAACAAAGAGTTCATTCTGCTTAGTAAAACCAAACCCTCCAGAAGTGCCAAAAATACCATCTTCAACCTTTGCCTTTCGATTGTCCTTCAGAACCTATAACCAAAATCAAAGTGTTTAAAAGAAATAAATTAACTATCATAATAAAAATATATATTTAATTAATTTATAAATACTTTATAAATCTAATTTTTTAATTAAATTTTTATTAAAAAGATTATTTTATTAAGTATTTAAAGTCTTTTTTTTTTTATTTTCAAGTTTTTTAATTTCATTTTGTCGATAACAGGATTATGTAGTTGTTATTTTCATTTAACTGCTTCCAACTTGGAGATTAACTCGTGCTTTCCCTTTTCCAATCTCATTTAACTTGTCATTAGATTTGCTTCGGACAAGTTAGGATTCAAGATGGAATTAGCAAATTCATCAGTAAGTTAGATATGAGAAGATAAAATTAGCAGTCGTGTCTCTTTATGACAAAAAGTCATACAACAAAATATTTAAAAGAAAAAGAAAATATATTTTAAGTATTCAATATAATGAAGTTTTATAATAAAAACTCATATTTAAACCTAAAAAATATTATAAAATGACTACCTTGCTGAGAGGGGCCTTGGTATTTGTTCTGTAGACGGCCAAGGTTGTAAATATAGGAGATGATGTAGAAAAGGAAGATGGTATATTGAAAAGGAGGTATTGAGATAACTTAGGCCTTGCTCTTTGATTCTGTAGTTGAATCTTAGTGTCTCTCTTCAGACTTATGGCATTGCTAGCTGGGACACTAGACATTAGCAACATGGTTTGAGCCATTGCTTTTGCATAACCAAAATCTATAGCCACCCTGCACTCTATGACCATAAATGTGTGTGACTAAATCCAAGGTGAGTGGAAAGAATTTATTGAAGTATGGTACAATGGCACTACAATCTTTGAGAGTTGATTAGGGGTAAACAGAATGTCCACGTGTCCTTTACCCTATGTGTGGTTATTATGGTGAAAATGCTTTAAATTTCAAGCACATCAAGCATAATTTTTGGGGCCTTTCTTTTCCTAATAGACTCACTCAATTGGGTTTCTTTGTTTTTCATTCATTTTTTAGATCAATCAAATGATAGTAGGAATTGTTTTTTTGCATGTGTTGGTGCAATTCTAGAACTGATGACGAGGGACAAGTGTTGAGTTGTGTGGAACAGCTGGTTAGGTCTCATTCTGTCCACAATTTAAACACATAATATGGTGCCACCCAGTTGTTGGGATGATTTGATCAAGGATATTTGAAGGTGACAAATCCTGATTTCACACATTTACCAAAACAGTACAAATGGATATTATTTTTACTATTAGGGTTTTCTTTTCTTTCTATGTCTACTTTCTCAACATTAGAATTCAGGAACCCAAAAGTACTCTTAATCCCATTTGATAATTTTGTTTAATTCAGAATTTGATAGGTTTGAGAACACAATAATAAAATTTTGTTTTTATTCAAGCAAAGTATCCCATAATACATGAAAGTTATAAAAACTAATTCCTTTTGAATAATAGACATCTAGGAAGTAGGTTTTATCTCATTCAACAAAGTTTTTCTATTCACACAAACAAAAGATAAACTTCTTAAAACACTGTAACTTTAATTATTTATAATATTAACATTTTTAATTTTGTTTAGTTATATTACATTTTTTAAGTAATTCTTTAAATTTAATGAGAGAATTTACATTAGTATGATTAAAAATATATTAGATATTTAATGTACCAAAATTAATATTTCCTCATTCAAATTCTCTCAAAAAGAATTCTGACAATATAAGATGAAAAAGTATTTTTCCTTTTTTGTAATGAAAATATTTATATTTTTAAAAATTTTTCAGGTATTAAACAGAGTATCTATCAAAAATTACCAGAAGTGACTCAATCTCCAACCATATATGTATAGTGTGCTTGAATTGCGAGCATATTTCATATATATTATATATTACCTCCCTTATCTTATTAATACAAATAATTTCTTTTTTTTTAACCAAACATAATTAAGCATCAGATTTAGACAGGAGAGTTTCATCCTACACCTGTATGTTTTTTTTCCTCCACCATCATAATTTAAAAAATATCAAAATACTGTTATAAAATCTATATTTTAAATTATGCAATTCACAATATAATTTCTTTTTATTTTGAATTATATAAAAATAAAAAAGAATTTATATTTAGGATTGAGTCTGAAGTATAATTTTTTATATTTTAGATTGTATGATTAGAATGATTATACAATTTAAAATATAATTTTTTATATTTTATATTTTTGAATGCAAAAAAATTGTATTTTATATTTTACAATTTAAAGTTAAAAAGAAAAGTGAGGAGGAGTGCGATGAGACGATGAAGAAAATGATGAGAGTAAAATGAAGAAAATGATGAGAGTAAAATGCTATTTTTACTTTAGCTATACAGGTGTATCGAAGTGTAAGAATGATGGGATTATTGGCATATTAAATATTTATTAAGTGCAGAAAATAATATATATTATATAAAAACCAACCAAGCAATCTTCAAACCGTCACTCGTGTTGGGCTGAATAAAAGTAGAAGACACTACTCCGACGATTTCTTTTTGCACCTCATAATTTTCTTTTACACTCCATAAATACGAAAATTTCTACTTTGTTATGAAAAAATAACTTTTATATTATGTAATCTAAAATTTTTTTATTGATAAATTGTACAATCTTAAAGTTTAGTTTTTGTTTTCGTTTTACTTGATTTTTAAATTATTTTATAATTATATAATTTAAAAAACTTATTTAATTAAATCCATTTACGACATAACATGTAAAAAAGAGTTAGATGAAACAAGGGGCCAGCCACAAGAAGGACGCGACGACGGTGACATTAGTAAGGAAGCTGTATGGTCTTTTAATTATTCTTATAAGAGAGTACACGTGGAAACTATGAGAGTGCAGAAAGAAATGACCCACTCCTCTTTTGTAGAAGTTTTTTTTCAAACTTTGCTGGGACTCATGATGAAGAAACAAAAATTGTAACGAGTCAAGCCTTTATGGAACTAAAATTAATCAAATTGAAAGGAAAACAAGCCAGCACATAATTTCTTTTTTTATTTATAAAAGTTGAACATGAATATCAGGGGAGATTCTTTCTGGACCCTAAATATATTTATTGCATCACCTCTTATTCATTTTGAAATAGACTTGTCATAGTGTAACGAAATAGAATTCTCAGAATTCAAAATGTTATTCTTAAAAGTATACACCAAAACGATTGAGATTATCAAAAATTTTCATTTTTTTGTGATTTTTCTATAAAAATCCACAAGAAATGAATTTCGGTATTTTTTTAATATTTTAAAGTTCCACAAAATATTTATTAGGAAAATATGTATAAAATATGAAAAATTTTAGGAGTAAGTTAAAAGAAATATTTAAAGTATAAGAGGTTTGGTTCATATGAGAGAGGTTAAACAATTTAACTCAATAAACATGGAAAAAATCATTGTCGTCATCCCTCTACGTGGAGAAACATTCCTCACACGGAGTAAAATAATAAATTATGATACCCTGTATTATAATTTAGTTATATTTTTTATTTGATGGAAGAATTTTAATAAAAAAAGAGAGAGTATTCTATTAAATTTTAATTGCTTTTGAGAGGAATTTCAATAGTTCATATTAGGTTTTTTTTTTTTTTTTTGGAATGGAAAGTGATAGAGTTAAATCGACCTCATATGCTTTACCTTCACGCCAAATACTAGAGCATAGAAAGACTTTAGGAATATAAATGCAGATGCACTTGCTTAAAGGAGAAGATCGTAGCATGTGGCCAACCCACAATCAAAGCAAACTCAAATGAAAAAGAATCTTGGCATTATATTTTCATATAGCTAGGGCGTGCATGACCCTGCTAAAGGAAGACATGTACAAATTCCTAACTTCAAACAAATAAAAACACGATAACCTAATGGTCTAAAAGTGTCATTCAATCACAAATCATTGTTACTATTGCTTCTAATGCTCTAAAAGTAATTCATCATTCTTTTTTTCTTATTCACAACATTTAGTATAGATTGAAGTCATTTATCCTTATTTTTTGGTTCCTAATTAAAAGCACTTATCATTATTTATTTTTCTATTAATTTGTCGTAAGACAGAAAGAAATTGTCCTAGACTCAAAGTCCTATCCCCAAAGCCCTCACATGGCTAAAAGTAGTGGATCAGCTGAATTTGTCAAAGTGTTACTACTCACGTCAAGCTTCTACCACACACTTGCGAATAATAAAATATATATATCCATGAAGTTATCTTGTTTGCTACACCATAAAGGGTAACACGGTTTCTAAGATCTAGTTGATCCCAAATTTGAATACAATTAATTTTCTTACATGATTGAGTGTTAGGTACTTTTTGTTAAAAGAACATTGTTATCATTTATACACTTCAGACCAACATTTTTATGAATCAAAACAGTTATGAGTTCTGTTCAGTTAAGATTTCCTAAACAACAATCTCACCTTTGATTAAGGAACATGTATGGAACATTTTTGTTCTGAAAAAAGCAAATATGTTTAATAATAGAAAAGTGAAGAAACGTTTGCAAAATAATAAAAAACTCTGAGTATTTTCAAAGAACTTAGTTAAGAGTCTATTATGCCATAAGGGGAAAATTTATGAAGCATAGTATAGATGACCATGTTATATTTGATGTAATATATAGATGAAGCAATAGGTTTTTAATGTGGCAGGAATAGTTTCCTTGAAGAAATGAGAGTGGCTCCAGGAGGAAACACAGTGGGTCACTCAGGGCATTTTATTGGTGGATCTTTTCAGTGTACAACGAACAAAGTTATGGCTCCGTACAAAGCCATCTTTAATTGTTTCTATTTGATACAACAACACTGCATAATGATATCATTAGAGCTTTATCATTTATTTGGACTAGAGAGACCAAAGTGAGAGGGAAAAAAAGGAAAGTAAAAGAAATAGATTGAAAATGTGAGTTGATTATGATTAAGGAAAAAAAGTAAATAAATAAATAAATAAATAAATAAAAGTTTATAAATAATTTAATTTATGTGATAAAATAAAAAAATGTGTTAATTTGATAATTTTAAAAAATGAGCAAAGTGTCTTTGTATTAAACATTAAGTATGGTCGAATTTCGTTACTTTAAACAATAAACTTAAATTTATATAACACTGGTAATCAACAATATAGTGATATTATTGCATATAGAAAGAAAACAATTTATGCAAATTATAAATCATAAATAAGATTGATGTAAATTATAAATCAAATAAAATAAGAGACGATTGTAATAATGTTTAGAAAAAGATAAAGAGTACATTACAATCATAGGAAAAAAAAAATCAAATATAGCTTAAATAATAGTATTATAAGTCATACAAAAAAAATTAAAAATTATGTTTATTAGAGGGATTTTCAGAAAAAATTTCAAATTCTTGTTCAATACCATCAATTCTTTGGTCAACATTTCAAGATTTAAGGGACATTTAAATTTTGTTGTAGTTCTCCTAAATACAACTCTAAATTTGATTATATATAACAAAATCAAACTAAAGTATAGTGAAGTTGTCGTTGTGATCTTTTATCCCAACATTCTCATTATAGTTTATAAGGTTTCACCTTTTAAATTATACTACGATCCTAATAAGTCTTCCATATTTCTAGACACCAATAACATTAATTACATTCATCTTTCAAAAATATTTCATTAAACCAATTAGATTTAGGTCCTACATGTTTTTAGAACAATAACATTAATCACATTCATCTCTAAAGAATATTTCATTAAACCAATTAAACCATCCTAGAGTTTGTCCTTTTACAATCATGTTCAAGCCATAATGCTTGGATGTGACTGATAAAGGTATTATATGAAATTTTCTAGACACCAATAACATTAATTACATTTATCTTTGAAGAATGTTTCATTAAACCAATTGGACCACCCTAGGGTTTGTCCTTCTACAACCATGTTCAAGCCATAATGCTTGAATTTGAATAATAAAAGTATTATATGGAAAATATAACTCATTAATCTTGAATTTTATCATTATTGCATTATATGATGTCGCCAATAAATTTGAATGTTACTTTTCATAATCTAAAGAATACAAATATCTTCAAGTATATATCAACTAAGCATAATTAATTCCCTATGGACTAAGAATATGAACATACATATAATGCAAAAATTTGTCTTCAATAGTCAAACTGCCTACATTTTAACATTGCTACCTTACAACTCTGATTTAGTCACGACAACCAAAATCATATCATGTTCGTTGATATTTTTGAACTTATTTTCATAATGAAATAAACTCTTTTTAAGTTTGGAATCTGCTAGATTGCATGTTTTTATCTCATTTTATAAATAATTTGTTCTTGTAATAAATAATTGGTTTCTTGAGTTTTTAATCAAATTTTACTAAAAATCCCATTAATTTTGTCAAATAAATGAATAGGAGGCATTTTGATAAAAAAGAGTAAGATTGATATCCTTGAGGAGTGAATAAGGCCAAAGTTGAAATGTTGATGCTGACAGCCGGCACTAGGTTGCGCGCTACTTATTTGAGTCGGGCTCAAGATGTGTCAATTTGTCCAAAAGTACAGGAGATTACAACAAAATTCAATTGCACCCGATGTCACTTTAGTTGGGTTAAGCGCAGACGTCACAAATCAGATCTATTTAAAGGATTCTTTGCATTAGGGTTAGACATTTCTAGGCACTCCTCCACTTTGGAGACTCCACTCCATCTGGAGGTTGAGAGTCAGAAAAATGTAGTTTTGAGATGACGACTGGAGGGTTTTCCATTTCTCTTCTTTGTATATATATATTCCTCCATTGTTCATCTTTTTATCTTGTTGGGATTAGACGTAACTGGTTGAATTCTCATGAAGTCAATATTGGTTTTCACAAATATGTCTTTACATATATGTTCTTTTTTTCTTTCAAATGTTTACTATTTTGATATGTGTTTAATGCTTTTTGTGTTTATTCATGACATATTACAAGAAAATGCAAAAATAACTGCGAAAATATAACATCGGCCAAATAGTGGACACAAATAGCATTAGCCCAACCCACTCTAGACGGACGCAAAAAGAGGCAATACATTTTAGCGCGGATGATATCTGAAAAAAATTAAAAAAAGAAAGTTGTGTTAGGTTGATGCTTAAAATGACGTTGTGTTTACTAAGAAGGCATACCTTGTGTCGACCCAGTTGATGTTATTTGTAAGGATATTTTGGGCTGGCCTAGTCGATGCAATGGTCCTTTAATTTCAGGGTTCACTTTTCCCTTTCATTTTGCAATTCTCAGTAGTGTTGCGCCTCCTTTCTTCTCTTTTGTTGTTTGCTTCCAAATCACAACTTCAAGCTTCCAATCTCCAATTCTTCTTAAGGGTAGTTTAATTTGGCTCTAGTGATTTCTTTGCACCAATTAATTTTACACCATGTGGTCTCCATTAGCTCTTTGCTGCCCAACACGTTTGTGGTTGTTGGCGGGTGTTCTTTAACTTCAATGGAGATAAGTTTTGTTTGGGTTTCATTTTGGCTTCGTTTTGGGGTCTTCTTTTTACTTGGATGAGTTGGTGGTTGTGGTCGACCATGAATGCAGGTTTGTGTATTTGTTTTTTTTTTCGTTGTTGTGGCCATCTGCATTTGCTTCCTATCATAAGGTAAGTTCCTGTTAAATTGATTTTGTTATATGTTGTTGAAATTATGGTTGGAAATGGTTTTCTTCATTGATGGTAATCTGACTCTAAAAATCATTTTATTTTATATTGTTGATGTTGAAATTGTGTCTGGAATTTGATTTTGTGTTGGCATGTGGTAATGTGGGTGTTAGAGTTATTGTGTTTTATGTTATTGTTGAACTTGTTTGTTGAATTCGTTTATCTTGCTTGTTTAGTGAATCAAATCAAGTTGGATTGAAAATTAAAATTGGATTGTGTTTATGAAATTGGACAGACCCACTCAATTTCTTTTTTTCAAAATCATCAAGGTTGTGTTGGGCTGGCCGACACTAAATGCTTCAATTTTAACGACAACTTGTGCTACACAACTTATATAATATTTTATTATGTGACATTTTTGTGTCGACTAGGTCGATGCTATTTGCGTCCGCTTCGCTGATCAACAATAACTTTAAATAACTTCCACTGAATTAGTGTGTTGCATGACCGATGCAACTCTAACGCATAAGCATCAGTTTTAAACTTTTTGTGTCAATTTTTTATTGACGTTATTTCATTATTTTTTTGTAGTGACATGATAATTGTTTTTTAGGGTATTGTGTGAAATATCATTTATAATAAAGATATCAATTGAAATACCAAATGAAAGATTTTGTCTAGGAATAGAGCTTGATTCATTTGTTGTCTTAAGACCCTTGTGGCGATTGCAAGTTTTATTTATATAATTGATCAAGGAATTCATGATTAATATATAAGCTTAGCCTCGTGTACCTAAAGAATTAAGATTTGGGTACTATTGTGGGTTGACATTGACATTTGTTTGAAAATATGATAATTTATTTTATGCATGAGAGTGAGGTTTGATGAAAGTTTAATTCTATCAATTGCATTCCATATCCTCTCCATTCTTTTTCCACATTCCAAGTGCTCATTAAAAATAAAAATAAAAATATTTTAATTGTTTTAATTTTATTTTCTCATGTAAGAACTCTTTGAAATTATTTGTAGTCTAATTTTGTTATAATTGTATTTATTGTTGTATATTGCACAAGTTTCTCATGAGACAATGATATATTTATTACTTGCTACATTTACGACTGATCGAAGCCGTATCCGGTCAAATAAATGCAATTTAATGCAGTACTAGGAAGTGACTCATAGGTCATCTTCCAAGGACCTAGTTCTTGTCAAATTAGATTGTCAAAAGATTAATTTTGTGAAATATTTAATAAAATAAAAACCAACAACCAAATTAGATTTTCTTATCTGAATTAAATTACCCTTTTGTAGTCCGCTTATCACAGGATACAGAAATTCATGCTCAAGTTATTGAACCCTAATTTCAACCCGAATTAATTACTAAGCGAGAATTAACACAATTTTTCCTTATGCAAATTAAGCATTCACATACATAATTCATTCCATCCCAACAACTTGTAACTCACTCCATTATGCATGAACAGAGACACAAAATTCATATTAACTGAAATATTAAGCATGAACCAATAAAAGCATTAAGCACAAAAATAAAATGATGAAGAGTTAAGAGACGAAGAGAGCAAAAATAACAAAACAGCAACCTCAAAGCTTCATTGCAATCTGAATCAAAAGTATAACCTTATAAATTAGTCTTTCATTAAATTCGAATAAAACAACCGAAGATTAAACACAAAATGAAATTAAAATGAAAAATGAAATTGAATTAAAATAAAAAAATGAAATTGAATTGAAACAAAAAACAGACGTAATTGCAGAGAAAAAATAAATAAATACAGAACCAATTTTTCCAAAGAGAGAAAACGAACTCAATCCCAAAAGCAGATAATAAAGAACTGTATGCTTCTTTGTTCCCTTTCCCTTCTGTAACAGGTGGCTAGACTTAAATAAGTGTCCAACACTAAAGCCAATGGGCCCAAATTTATTCAATTATGGTCCAACGAATAAAAAATGAAAAAAAAAACTAAAAAAAAAACTGATAATGTGGCAGCTTCTCCTTAATTCCAGAATTAATTTTCAAGTCTAATAAAACTCCAAAGTTGCCCTAAAAATAATAATAATAATAATATAATTAACTCAGAAAATCCGAATTAAATAAAATTACGAATTACGGGTAAATGAAGCCTAAACAGTGAAATTGAGAAAATAATAGACAGTTAAACACAAATCACTAATAAAAATAGTTACATAAAGACAAGTAAATAGGGAAAAATAATGACTCATCAACGACTGATGCACTTGTCATCATTAACAAAAAAAATATGTTAACAGGCATCAAATAGATTCATTAAATACCAAATAATCACTTGGAGTGTTTTTATCATCAAAATCAATATTAGATCATGAAAATTATCTAATGGGGCCTTGGATAATCTAGAATGACTATACCGTCTAACGAGTGCTACATTGTCTAATGGTCTAACATTAAGGTCTCTAACTAGTGAGGTCCACTAGTAGATAGTTGATCCTTAAAAACTTATAGTAGTCAGTAATACTCTTTTCTCTTGGTCCACCTAATAGTACTCAAAATTCTATTCTACCTTCATCTCCATATCTATATTCTTCTATGTTTTATTTGTAAAGAATGGGGAAAGTTGACCTTAGGTTCCTTAGAAAAGGTACGATTTCTATGCCTATATTACTTAAGGAGACGTTAATAGTAATCTATATTGTGGTGACTATTGTACATCCCTTCACTTTGGAAGTAAGGGTCATCATAATTTATTTGTATTTGTTTATTCGTCTATCTATAAGTTACATCTTGAAAGATAAAATATTATTATTTTCACTTCAAACGTTTTAGAAAAAAAAAATGTTTTATTATTTACTAAATTTAGTATTATTAAACTTGGAGTTGTTTAGGGTTTTATATTTAAAAACATTATTATATCATTAATATAATTTAAATATCTAATAAGACCTAAATGATTGTTTAATTTTAGGAAGCATATATTTTTCTAAAGAGTTGTTGATCTCATGAACGATGAAAACTTTTAAGCAAAGAAAAACAAGTAAAAGTAAAGTGTGACAAGCGAAACGAAATTTTATAAAAAACAAAAAAAGAAAATTCATATCACAAATTTTTCTCGCTTCTCCAAAAAAATTTGGGATGAAAGTTATCTTTTCAATTAAATAATAAAATTAATTTATAAAATAATAACAGAATAAAATAATTATAAAATATTAAGAAAATTATAAAACTAAAAATAAAAAATTATAAATAATTAAAATAATAAAATTATAAAAATATATTTTTCATATATAAATATTAATATATATATATATTAATTTATTATATAATTTAATAATAAATAATATTTAAAATATTAAATATTATATAAATTTTTATAATAAAAATATTATAAAATATTATTAATAAAATAGTTAATGAAAATATGAATATAATTATAATTTAAGAAAAATAAATATTTAAAATGAAAATAAATTATATAATAATACTTATTTTATTATTATAAAATAATAATAAAATTTAAATTTAGTACTAAAATTATTTTAAAAATTTTAATTTTATATTTTAAATAATAATCAGTTTCAATCAAATTAATAAATTTTATAATAAGTTAAATTTCATTTTAAAATAATTATGTAATTTAATATTTTAGGAGAATTTTTAAAAATATTATCAATTATACTAAATAAATAAAATATATTTTTATTTTATAAGAATAAATTTATAATTTTATATATTAAAAATATTAAAATATTTATTATATCCACTACATCACTCACAAACTTTTACAGACATTCATTTCAAATCTTATCATCTTTTCTTTAATCAAAACAATCTAACTTTCCTCACACTTTCATTTCAAATTCATTCCCTCAAATCCAGTGAAGGCTAAAGACTTTAGGAGGCCTAAAATGAATTAAAAAATGAGGTATTTTCTAAATTAATAAAATAATTAAAATTATGATATTTTTATCTAAATTTATTTTTTGAACTTTTTTGAGACATTGTAGATCTTAAATAATATTTTATTAGTTGAAGTTTTGAAAAACTCCTTTCAACTGAAATTATTTATATGCTATATATGCATTTTTGGAAAAGAATTTATTCTTTTTATATAATTAAGAATGTCAATTGGTTTATCATTTCCCAATTTTATAAATTCCTTTAAGGTATTTAATTTTGAAAATAAATCTAAGCCATCAAAATCCAACAAATTATCATGTTTAAAATATTTTTCAAAGTGACATTTTTCTTTCAAAAGTACATAAGCCACTTTAATTTTTTAATACTAAATAAAAAACAAAAAAATTTGAGATCAATTCATCAATACCTGATATTGATGCACTCAAAAGGAGGTGAATACAAACTACTCAATTTACTGCTCTAAATCTTCAAATAAATACACATGCATAAATGCACAATATAGAGTGACGAAACAAATTTGGAATTAGAATTGGAAAATGATCTAATGACAATTAAAAACTCAAATTAAGATAACATTATGGAATAACCAATGAAAGAGATAGAGAAAAAAAGGAGATTTGGAATTGGAATTGGAAAATGACCTAATGACAATTAAAAATTCAAATTAAGATAACATTATGGAATAACCAATGAAAGAGACAGAGAAAAAAAGAGATAAGTGAAGAAGTCAGATAAAGGAAAGAGATAAGTGTAATATAAGGAAAGAAGATAAGTATTTATAAATATTAATTTATCACAAAAAAGTTTCAAAAATATTTTTCATTAAATAATATTTATACTACTTATATAAATTAAAGTCATTAAAGAATATTAGTACCGAGGTAAAGTCAGTTAAGATATTTTAAACTTTTAATTAAAAAATATTTTTTAGTATAGTTTTAAAATAAAATATTTTTTAATTTTATAATAATATATTAGTATTAACTTTTTTTAGGCTTTTTAAGACCTTAAAACCTAAAGTGGTTCCTTTACTTGCTTAGGCCTGACTTATCTCTGCTAAAATATATTCCCTAATCCAAACATATCCTTAATATTAAAAAAAAACAAATAAAAGAATTTTAAAATAACTTTATTTTTTGACTTCCTTTCAAATACGTCTTTACATACTATCATCAAAATATAAATTTGTGTTGATATATATATATATATGGGTTAAATTATATTTTAATAAGAAAAAGGCTAAATTGTATTTTAATGATATATAAAAACATTCACTTATAATAAATCAGTTATATTTTTATACAAATCTGCTATGAATGTACTGAGTTGTTCCACACCAAGAGGTAAAACAAAACAACTTTCAATTCATGTTGGCCCACTCAATAACAAGTTCCATAGCCTCTCTTTAAGATCACAAAATATTAAAGCATGGCATAAATTCAATTAATAATTAATGCTATGAATAGAAAGAAGGGAAAACTCCTAAAAGGTACCTATAATTTTATCTCATCTCTCCATAACTCTTGTTCTTATTACTTAAATGTCATGGTCTTTGTAGTGATCTCCACCATTATCACAACAGCACCGACAAAGGTCAACCACATATAATCATCATTTAATAGTACTCATAAAAAACAACTAAAAAATTATTCAAAATTTAAACTTTCAAAATCTTTTAGTTAGAAACCATCTGGGTAAACTGGCTTAAAGATAAGTGTAATTCAATAATACAATAATGACTCTTACAAAATTACACATGTGGAGTAAAGCATGTAAATACTTGTCGGGACTAACTAGGAACTATAATTAGTAATTAACATTTTTATGAAATCTTATAAGTACCATCATTAATAATAAACTATGTCTTCTTTATTTAAAGAGTTCAATAATATAAAATAAAAAAAAAACTTATAATTTTTTTACTATAGCAAGTGTCCATAGATCAACTAATACCAAAATTTTATAGTTTAACAACTTTGGTCCAACTAGTAATGTAGCTAGTAGAAGATATACGTAGTATATAAAAAAATCCACATCAACTTTTAGCACAGAGAATAAAATATTACGAAAGACATTGGATACTATATTCTATAAATTTCAAATAATTGAAAATTTCCATTTTTGTCCATTCAATAATAAAGAAGATTATTTGTTCCTTTCTTAGATTTAAAACTATTTATATTTAATAAATGATGGATTTGAAGTGAAGAGAGCTCACAAAGAGTCCATTGGTTAGTTATTTCCCAATTTGTCAAAGAAAATGACATGAAAGCAATGGCTACCCTACAATTTCCCTCAAAGTCCCACTTCTACTTTATTTTATTATTACTTTTTAAAAACTTTGGGTAAAATACTGAATTTGATACATTTATTTTGGTTTTTAAAGAGAACAAGGTTTCCCTACTTGGGCCATGCATCATTGGGTAGCAAACAAGGACAAAAAAATAAAATAACAACAATGTACTAATTGGATTCCTCATAAAGCCATGGTACTATTAACATCACTGTAATGGCCAGAAATGACCCAAAGAAGAGACGTTTACCCAAACAAATTCATGAAAAAACATAACAAAAGCGTAACTGGCATTAGAAATTGGCCAGACTGTTAACAAGGATAAGAGAGAGTTTATCTATTTTGAAGGTGAATATTTTAAATTATACTTTTGTTTTCTCGTATCATTATTAGGTAATTTTCTTCTTTATTTTTTAATTAATCTGTTTATCTCACAGTTATAATGATTTTTTAAATTTTGTCATATTATTATCAATACTTTAAATTTAGTGTTACTATCTTAAAAAAATTATTAATATAATTTCTTTTATCAAATTAATGGTACCTGTATTACACTCTAATGATATGTATTATTTACTATTTGTTTGGAGAGTCATTATAATAATGTTATTATTATCAATTTCATAATATATTGTACTATTTTTTAATTTATTTTTTTAAAAAGTTAACCAAAATTAAAATTATTTAAAGCGGCAAGAGAAAATTAAAAAAAATAATCATACTAATAGTGGAAGAAAAAATTAATAATTTTTTTTCTCTCAAATTTGATTCTTGTATATTAAATTTCACTTAATTTTTTTACTAATGTAATGTAATAACATAGAGACAAAAATTACAGAATTAAAATAATGGTGACCAAATTTTAAAATAAAATAACATCACTAAATGTTTGAGATAGCAATAGTAGCAAACTATATGTTAAAGTTTTATGTGATTTAATTTCAAATTAATTGAAATTTAATATTAATAAAAAATTGAATTATTTAAATAAAAATAAATTATATAACAATAATAATTTATTGTTAAAAAATAGTAATATTATTTAAATTTAATATAAATATTATTTTAAAACTTTCTAATGTTATATTTTTTATTTTAAAAAATTAGTCAGTATAGTCTAATAAATTAATTATATTTTATTATAAATTAAATTTTAATTAGAAGTAATTACATAACTTAATATTTTTATAAACTTTTTAAGAAAATTATCAGTTACATTAAATAAATAAATTATATTTTATTTTAATTATCTTTAATTATAAAAATAAATTTGTAATTTTATAATTTTATATATTAAAAAATATTAAAATATATATTATATCTATCACATTATTGAGAAACTTTTATAAACTTTACATTTAAGTCTTATTCTCTTTCCCTCAATCCGAACAATCCAATTATTTTACATATTTTTATCTCAAATCAATTCAAATTGAATTTCTTAAATCCATTTCTCAAACCAATCAAACCCTAAATATTTAAAATAGCAATACTATCAAAATATATGTTAAAATATTATTTTGCTTTCATTTCAAATTAATTGATATTTTAATATTAAAATTTACTTTTCCAAGAAATATTTTCCATTTCCGATTATATTTCTAACATTATATATCTATACTAAAATGTAAAATAAAAGTAAATAATTTTACAATAATCAAGAAAGCTATGGACATTGTTTAATTTCACTAATTCCAATTAAAAGTAACTTGTTTTTTTTTTTCTGAATCACTACTATTATCTCTCACTATGACTTAGTATGACAAATAAAAAGAAGTATGGAAAATAGAATCGCCATGGTGTTTGAAGAATAATATCATTAAATAAAATGGAATTTGTTAGATTTACTTTAAATTTACCATATATATTGTTTTGTTTATATTGAACTTCAAAGATAAAAATACTAGTATCAATTAGAACAAAGAGTGAGAATAATCAGTCACTAATAAATCCTTATGTGTTAACGTAATTATTTTTCTTAATATATGAAACAAAAACCTTAAACATCGATTACAAGAATAGTGCAGGAAACATTTGTAATGTATCTGGGCGGGAACAATAGCAGCTTAAGTTCAAACGAGTACTACATTAAAAATGAAACAAAAAACCTTTTTCTTAGAAAGCTGAAAAAGTTGTTTGTGGTCTCTCTCTCACACACAGACACTGTCACACACCCCCACTCACAGTAGTACACACACCCACCTTTGAATTTCACAATCTGACGCATTTACAATCACGTGGCCCTCAAATTTTAATATTCCAAAATAAACGTAAAAGGTAAGTAATAATAAAACAAGAAGAAGCCCCTCCATTCATTACCTGTTACTTCCCCACAGTGGTTGCTATGAGACATTGTGAACGCCTACTGTTACTGACACTCTACACAGTTTTGCCTACCCTCTTTCTTTATTGTTATTCAACTTTCTTATTGCTGTCATTTAACACCTTTCTTCCTTGCTTCTTCTAAACTCTTTAATCCCCACTCTGAATTCCCAGCCATTCTTTTGCCTCCATTTATTGTTTGCTTCCAGCTGTTTCTGCAGTTGGGTTGGTTCACTTGCCTTTCTGGTCAAAGGTATTTGATTTTTTTTTTCTTGCTTGAAGTCTTTTTTTTTTTTTTAATTAAAGTTTGCTCTTTTTTGTTTTTTTCAGTGACTTTTGGGAGAGTTTGAGGCATTTTTAGTTCAATGGCTGAAATGGGTAGCTTATGTTTCAGGATTTTTATTTATTTTTTTCATCTGGGTAATTGGGTAAAACGCTTATGATTTTTAACCGGTTTTGTGCTGGCAGCTACTGTTTTATTATCACGAGTTAGTAAGTGTGCTGCAGAATGTTCTGTAGTTGTTGGATTTTAAATTTCAATAGTGTGGGGGAAAAAGGGTCTCAAAGATGTTCCTAGAATTGTGTGGGATTTAGTTTCTGATATTGGAGCTAAAAGATTTCGTCTTTTAATTTGAGTTTTGTGTTTTTGAACAACCTCGAAGAGAATGTTAAGCATTTTTTTTCTCTTTTCAACTTCTTTAAAAAAAAATTGTAGCTACTTAGGTTCTTAAAGGGGGCGTTTCTTTTCTGAGTTTCTGCTTTCTGAATGTTGGGCCTGTACGTTGGAGCATCTTTGTTCATGTTTTTTCTTCACAAAATTGACATTTTGAACTGCATTTTAGGTGGGTTTTTGAACCAGTTTGTGAACATTTTGTGCAGATGAACGCGCTTCATTTTTAAGCTGATGTTAGATTGTTGGACTCAATGATGGATAAGAAGAGATGGCTATGGAAGAGGAAGTCTTCTGAGAAGAGTCCTGGTGAAACTGAAAGTTCAGGATCTGTTTCTTCTCATTCCGAGAGGTACTCTGATGAACAGGTATGATAAACAATCTGGAATAGTAGTCAAATGGGCCACCTAATCTGAGACTTCTCTGGCATTTGGTTTCGTCTTAATTTATTTGGATTCACTTTATCATCTCGCAGACACTAGTCAGAAGATTTGATTTATAATTTGACTCCCTTTTTCGATGATGAACCATAAGATTCCTTACTTGTTATTGTATAAAGTTTGTTGTTCACTTACTGTCAAGCTAAGATTGTTTCGTTGGATGAGCTCTTTCTTCTCTTCTGATTTCTGTGTTCCGGTCAGACGAATATACATATAAGAATTGTGCTTATAATCACGAAATATAAATATTATTTGCTTCATATGCTTCGTTTTTGATCTTGTGTTATTGGTATAACTTTTGGAAATTGTGTGACAAAAGACTGAAAAAGTCATCTTGAGTTGACAGGTTCTTTTAATAAAACTAGGTTCCTCAACTAATTATTCACCCTAGATTCTTTAAGGCAGAATCTACTTGTCCCTCCTTTTGGTTTGTCTCCTATGTGAAAAATATAGTTAGATTTCTGGTTCTATTCAGGCATAGTTTATTTGACTAAACGTCCTGAATACATAACTCATTGATTATTCAAGTTTTATATAATACATAGATAATTGAAATTACGTTCACATTTTGTACAGCCTGTTAAATAATTCGAATTTGGTCGATGTTTAGTTCATTCAAGAATGTATTTAATAGCTCCTCTGCTAGTCATTGGTCTAATTCAACCTTGAATATCATATTTTTTTTATGCCTTCTCCTGGAAATCGGCTTCTGACCCTGGTAGTTTTAGCATAATGTCCATGAAGTTTAGCATCAATTTTCATCGTTTCTTTTCTAACAAAGTCTAGTACTTTTGTATCTTTGAAACTTTAAAATAGGAGGCATTGAAGGAATCTCCTAGTGGAAGCAATCATTCACCTGATGTCACATCAAAAGCTACTGTCTATGCAGAAGAAGTTGACAATAGTTCATTTATCTATGAACAATTGCCTGAAGAAGTCACCTCTAAAACTGTACCAGCTACAGGCACTGCAATTGATGGTTCATCAGAGAAAGACGAAAATGGAGAAAATGAAAACATAAAAGATGTAAAGGAAGATGTTCTAAATGATGGGTTGAGGAACATGTCAGAGAAGCTATCTGCTGCACTAGTGAATGTCAATGCCAAAGAAGACTTGGTTAAGCAGCATGCCAAAGTTGCTGAAGAAGCTATTGCAGGTATATTCCTCTATTGCTCCATGTAACTTTTCTGAAAAGCACTGCTGATTATACCTTATTTCTTGATTATACATCCTTTCTTCAATTTGCTTTGATCTTGTGCGAAATGTGCCTACAAAACAAGACATCATCTGAATGTTGAACAAGAAAACCACCCTGTTAGTTCCTCATCCTAATGGAGGGGTTAGGACTAAGGTAGGGTTTATAGAAATTAAAGGTTAATTGCATCTGAATCATCTCGATAGTACATTAGATCAAGAGGCTTACATATGACCTATCAGAACATTTACATGCTGACACTGGCATAGTAGTTATCTCCGGCTATGATTCCTCGGTATATTTATTTTCCTTCTTTTTCCCTTTCTCCCCCTTTTGGGTTGTCTATTAATTGGAGCATATTTTCATTAATTTAGGCTGGGAAAAGGCTGAAAATGAAGTGGCAGTTTTAAAGAAGCAACTTGACACAGTAATTCTCAGGAATTCAGTTTTGGAAGATCGAGTCACTCATCTAGACGGAGCACTTAAGGAGTGTGTTAGGCAGCTAAGACAGACAAGAGAAGAGCAGGAAGAGAATATTTATGATGCTGTTGCAAAAAAGACACAAGAATTGGAATCAGCCAAAATTAAACTTGAGAGCAAACTCACTGAGCTCCAAAAGAAATTAGATGCTTCTGAGGCCAGGTCTTCTATTGACTTTGATATGTGTCAAAAGGTAGAATGTTTGGAGAAAGAGAACATGGCCCTCAGGCATGATATTCTTGTTCAATCAGAAGAGCTGGAAATCAGGACAATTGAGAGGGATCTAAGCACTCAAGCTGCTGAGACAGCTAGCAAGCAGCATCTGGAAAACATCAAGAAAGTAGCCAAGCTTGAAGCTGAATGTCGGAGATTGAGGAGTGTGGCTTCAAGAGCTTCCTTATTTAATGATCATAAATCCGTTGTTCAGTCCTCATTCAGTGTTGAATCTCTAACAGATAGTCAATCAGACAGTGCAGAGCGGCATACTGCAGTGGAAATCGAAGCTCACAAGATGAATGGCTCAGAACCAAACAAGTCTGAGCCTAGTTGTTCGGACTCGTGGGCATCTGCACTAATTGCTGAGCTTGATCAGTTCAAGAATGAAAAGTGCAGACAAACTCCATCCGGTTCTGTTAAACTTGATCTCATGGACGATTTTCTTGAAATGGAACGACTTGTTGCATTGCCTGAAACTAAGAAAGAAAGCTTGGTCGAGGAGTCAGTTGTTACCAATCAATGCATGAACAAAGAAAGCTCTCTCAGGATAGAGTTTGAGATCATGAATCAGCACATGGATGAGTTAAAAGAGAAGTTAGAGAAGGTGGAAGCTGATAAATCTGAACTAGAGATAGCTTTGATGAAAAGTGAAGAGTGTATTGAGGAGTCACAACTTCAGTTGAGGGAAGCAGGAGAGAAATTGGAGGAGTTGCAAAGAGAGCTAGAAAATGCCTACAATTCAAAGCAAAGGGTAGAAGATCACCTACTGGACATAGTGGCTGAGGCTCAAACATTATCTGTGAAGATTGAATTTTTAGAATCTGAGGTTGATAAGGAGAGGGCAGTGTCAAGTGAGATTGCAATGAAGTTTAGGGACTTGGAGGAAGAGTTAGAAAGAAAATCTGCAGAGGTTGACACATTAGAAGAAGAACTTGACAAGAAGAACGATGTGTCGAATAAAATTGCAATGAAGTGTAAGGACTTAGAGAAAGAGCTAGAAAGTAAATCCGACAAGATTGACTTGTTAGAAGCAGAGGTTGCTAAGGAAAGGGAGGAGTCAGATAAAATTGCCAAAAAGTTGAAGGACCTGGAGGAAGTGCTAGACAGCATATCTGCAAAGGTTGACATATTAGAAGCAGAAGTTGCTAAGGAGAGGGATGTGTCTGATAAGATTGCGAAAAAGTGTAAGGACCTGGAGGAAATGCTAGAGAGCAAATCTGCAAAGGTTGGGTTATTAGAAGCAGAAGTTGATAAAGAGAGGACTTTGTCAGATAAAATTTCAATGAAGTGTAAGGATCTGGAGGAGAAGCTAGAAAGGAAATCTGCAAAGGTTGACTTGTTAGAAGAAGAGGTTCACAAGGAGAGGACTACTTCAAAAGAAATTGCACAGAAGTGTAGGGAATTGGAGGAAGAATTGCTCAGGTCAACAGCTAGCTCATATGGAGAAAAGAAGATTAAGCAGGTTGGTCATCATTGCAATCTATATTACATGTTTTATAATTCATCTCTTTACAAACTAGGCAGGACAAAATTTAGATATTCTCATAGAGGCTTTTGGTGCTTTTGTCCAATTAGAATTACGTTTCATCTTGATAATATATGTAGTAAAGGCTTCTATTAAATGCCAACAAAGATATTGAGGTAAGACTTCAATTATAAAAAGAGAAATCACTATAAGCACCTACATAGAATTGTATTTAATTTTTGTCCAAGGAATTGGTTATATACACTTTCTCTATCCCAAGTAATGCATGTGGTCTTGTCTGTGCCAGGAGGACCTAACACTGGCTGCTGGAAAGCTTGCTGAGTGCCAGAAAACAATAGCATCTTTGGGAAATCAGTTGAAATCCCTGGCTACACTAGAAGATTTCCTTATTGACACTGCAAGCATTCCCGATAGTCCATCACTCACTGCTCAGGCTGGTGGGGAGATGTGGAAGTTGCATTCCAATGGCACATTTTCACCTAAAAGAGATTCTTCCATTTCGTCAAGGTTGGCTGATGGTAATAGTAATAACTCTTGTCCATCCTTGAACCAAAATGAGGAGACCTCACCTTTTTCATCATCTTCATCAACATCATCACCGGCCTTGCCAAATCATGTCAGTTCTGAGAGGAGTAGAAATGGCTTTGCAAAATTTTTCTCCAGAACCAAGAGTGGGATCCGGCTAGAAATTTAGTGAGGATATAGTGAATTAACCTTAGCAGAAGTCATTCTTTTCACTAGCTCTAAAACAGGCCCATCTTGTCATTCAAACAAAAGATTTGGCAACACTCAATGGCATCAATTGTATCATTTTTTTCCCAATCTTTGTGCAGGGTTTATGTCTTCTGACATTTGATTAAAAAGAATCATTTTTTTTTTCTAACCCGAGTCATAAGTTAGTATTCTAGCTATGAAACCTAAAACAAGAAAGTTATCCATAAATACTTGTAAGAGATAAGGAAAGTTGAAATGAAAAAAAACTTCAAAAGACAATTTATGCATAAATTAAAAGTTATCATAAATTATGTTTTTAAAGAAACTAATATGAAAAACTTTCACAACATCATTTGTGCATAAATTAATTTTAGTTTATAAAATACCCTTTTAAGTTCTTTTTCTTATTTTTTTCTTATAAATGTTAAGAGATGGGTTTATCTGTCGTACATTTCAGTGGCAAGGTTGCATATCTTTCATAAGAAAAAAAAAAACAAAACTGACTTTTACAACGAAGATGTGTTGCAATAGACTGGTACTTATAAGTAGATATAGGAACAATAAAAAATAAATTAATTTGCACTTAAATTCTCTGAGGTGAGAACAAAATATATATACAACCAGGGTAAAAATCTCAGTTTAGATCGTTGAAAAAACAAAGCATTTGGGGTGAGAGAGGCTCGAACTCTCGACCTCAGGATAACTCAGAGCTATGAGACCTACGCGCTAGCCAACTGCGCCACCACCCCATTTTGTAATTACAATAATACTATTTTATAATATCAAATATTATATTAAATAAAACATTTTTATCTTCTTTCCTCCTCTTTCGTAAAAAAAATTTAGAATGATCAGACATTAGTCAACATTTAATAACTTTTTAAAATAGTCTGTAAAGTTAAGATTTTGAAATTTATGATTTTTTATCATTTTTTTTTTATTTCAACTTCATACATACATTCTCAAAAACTGATTTTTTTTATTCCATCTGAATAATTACTTTTTAGAAAATTGACAAAAATCATTATTTCCCATCATAATCAGTTCAGTTATACCAATAAGAATTCATTGCTAAAATAATTTAATTTTTAACCGTCTCAAAAAATAAATATTAACTGAAACCAATTTTAAGAATGTTGTTCCCAAAAAGAATGTTTTGTACAACGTTCCAACAAAAGTAAAAAAAACATAAAAAAAAAAATAGATTGCCAGCTTTTTTTAGCACGAAGTAATAAGTAGTGTTAAATTTAAAATGTATAAACAGTACGCCACATTTCGACCTACTAAAATTGGATATCAAGGAGATATGTTATGATTATGTAAGTTCAAATTTCTTCACTAGAGAATGATTTTTTTTTTTAATTCCGTTATATATATATTATATATATATATATGTAATTATTATATAAATATTTTTCAAATCTTTAATTAATTAATTAATATTTTTAATTAAATAAATTAAAAAATATTATTTTTTATATATTTTTATTATAATTAATAGTTAAAACATTATTTATAATTTAGGATAATTTCATATTTATATCTTTTAAATACCTAATACAAACTATATTATCCATTCATATATAATAATAATAATTATTATTATTATTATAATTATTATTATTATTATAATTCATTGACAAGTATCCGATAATTAATTATATTATTTACTTATTTTAATATATTTTTGAATATTTCAATTTAAGTTTAAAAATCTATAAATATATGATGACATCATACTTTTTTTAAAATTTTTTATACTTATATTTTTTAATTATTCTAACTCTTACTAATGTAAACGTCAAACAATCTTTTGTAGGTAAATATTTTCTCAATTTTCATTGACAACATAGTGATTATTATTCGGAGGGTTAAGCTTAGTTTCTCAGGAGCACTACTTTTCCTAGGTTAGGAGAACCACACTCCATTCTTGTAAGAACACAAACCAATAACTTGTTAAACTATTTTTTCATTTAAATTTTTAATAAAAGGAAACAAACTATGAATCAACCCTTCTTATGTATTTGTAGCCTATCAAGTTTGCACCTCAAACCAAATTTGACCGAAATAAACTTAATATATCATCTAATATCAAATTTAAAGAGTTAACATTACTCATTTACAAGAATCACGATTAAAATCACATGTAAATCCAAACAACTTGGATTAACTGAAAAAATAATTTTGTTATAACAAACAAAATAGCCCGATACTTAGTAATTGACTATATTTGAATATTAACCTAAGCCTAAAAGTCTATAAATATAACTTTATTTTCTAAGGAGTACTCACTTAATTTATTTTTTACTCATTGAAAATTTCTAAAATATTTCTCCAACTCTTACTATCTTGAGCGTTGAAGAATCTTCTATAGGTGGAATCTCACTCGATGCTTCATCAATAAAGCTCAACAACATTCTAAAAAGGATTAAACTCGACAAAGCTTGATTTTCTCAAAACCTTTCCCTATCCACCTTGGACGGTTCCAACTCAATTCCTATAAGAACATTTGTTGCTCACTATGGGAACTAGGTAAAACTATTCCTAGACCACGACTCTTATGGTACTCACTAGATGATATGGATTCTTGAGGGTATTTAGGATCTAGATCAACTTCTTGGAGGATGAGGAAAAAAACCCATCACTATTAATTAGTATATGGTGTGATAGTGTAAGAAAATAAGGAAACAAGTAGGTAACAATGAAAAGTTAAATAAAAAATGGAATAAGGAAGAAGATGGTTGAGAGAATATGCCACCTATGGAGAACTTCCATGATAAGTGCATGAAGAGCCACCACTTGAGAAAAATGATCAAGATAAGAACTCAAATTAAAGAGAAAGGAGACAACTCAACTTTCAAGAACACCTTTCAAAGGTAATTTCATTCACTCTTCACTTGATGATTTTTACAAAGGGTAGAGTCCTATTTATAATGGTTAATGGACGTCCAAGGGTCTAAAGGATTAACAAAGTTAACTACGATCAAGTACAAATAATTAAATGTGGCGTTTTTGAGATGTATGAAGGTGTATTAGGTAGTTTTGAGTAATGATGGAAGTTACACTTGGTAGTTAGTAGATACATGAATGTAATGATATGTTTTGATGATGTGTCAATCCTTGTACTTCTCCTTGATTGGGCAACACTTGGAGAGCTCAAAAGGGTAAGGATTTTCTCTCAAGTTTCTTTCCTTATCTTCTTGCACTCTCTCAAGTTTCTTCTATTTCCAAGAGCTCCACTTGTCTAATTCTTTTGATCTCTTTTTCCAAAGTTTTGATTTTCTATTTTGTTTTTATGCCTTCAAATTGCTTCTTTAATTCTTCTTCTTTTTTTCTTCTAACCACGCTCCTTGTTTTTATTCCTTATTGCTCGTCCTCCTCTTATCCCATAAGTGCCTCATCCTTGTATGTATCACTAGAAGCTAAACAATAAGTCAACATTATCATAGAGTGAGATGGACCCATTTTTCCTTGATGCTTTCAAAGCTCACATGGAGGCTATTCTATAAAAGAATGAAGTAAATGTCTAGAACACCACTGTAGACAAGCAAAATAACTTCAACAAAGACCTATAACTTCTACAAAATCAACACCATGTCAAGATGCAAGTCCACCGCGACGAGATGCAAGCTTTGCAAAAACAACTCGCCATTCTTGTCCAATTCCTTCTCCTCAGTTCTGCTTGAAGTTCTACTACTTCTCTAGTCCCCAATCTAACTTTCGTTTTCATGACATGTCTCCTATTCTCCACATAAGCAAATTATCTCTCATGGAGTACAGATAAGAACTTTTCAGTACATTTGCCCTTTTTGCTTTTGACCCCTTCAAGATTGTCCTTCTATATTCCTCAATTTCTTCAAATTAGAAGCCATATGCACAATCCAACAAACATACAAGAGAAATAGATAATATAACAAGTCAATAAGAACTCACGAATTTTTAATAGCTTCAGCCTTGGTACGCAAAAATATAAGAACATTGGTATGCAGTTTCTTATAGTCAAAATCATTGCCCGTGATATCTACACAACAAAACAAAGGAGGAAATTGGAAACCAATATAATATGAAATTTAACATGATGCAAGAAAGCAAACCTTACACAAAAACAAGAAAATAGGGTCTTCCATGAGGGGCTAAGGAGACCTTTACTACTTATAGGGTGACAAGGATTTTTGATGATTTCTAAGTCTATTTTGTACTTAAACTTAAGGAGGTACTCGACCCTAGATCTAAATTTTATCTAGCATTTTCCAATACAAAGAAAATTTGGGTGTATGATTTGAGTGAAAGAAAAGTCATTTTTGAAGGCCTTGGGTGAGTATTTCAACTTGAAAAACTTATTTGTGAAATTTTTGAAAGAGAAAGTGTAGATGGTGGAAAAATGACCATTTTGAGCTCCATTAAACAAACAACCAACATCAAAACCATGTTTTAGTTGATAAAAATACATAACTTTTTTTATAGTCATACTTATATGAAGATAATAGTAGAGTACTTGAAAGGTTTTTAAAAAGGCCCAACTATTTGGGTGAAGTTGGCTAGGAGCCATGTTCATCACAGTAAGCATTCTACTCTCAAAAGGAGATAACAAAAACAATACGTCGAGTTCTTTTGAAGAAGAACTCATATACGAAGGTAAAGTCATTGTGGTTTGGTAATGATTTTACATAAACTTTGTTCGAGTCATCACAAGCTTCTATCAAGATACCATTAAGGATACAAACTCCTTGATCGATTCTCTCGAGATAAACTCATAAAAATATACAACAATTTTCTGGAATACTTAAAAGTACTCGGAATTAGTGATTAGTGATTTAGTGATTTGAGAAAACTTTTTTTTTCTTCTCAACCAAATTTGACTGAAATATTTTCTCGAAAAAACTTTATAGCTCATAATTCACTAGTGCATACAAAATATATTCTCCAATATTATTAAAATTATACTCTCCAATATTATGAGTGTATACAGATTAAACGTTTTTTCCCCTTCTAACGGCTACCTCAATGTTTTTATTTTTTTATTTAATTACTTATTTACTCTATAATCATACAAACTTTATTTTTTATCTTCATACTTAAAAATAATATTATGTAGTTTTTAATATATTATTTTAATTTCTTTCAGTTTTTATGCATGATATTTCTAATTTTAACCTTTAAACTCATACGCACTATATAATTTAAAATACTATATATAAGAACTACAAGGAATAACTTATAAATATAGAAAAGTAAAGGTAAATTTGTTGAACTACAGAAATTAGATAAATAATTAATCTTAGTTCTTTTATGCATAGATTACTAATCAATGTCATTTATAATTACAAACTGGATGTATAAGTATATGTGCATTAGCGTATTAGTATTTTCTTTTTTAAATTAAAATTACAGATTCAAAAATTATTCCATTATAAGTTCTTGATATATCATGAACTTTAATTTTTCTTTTGTAGCATGCTTTCAAATGGCTTCCGAGCAAGAGGTTTATTTTTGGCATTTTGCACGGGAAAAGCAAGATAAACCATAATATTTTATAAATAAATAACTTTTATTAAAATTTACAAATGGGTTCTATGGTGTAGTGGTTAGCACTCTGGACTTTGAATCCAGCGACCTGGGTTCGACTCCCGGTAGGACCTTTATGAATTAGTTTTTATACTATAATTTGGTAATTCCATTTCAATGGATCAAAGAACTCTGACATAGCTAAGGGTTAGTCTTTTTCTTTTCTCAAAAACGAACAGATTTTAGAGTTCGATTTTTTTTCAAAAATTTGTAATGATCATTTAAGAAAATAGTTTTTTGATATTTTATCAGTATAATTAAATCCGGCGAGTTTAATCTATTCATTTATTTATATATATATATATATATATATATTGAATTAATTAATATTAATTCTCTTTAATTATAATTGAGGTAATAAAAGTCTACATCTTCACAATTTTTACTATCACTGTTGGATTTTGATTTTGTTGGATTTTGCACTAGATTTGTCAAAAAAAAAAAATAAATATAAATGTTTAGATAATTTATTTATTTATTTTTAGTTCTAACGTTTGTTTTTATGTGTTTTTAAATTTTTAATAATTGGTCTTTTTTCTTTCGTTGAAAATCACCGGAAAGCTTTTGGTGCGGAGAAATTTCAATCGAAGAGTATAAATTTCTGAAACCTGATCTCTTTTTCTTAGTTTCCTTCTAATAAGTAATTAACTCACAATCGTAGAGAGTTTATCAAACAAACGAAAATGATAATAGAGAAAAAGAATTAAATATTAGATAATAAGAAGTAAACTAGAAAAAAAATTTAT
>Ga0209700_102259_pt1 | contig 39386 bp, 21 predicted proteins | sample SiratroredBW_FD_187528 | JGI IMG/M metagenome (GOLD analysis project Ga0209700, IMG submission 187528) | Root nodule microbial communities of legume samples collected from California, USA - Siratro red BW (SPAdes) (version 2) | ecosystem: Host-associated > Plants > Roots > Nodule | place: USA...
AGCTAGTTTTGATCTTATAATTAAGCTCAATGGTCCTCTTGTTTTTTTTTTTAATATGTTTGAACAGGATAATTATATTTCTGATAAAAATAAAAAATATAATAAATTTGTTATAAAAAAATTAATCTATATACCAAAAAAAAATTAGATAAGTTATAAAAAAACTTTAATAAATATATAAGTTAATTTTAATTTATGTAAAAATTAACTATAACTTATAACAAAATTAATTTTAACTTATAAATTAACTTATAACAAAATAAAAACTTTAATAAATATATAAGATCACCAAGGCCCTGAACTTTATTCTTCTTGTTTTTACATGCAACATTTTAACCAAAGACAATAATCTATACGTGTACGAGGAACGCACTCTGATTTATCAACAGCTGTTTTAACTCAATTTCACCTTCATTATAGACATTTTTTATTGAGAACAAATTTAACTTCAAAATCAATTTTAGATCTAAAATTAACTATTAAAAGTAAATATGCAATCATGTACCTAAAATGAATTATGAGACGGTCAATTGTTGAAACTAAATGCGAAATCAAATATATTGTGTCGTTTTTAATTTGATTTAAGTGTTTAAGGCATATTCTGATTTGTTGTTAAATGTATTAGTTTGAATGCAAAAGCAAGTTTTCAATTGAAAGATGTTAAAATAGTTAGGAATGATTACTTTAAGTTTGGCTTCTCTTTGAAAAAATGTTTAATGCATATTCATTAAATTGGTTGTTCAGATAAAAAAAAATAAAAATTGCATTTATTGTAGATACAATGTGTATCATATATGACCAACATTATTTCATACTGACATGGGACTATCATACATGGCTGAGATCACTTTGGCCTTATATGCAATTCATGACCTATAAAAAATCTAGAGCAATTCAAAATTTAGAGCAATTCTCAAATCAAATACAAAATTAACACCTAATTAAGTAAGAATCTTAAATTCAATCAATCATGATAAACTGATCATACATCTTGGTTAATACGAGATTAAAAACATTATCCCGAGATGAAAATCTTATCCGTACCAATTCAACCTCATTCCCCTAAAGATCCATTCTAATTCCATAAATAAGTTAACATTGAGATAAAGTGAGATTCTATAACATTTATTTCTTTCAATATCTTAAATTTGACTTGAGCTTTCCAATCCCTTATACATCCTTCTCAATCAAATCTGAGATGTTATTCATCACATTTCAGATAACGATATCTCAAAATCTACTCAATAACATAACGATAAAAGACTTACTTGATCCTTGTAAGAACATAGAGTATTATAGTTTTACTCAAAACAATAATGTATCTTGTTAAGTTGTGCTTAAAAGTTTGAAAAAAAAAATATCGAAATAATTTTTCTTTTCTTGAACTTTCATCGTTTTAATGGTAAATGATTGCTTAAGTAATAATATATTTATTTCCTCTCAATTGAAAATATATTGTTGAAACATTAGTTCTAAAGTTGAAATAATAACTTAAGCGACACACTCATTTCAAATAAAGATATAAACTGTACTATTTTTTTTATAAAAATAACGCTTAAGCGATGAAGCCTTAATTAAATACAATCCTCAATTAGTCTTTTAATATTTTGTTAAATTAATTATAGTATGGTTGTTTGATTTAAATTGTATACTTATTTAATCTAATGCTTATCTAAGATTAATGTATCATGAATTCAAAATGTTGATGTCAAGAGGGTGATTCATGTATAATACAAGAAAATGAATATCTATTCAATAGATAGATAATTTTGATTAAGTTGTTGTATTATAATATTTCAGTAATAGTCAAACTATATATACTTAATTTATATATATATATATATATATATATATATATATATATAAAAGATTATATATAATACATATATGTATTTAATTTATTTTTATTCTCTAAATGTTCTGAAGACATGATTGGTGAAAACTGGAATTATCTGTGTAGAGGCTGAGCTAGTTCCTTAACCAATTTGTATACTTTTGTGTGGATTTCAAATAATACAAACATGCATTCAATTTCTTTTTTTTTTTCTATCTAAGTGTTCTGAAGATATGGCTGAAAACTAGGATGACCTTTTTAGAGTCTGAGCTAGTTCCTTAGCCAATTTGTATACTTCTATGTGGATTCCAAATAATACAAATATGCATTCAATTTGTTTTTATTCTCTAAGTGTTCTAAAGATATGGCTGAAAACTAGAATGACCTGTGTAGAGTCTGAGCTAGTTCCTTAGCCAATTTGTATTATTCTGGAGTGTTCTGAAGATATGGCTGAAAATTGGAATGGCCTGTGTAGAGTCTGAGCTAGTTCCTTAACCAATTTGTATACTTCTTTGTGGATTTCAAATAATAAAGGCATACATTCAATTTGTTTTTGTTCTCTGAGTGCTATGAAGATATGGCTGAAAATTAGAATTACCTGTGTAGAGTCTGAGCTAGTTCCTTAGCCAATTTGTATCTTCTCGAGTGTTCTGAAGATATGGCTGAAAACTAGGATGGCTTGTGTAGAGTCTGAGCTAGTTCCTGAGCCAATTTGTATACTTCTTTGTGGATTCCAAATAATACAGATATACATTCAATTTGTTTTTATTCTCTGAGTGTTATGAAGATATAGCTGAAAACTGGAATGACCTGTGTAGATCTAAGCTAGTTGCTTAGCCAATTTGTATTCTTCTGGAGTGTTCTCAAGATATGGCTGAAAACTAGATAGCCTATGTAGAGTCTGAGCTAGTTCCTTAGCCAATTTGTATACTTCTTTATGGATTCCAAATAATATAGACATGCATTCAATTTGTTTTTATTCTCTGAGTGTTATGAAGATATGGCTGAAAATTGGAATTACCTGTGTAGACTCTGAGCTAGTTCCTTAGCCAATTTGTATTCTTCTCGAGTGTTATGAAGATATGGCTGAAAATTGGGATGGCATGTGTAGAGTCTGAGCTAGTTCCCGAGCCAATTTGTATACTTCTTTGTTGATTCCAAATAATACAGACATACATTCAATATTCTCTAATTATTTTGAAGATATGACTGAAAACTGGAATGACCTGTGTAGAGTCTCAGCTAGTTCTTTAGCCAATTTGCATTCTTCTGGAGTGTTCTAAAGATATGGATGAAAACTAGATGGCCTGTGTAAAGTTTGAGCTAGTTCCTTAGCCAATTTGTATAATTTTTTGTGGATTCCAAATAATACATATATGCATTTAATTTGTTTTTATTATCTTATTATTTTGAAGATATGACTGAAAACTGAAATGACCTGTGTAGAGTCTGAACTAATTTCTTAGTCAATTTGTATTTTTCTAAAATGTGAATTGTTATAGGATTAAAACATCCTTTTAAGTATTCCTATTTATTTAATTCTTAATGGTTAAAAAAAATTCTTTTCATTCTAATTCTCTCTCTAATTACATTAATTTTATGTACCACCTTTTGTAGTTTTTTTTCTTTGTATCCATCTCCCAATATATATATATATATATATTAATTATAGATAATAAGCTACACTACATACTTATGGTATGTAAGCTTTCTTCTTCTCATACTAAGTTATGGAAGGCCATGACTGTTCCTTTACCCTGAAATAACCTTTTTTTTTTTTCTTGATTTTAACTATACCTTCAAATTCAAATCATATCTCTCTTGATCATACCACTCTCCTATGGCCTCCCATTTTGATTTGTTAATTATATATGTACTTAATGCAACCACTTGTTTGTCTGGCATGCAAATTCCTCTATACAGAGTTATTGTTCACACTTGTAGAAAAAGTATGTTTTGAAGGAAACAACATTTAGAACAGATGCATGGAAGAATCTTTTATACATCAATATCACCTGATTCTTTTAATTCTATTATTTTATTTTAAGTTAAAAATGTAATTAATATAATTTAAATGTTCTTTATTTCAATAAAATGTTATATTTTTATAGTTTTAATCTTTCCTTGTAATAGTTTTCCTTATAATATTATTATTATTTTGAAAATTATAAGCAATAACAATTTTGTAATATAATGAATTTATTAATTTTTTATATTCCTTTTAAGATTAAACATTATTATATGTAATTGAAACTTAAATTTTGTTAATTAATCCATACTTCTATTAGTTTTTTTACTTTTATCTTTTTTTTAATTTTGAGGTTTTAACTTATTTTCAATATTAAATGCACTCGTTAAGTTTTGTGTCTTGATTAAATATTGTAAATCAAACAATAAATGTCTTATTGAAATTTGTTTTAGGAGTGGCAACTTTTATTAAGATACAATATTTCTTCTTCAGTTTTTCAATATTCTTAAAATAAATTATTTTATAATACTTTTTGGCTACTATTTTCATAGAGAATAACGAATAACATAATTTATTTAAAATTATTTGCTTTTTATGGTATAATTAATAAGATTTTTAATTAAAAAATATTAGCAAAAAAAAGTCCCAACTTTGTGATAAAGTCATGAAGATTAAATGTGAATCGATGATTTTCATTTTGTAATTTTAAATATTTTAAAAATATTTAAAATCTTACATGGAAATATAATATCCATTTTTATTTTAACTTATATAAATTTTAAATTTTAAATTTTAAATATTTATTAGATTTTGGTCACATGAGTTGTTTTAAACAACTCTTCCACTACAGGGACATTGAAAAGTTATTTAAAAATTCTATATTATCTCTCCAAACAATTTAACCTTAAAATAAAAAAAAATATGATTTTGTTCATTGATATTATACAATGATTAAATTGTAATTAAAATATATATAACTATGAGTTGTTTAAAATTTTTAGAATTTTTTTATTAAAGCAAAATAAAAATTATAACAATTATATGACATTAGAAAAACTAAAAATTACAGTTTTTAATATATAATGTAACTTCCTGTAATTTATTTCTATTAAATGCCATAATTAACAGCAACAAGTAGATATTATAAATGACAAAGGTTAATCAGTGTAATTAACATGCCTATTAAAAAAAGATTTAGAAAGACAAATAGCTCCTATACCTTTTCAATGCTTTTTTGTATGATTTTTTTAAATCTTTTAATTTCTAAAAATGTCATAATGAAATTGGTTAATAAATAATAATAATCAAGAAAAAAATATGATAATACAGTGTGCTTTCAAATACAATAATCTGGTATGAGTATTAATCGCCCACTTAAATAGTACTAACAAATTTCATAATTGAACACCACCCTCGTCTCCCCGGCCAAAAAAAGTAAGTAGGAACAAAAAAGTTGTTTTCTTCTAAATTCACTCATTTATCTTGTTTTTTTGTTTCAAAAAATAATTATACAACACCACACTCTTTTAAAGTATTTATAATTTTGTTATTCAAGTGTTTTTTAAATAAATCATGTTATTTTATTTTTAAAATTAAGAAATTTTTATTCCTTTGTTATTTTTTTCAACCTAAATTAAACTCTTAATATATACCTATAGTTTATGAAAAAAAATAAAAAGCACATTTTCAACTGAAAAAATTGTCAATTCCATCTTAATTGAAGATATCTTGTTTTAAAAATTATTTCTGAAAACCTAAAATGTTATTTGAAATGGCATATAAAAAATATAAACTACTAAAACACTCATTTATCAAGTTGTTAACAAAATTCAACTAATAAAAAATATTCGATAATATTTTTAATTCATGAAGTTGAAGATAAATTTGATTTTGGTTTCTTGAATGAGAAAAATCATTTCAAATTTAAGAAAAATATGATCTCAATTACTAAATGTTAAACTTGAGAGATTAAAATATTAAAAAAATACTTTTAATATTTTAAATTTAATAATTAGAAATCAAAGTTAGATATTTTAAAAATTAAAAAAATTAAAAAAAATTATTTTTAATTTAACAAACTAAAATGAGATTATTTGCACTCTTAACTTATAGCATATAATAACAATATTGAATGGTCCATAATCAATCAATTTACAACAAATAAATGAACAACTAACAGCTACTCTACAAAACAAATAAATGAAAGTAGTTTGCAAGTAATTACTCTACACAATAATTTTAGGGTTTTCTATATGGTCAACTAACCAGTCACGATGTGACATTTTCCTACCCTCAATATCTTAGAAGTGTATCGTTTAGAAAAAAAAGAGAATTTATCCTTCCATCTTTTGGCAGTGTCAGTTTTTAATAATATTATAATAGAATTTGACATAATTGATAGAGAAAAAAAATGAAAAATAGTGAATCATGGACATTAATAAATAAAAAATAAAATCATAATTATAATAGAATCAAAATACATATACTGTTTTTAAAAAAAAAAAAAAAAAAAAAAAAAACTTAAGGAATATAGATAATCTCAATTTTTTTCATTTTTTTCTTCATAAATTAATATTTAAAAACATCATCTTTAAATATTTGTAAGGTAGAGAGAAAGAAATAGATAAAATACCAAAATAATATAAAAGAAATATATATATCGAAAATTATATGTTAAACATTAGTGAACATAATACTTAACATCAGTAAAGTGAATATATATTATTATCAACAAGTAAAACCATATATTTTGTTTTTAACTAAACAACGCTTCTTTTTCACTTATTTGTTACATTTTTTTTATTTTTATTACTTTCCTCCTACCAAATAAAACATAAAAGTCCAGGAAACTGTGTTTAGATGTATCTGGGTTTTGTTCACGAAAAATGCTTAAAATATTAATTTAATTATTTTAATTTCGATAACAAACAAATCTTTTTTCTCCAGTAACTTTTTTTTTCTAGGCTAGGTTGTGGTATGAACATGAGTTCACTGTTTAGACTTAGATTTAAATACAAAATGATAATGTATTGTGAAGTGAGATATAAGTACATTTGAATTGATTTGATATTATTCAATATTATTATTCTAAAAATATTCTCAAATTCAAAATGTAAATATCATCTTTAATAAATATGACTAAAAATAATTTAAAAATACAAGTTTTTGATGAAATGCAAAATTAAATGAATTTAATTAACCTTTTAATTCATATAAAATTGGAATATGTATTAATTGAATATGGAGGAAGTATAACTAGAGTGTTAAATGTCATTAAATAGTATTTTTATAAAGATGGGTTAGTATCCACAAGTAATAATATTTTTTTTTTCTTTGTTTGTTAATGATCTCAGTATCTTCCTTACTTTTGACAATATTTGTTTAATCCTTATTCCAGATGGGGTCCTGATTGCACTCCGACCCTGAAGTTAGTACTAGTCAGAGTGAAAATAGGATAAAAAGGGATACATTTACTGTACCTGTTCCATAGGAACCCCTTGTCTTTTATAATGTTTGCATAGGCCTCAAACAAATGGACCTATGGCCTATTTAGGCTTACCTGTTTCATAAATGTCACGTGTCCTGATATAGATTATATATTTAAACACTTAATGTGAATAGCTTTAACCGAACGATTCTTTTTCTTTACAAGTTGGTTGGCCATCTCTACAGTACACATAGCAATAATACAACATTTTGATTTAGTAAAAATTATTAGGTATTTGTTGGTGAATTACGAGATATAATGTGAGAAGATTAAAAGTTTATTGAATGGGTTTTGATATTTGTTACATTTATATACTTATCCAAAATTTAGCTATTTAATGTGATATCACTGGAATGATGATATATATGGTATTATTTTAGTAGTAATATATTGTGTGATGGATCTTTTAAATCATGCGATTATTACAAACATAACATATTATTGTTCAAGAGTTAATATAGACGTTTAAATTATAGGGTGTAAATCTTAACTAATGAATTTTACAAATGAGAGTAAAGTAAAGTGGGTTTAAGTTTGACTATATTTGTCTTTGTCTTTAAAGTAAAAATTAATATTTAATTTCATTGAGTACGAAAATTTGTGATTCATCCATCCACATTTCTATCGGATAGGGGAAATATTGGTATCCATAATCATATTTACACTACTCTAAATATTAATTAAATAAATTTCTTATTAAAAATAAAAATCATAAAAAATATATATTACTAAAAATTTAATATTGGAAGAAATTATAAAAAATAGTAATAAATCATATATAATTGAAATTTTTTGATAAATTATAACAACAAAAATGTTGTAAGACAATATACATTATAGAATGAAACAAAACTAAGAACCAGAAAAAAAATAGGAAATAAGTATTTTAAATTACCTAATAAATTTTGAGTTTATATAATTGAATGCTTGAAATTGATAATTAAACATTTTTACATAAAAAAATAAATAACAAATAAAATATTAAAATAAATATAAATGATTAAATATGTATCTTAAAAATAATTTAATTTAATAAAATTAAGGTTTATGCTTTAATGTAATACATTATTTGAATAAAAATAAATAAATTTGATAGATATTGAATGAGTCAATCAAAAATATTATAATAGAATAAAAGGTTTATAGAATGAAATTACTTATCTACGTATCTATTCCCATCTTTATACTTGATTTAAGAAATTAAATATTATTTGTATTCGTATTGGTATCACATCAAAACGAGAATTTTCTAAATTCTAAACCTAAAATCAAAATAGATTCAAATAATATTTATAAAACGAATTTATTAATGACTAATAGCTTGAATGAGAGAGTCTTAATAACTATGAATGACTTTCTTTAAGTATATCATGATGCAAGTTACATTAATATGAGAGAATTTTCTAAATTCTAAATCTAAAATCAAAATAATATTCATAAGACAGGTTTATTTGCCATTCATAATGACTAATGACTTGAATGAGAAAGTTTTAACTATGTATGGTTTTCTTAAATATATCATGATGCAAGTTACATTAATTGTTCTACTTTATAGGTTAAACATACCAAGTTATATTTAAATTATAGTACTCAAACTATTATACTAATATTTTAACTATTAATTATAACTATTGACCTAATAATAAATATTTAATCAAGCGATTGATATTAAAGTAAAAGTTAAAGTTACAAATTATATTTCCAACTAATAATTATCAAAAAAATTGTTATATAATGATCAAGTAAGATATTAGCTTAAACATCACTTAAACGGTGGCAATGATAACTTACGAAGTTTAATCTACTTTTGAGATACTAAGATTCTAAAAATAGGCACTATAATAAGAGAAACAAAAGCAATTGGACCAAGCCCAATCACCCACATCTTTTCCCACCATTATAAATATTTTATCAATCCCTTGAAAGATTCAAAAAATAATGTTTTATCATAATATCAATTTTTTTAATAAACTTAAAATATGACTATATTTTAGAAATATTCATTTATTATAAATTTAATTATTAAATAATTTATATATTTTAAAACATTTATTGTAAATTTTAATCATATAAGATAAACATGCATATATATATATATATATATATATATATATATATATATATATATATATATATATGTAAAGATATTATGTTAAAATATTAATGTGGTTCTAAGACACCAGAGACAGATAATGAGTAGCTCTCTAACTTCGCACACAACATTTGAATATTCATCAGAGACGTGTGATCAATAAACAATGAAGATAATAAAATAGAAAGCAACAGCTTCCTTTCTGTGATTGTTATTGAACATAGCTATTGTGAATCACAAAAATAATTGATGTCTACCTTTCTATTGAAGGACAAAAGGATTACAATTTTATGAAATTTGAATTTCCTGCAGTTGAAGGAATATATGGATGGTAAAGGAATTGCAGCGACTTAAAGCTACGAAAACTTATTAAACAAATTTGATTTACACTCATTACAAGTTCCCTATAAGAAATTGAAGAGACCCAAAATATACCAAATTTGAAAAAGACATGGACCCTATTCTTTCAAATAACAGAATCCTTGCTTAATTTCTTAGCCTCATCACTTTCCTCCTTTTGATTACCCACGTTTTTTCCTGCCAAAACTGCTGCACTATCTTTGTCTTTCACCTGCAAAGAGTAAAAAAATGAATAAATAAATACCCTAAACATTTTTATAAATAGTAGTTTTATTGATCTTATAATAATTATGGTAAAAATTAAGTATTTAATATGAATTTTACACGATGCAAAAGTATTTTACCATAATTTTTTATTAGTTTAGAATATAAACATTGTAAGGATACTGTATAGAAATTAAATTTTGTGTAACTTGTCATAAAGATTTTGAAAGAACCTGAGAGGACAAAGGGAGATCACTAGCTAACTGTTTCTTTTTGTTGTCCTCAGTGCAGAAATAAGAGTACAATCCCATGCCAAAAACAGCAATGAGTATTCCAAGAATGTTTCTTCCGGTGAAAGGGTCATGCAGTAATGTGTACCCAAATCCTAGAACAAGGCAAGTCTTGAGGTGCCCTAGCACTTGATAAGTTACAGGAGATGTTTTGCCTATGACCAGAAATGTGCTGAAGTTCACAGAAACAGCTATCAAGCAGGACAAGATGATGAATGCCTGAATTTTTCATCAACAACAAACAAATGTTAGAACCACATTTTTGTTCTGACCAATTTCCACTTGATACATGACCAAAATTTTTAATTTACTAGAAAGTTAACAAAACTCAGTTATGTGTCACATGACGATTAGTAGAAACTATGATGATCATGATCTTGAACTACTACTATACATTATTAAATATAACAAAAGGTGAAGATTTTTTAACATTACCAAAACAACAGGAGAATATTTGTAGGCAAAAACATTTTGCTTGGTGAGCATTTGATCCACAACAGGGCCTGAAACAAAAAGAATTGCTGCTTGGAATGGAGCAGATTGGTAGAGCAGCTGTGTGGAAGAGACATTAAGCTTCTTTTGTATGGTGTTGGTCAGCTAAATTGAGCACTGAGTTAAGAATCCAAATATATCAGATCTTCCTAAGCTTTAATGAAGATAATTAATGATCAAGTTTACGGCATCATAATTAGTTGATAACAATAATTACATGCTGCAACTTCAAGAGTAAGCATTGAGCAATGAAGGATACAATTTGGCCAACACAAGTCGTTATGATTGCTAGAAGGGAAAGAACGGTTCCCACAAAATTGAGCTGAAGATCTGTGATTGAGGCAATGCCAACTCCCACAAGTAATAGGAATAAAGAGAACTTTATTTTAGAGCTGCGTATATTAGCATAAGACTTTACATTAACACATGAACATTGTTTGATTTAAAAATGTTAAAGTTCTTTCAATAACTTGTTACCTGAACTGCTTCTTTAGGAAAATAGTTTCTAACAATACAGTGAATGGGATGATCGCAAGTTTTGTCATCTGCAAAATAATCATTCCAAAGGGTAAAATTAGTACAAGTAGAATGAATGATTCAGAAGACAACATACGTGTGAACATAACATATCTGTACATAAAGTTTAACATGATACTATTGTGTAGCAGTAAAATACTGAGGTGAAACCTGGTAGAATCCAATGGAATTAAAGCCAAGACTCAAGTTGAGAAATCCAATGGAGATGCCATTCAGAATACCGAAAAGCATGACTGTTTTGAAGTCAATGGATTTGGTGACGAACAGATTCAAGCGTTGAGCCGCATGAAGGGTGCAAAACGTGACCATCAGATGCCAACTAGTAAGTGTTGTGGCTGGTCCAAATCAAATAAAATTATAAGTTAGAGCGATAAGATACGTAAATCTCAATAAATTTGAGTATTGATAGCTAAAATTTTATGATTTTTAAAGAGATTATCACCAAAAGGGAAGCCAAGATTGCTCATCAAGGCTTTGTTGCAGATGACAATGGAGACAGAAGAAGCCACAGAGAGAAAAAGTGCACCAATCACACCCAATTGAAAGTTTGACATCTCTCCCATCTTCTCTGTCAATAGATTCATCAAAGTGCAGAATTTGAAGTTTATATCATTAGTCTAGTTTTGTGAAATTTAACAAAGTAAAACTCACAGAGCCATTTAAACTAAACATACACTTTTCCTTAAATATCTATCTAGCTATTTAATTTAACTTTCTGCCTTTACTGTTTCAACGTCACCTTCATAGTTTTCATTTTCATACAAGTATAACGTCATCTATCAATTTATTATCAGATACCAAAAAACACACTAGTTTAGTAATAATCAGTAATGTGTTCCTTAGCATTTACTCAATGGTTGGTACCAAAATCAAATGAATTAACACGTACCTTATTCAATATTGATTAAGAGGAATATTAATTTGAGATCAAGTTTGAAGCTATTATTGCCTGAAGGAGCCTGACAGGATCACAAAACAAGATAAGGAATGGAAACCATGATCAACAAACTTCTGTATAACCATAAATATGTTGTTTATGATAATTTCTTAGTAGAATTTATATACATTATTGAAGTGAAATTATAATTGTGATTGAAAAACATTAGAAGCAGAAATTTTTGTTACAGCAAAGAATGAAATGAAAATGATGATATGATGAGATACCTTGGAATGGTGAAATGAAATTGCAAAGGGCTCCTCCAAGTCCAAAAGATGAGCCAAGTTCTTAGTCTAAACGGCAGCGTTTATAGGGAGGGAGAGGTGTGTTGTGGAAGTGTAAGGTAGAGAGAAAAACAATGGTGTGAGAGGGGAGAGTGAGTGATAGTGAATTGGATTGAAGGGTAAGCTTGCATGAGTATGAAGGTTTTGTGGCCTTTATATTTTTTAAGGGTTGGTGGTGGTGGTGCCTAATTAACGCCGTTAACTTCATGGGATGGCGGGAGTTTAACGGCCATTTGAAGCAAGAATATAACTATTGTCAAATATGAAAAAGGGATTTGGACATCTGAACTGCTATGCTGCTGCTGCATACTCGTGTGTTTAACGGCCGTCACGTGTGTTTCCCTGAACAAGATGATGGGAATAAATTATATTTGTGTGTAGAATAGAAAAATGGTTCATAAGGAAAAATGAAAATTGCATATTGTTGTATAGGGTATGGCTAATGTGATTACCAAACTCATTTGTCCCACATCGATTTCAAAAATTGTATGCGAAATGAGTCTTCACTCACAAGTCTGGAAGGTGAGTGAAACCAACATTTCCTTTTAGGCCAGCTCAGCTTATGTGTCTGCCATTTTAAGCAACACTCTCCAACCTTGTTCAAGAGACTTCAACCCCACTCCTAATTAACATTTAACATACCACATTTTCATTTTTTTTTCTTTTAGATAAAACTTATGTGTCCTTGTATCTTCTCTACTCCATTCAAAATTCATTACATGCAAAGCTCATAGTTTTAGCTACTGTACTGGTATTTCTTGATCAGATTTATGCTTGTTTCACAACCCTATTGAGTGTAACACAAAAAAATACCATTCTTTTTTTAGATGATGATGTAAAAGGTTAGTATAATCATGTATAAAACTTCACAATAAATACTTCTAGAAAAATAAATTTTTTAATAACTTATTTAAATATCTATTTACTCATCATCAATTATTAATTAAAGTTGTTGTTCATCTTACCAATAATCTTTAAATAGATTAATTATAATAATAAGAATAAGAAAAAGAAAGGAATATTTTGTATAAATTAAAACTAGTTATAATTGCAGTTAAAAAGATAAAAATTAATAAAATTAAGAGAAACATTGATTGTTAATGCTCATGACCTTATTTTCCGCTCTGTATTTCAGTATTGAAGTTTGAATTTACACTATTTCCAACAAAGACACTACAACGTAACAATTAGACGTAAATATGTTTTTTTTATGACTCTACAAATATGCTAGTTTGTGGAAACAAATGAATTAAACCAGGTAACCGAATTTTAGAATCAACACAATTAGGTTTATATGGACCAAAATAGTTTAGTTTGAATTTGTTTTTTTGAATCTTATCCATATTCAATCTTAACGAAAGGTTATCAATTTAGTAAATTTGGTTGAAATTCAATCAAAATATATATTTAAATTTTTAATTTTATTTTTAGTATGATCAATTTTAGTTGAAATTTAGTAATAAACTTTACAAAACCATAATGTATAAAAAAATAAATATTAAAATCAAATATAAGTTTACTTTTACTAAAGTTCTAACATATAAATTTCATTTATTTAAAATTAAAATAAAATTAATCTAAATTTTCTTTTAAAATAAAATTTTATCTCGAATAACCTACCGTGTTAACTAGCAACGATCTACATCTAATTAACTAATCCGTGTTAACTCGCAATATGAATCTAAGTAAGATGGTTCGATACGCTGAATACTCGTGAAGCTGAATTCAACTCAACTCGACAACTTTGGTGGTTGTTAAGCTGTCGCATGTTGTTTGTTTCCTGTTGTAGTAGTCACTAAACAGTTTTCCCAATAGAAGAACTGCTAAGGCCATGTGATGGTATGCTTGTTTACTTATTTGAGTAAGTTGACCATCAGAGCACATACTAGCTCCATATTTTTCAAAGAAATGTAATTTTTAAATAATTTTATTAAAATAATGTTATTTTTAATAAATATGTTATTTTATTAAATCAGACAAAGTATTTATAATGAATTGAAAATAAACAAATTAATAATTTATTATATGATTAGAACAACAATCAATTATTTTAAAAAAAATTAAAATTATAGTCATTTTTGAACTGATCGAATAAAATGTGAAAGATACCCACTACATATTGGAACATATTGAACAAGTTAAAAAAATATATAAATATTATAAGCGATATAATATAAAAAGAGATATAAAGACAGATAATGTATGTTTAATTAGGTGTTTAAAAATGATTTTTTAAATATCGTTATCCACTACAATAAGCTCTACTAAATTTAAAAGTATAATTAAAAGTGTTTAATTCCTTTTATTTAAATTTTAAAATTTTTTCAAAGAAAATATTTCAATGATTCAGTTAAAAGAAGAGTTTAATAACTATACATAGTTAATTTTTTTCATTATAATTCAATCAGAAATTTTAAATTGTTTTACACTAAAACTTTTTGCATAGTTCGAGACCTATTAACTGGCAAACAACCAAGTAAATTTTGTAACTTTCGGATATTTCTTACCTAACCATAAATCGAACCTAAAATTTGAAGGCAATAATCGAGCCTTTAACTTTTATAAAGTCGCGTTTTTTTATTTAACTTTTTAAAATTAATTCCGCGTAATCAATTTTCATTATCAAAGGGTTCATTTTAATTTTCTTCTCATTCAATTTTATTTGTGCTAAGAATACCAAATGAAAATGACCAAAAAAGAAAACTCACCAATTTAACATTGTAAGAGAATAAATAAGACAAAAAAATAGAAAAGGATAAAGATTTAACATCTTTCAATAATTTTATATAAAATATGTTTTTATTGATCTAACAGTTTTGGTTTATCAAATCTTATCGAGGTTGAAAGAAAATGATAAATTTTTGTAATGCTATTAAACATTACGTTCATATTAAGGATCATTTTAGATATACAATTATATATGTACAGACAACAAATTTCAATCTAACGGCTGAGAGAAAGTTATTCAATAACATAAAATTGATTGAATTACATCGGGTACAAATTAATGCCTCAAAAAAGATGGATCAGAAAATAGCAGGCACCTGAGGTAAAAAACAATACAAAACAAAACAAATACTACCATTGAAAGTGTACATAAAACATGTACAACAGGAAGATGGATCCATATATCAACTCTTCCCATTACGTTTAAGTCCTTCAAGATAAGCCTTATCAGCATTGGTTAGGCGAACTTGAAACTGGGCCCATTCACTTTTGCATCTGGCTCGGACCTGAAAGGGTATTCAAGAAAAATATTTTTCAAGAAAAAGGGTATTGTAGGGGGTAAAATGTCGGATCTTAATACAAGTATACAACTAATATAACTGTCATTGCATTTGCTATAATACGTAAGTGCATATGTAGCTCTAAAACAACTTGAAGGAGAAACCAACACTCTTAAAGCAAAAAATATATTCGCTATTAAAAAGAAACTATACATACCGAATCCCAAGGCTTTTTTCCTTTGTCAGCCTCTCCCTGAAAATTAGCATACATATCCCAAAAGTTATATTTGGAAATTAATACAAAATTTATCGCAAAAGAAGTGAAAGGCCATATGTGCATTCACGGGGATTAGAAGCACTTGGCGGCAATAGTATAATTATGGAAAAAGACAATCATCACTCTAGAAAACGTCCCTACGTCAACCTTCATCTTTTCGTTTACCTTTAATAACTATGAAGCAATTCCGACCTCAGCACCCCCCACCCTCCCGAAAAAAAAAAAAAGTGAAAAGCAGAAAGAAAACAAGAATGAAGAAAAATGCAATCATCGCCCAAAAGTATAACCGTAAATGAGAAAAATTCCAATTATTCTCTCCAACGTAAGAAAGTGCAATTCAATGCATGAGGCTCCCACCAAGTCAGCCTTATCATGCAATCAGAGAGCTTGTTTCCAAAATTTGAACTAAGGACTTCCCAAGTCACAAGGCAACAACCATACTATATCGTCAAGGCTCATTATTCCATTTCTCTCTGACAAAAAGTGACAGAAAGTTTAACACAATAAAGCCTTGAATATGTAATACTTCTAACCGAGAAATAAAAACACTTGCAAATGTAATTGTTTGATGGATGCATTGGGGTTCCATGGATACCAATTCGGTGTTTTAAGGGAGCATTAATATGCAGAATCTTTTTCGTTTCAAGAAATTATGTTTCCTACGAATTTTGTTACTTGAAAATCATCCTTTTTGGGAATGCTATAAATGTAGTTCATATTCTCATAGATTATTGGGAATGTTAGGCATTGTTTCACGAGTATGCTTTAAACTTTCGCACTTTCATGAAATCTTGGGTTCCCATCCCCTCTCATGAGAATACTTTTTGGAAACATGGTTAAATCAAATTCCGTAAAATGTTAAATTCTGAGAACCCTTTACCAAAAATCCATACCAAACATGGGGATTCAATACTCTCAACATAAGATTTCTGGAGAACTTGTAGGAATCTCCCTACCAACCCCTCCCTCAAAAAGGAATCGTGCAGAGATATTAAGGCAAATTCATGGCAACACTGTTAATCTGAAGACATCTCTCCATGTTTATAAGTGTACAATGGCAACAATAAAGTTTGAACCTAAGATTTTGTACGTACTACCCAAACCCCTGTCTCACCAGGCTGACCCAATCGGGTTTGGAGATATCTCTATATTAAGCACTGTAATCAACATAAGAAGGTGTAAAACACAGAACTTTTGATAAAATGTTGGCCATCAGATTCAGAAGGAATGTCTGTATCAAGCGCACAAATATTTGAAGTCTCTAAAAATACTTTTCAGAATTTCAAATTTCACATTCAGTTATTTTTTTATTTACATAAGCCCCTTTAAAATTTTAACACACCTTCTCCCCACTCCTCCAAAATAAATTAAAATAAAAAAAAAAAAAAAACTTTCATCTTAGTTTTACCTCTTGCCAATATGAACTACTCGTTGTGAAACCTTATCCAAATCGACTTCTAATACAAAACACAAAACTATACTAGGTTGAGGAGGTGAAAAAAGAAAAGAGGAAATAAAAATATAATTATAAGTTAGAGCAATAAAGCCTAGACATCTTTCACACATATTTTGTTATGTAATAAAAGTATATTTTTATTTTCTGCCAGACCAAGCAAAGCATCAGTAGCCTACACATACTTCCAATGAGCAGATGCATTTATAAAAACAATTTGAAATGATATAATCAAAGAAAATAAGTGGCCTAAATATATTGTAAGCTAGTGAACTAACCTGGTTCCCAAGAGAAGGAATTACTTGATGAACAATCCATTGGGAATCAATTACACCAATTTTTTCGTGTGCTGGCTGCAAAAAGGATTCAAATTAAAGCCAACAAAACTAAATCAACTTGCTTGTTCTAAAAATATGTTATTTAAGTAATGAGATTGTAGCCCCATATTTTCTATTCAGCATAGAATACACAGGTTTCACACTCAAAAAAAGTAAACTAAGACAAAAAAAAAAAGGTAGTACTGAGGAGACCTCTTCAACTAATTCAAGAACAGAAAAAACCATGAACTGCATTTCAAGAATTACAATTGCCCATAATCCTAACAAATTAATCCATATAGTAAATTAAGAAAAAAAATAAGCCAAACTTCATTAGTATGAACAGAAACACAAACATAACAAGCTTACAAAACCAGGATCACTGTGTTAGATAAGTTCAAAAGGCAAAAAAAAATTATGCTTTAATTAGATTTTTCTAATTGTATTCCAATATCTTTCTTCTGAGTTTGGCACCCGAAGGCATACTTGACCAACTGAAGCATACCCACCTTTCAACAAGGCTAACAAAAAGGATTAAAACAGTTATCAGTAGGGAGGGTTAAAAGTAAATAGATATAATTTACTGACCTCTACACATCTTCTGAGAGCAAAGTCCAGCCCCCATCCATGCACTAGATCATTCTACAGAAGACAATTGGAAAGCCATCAATATAATTACTAAGATTATGTACCTATCATGCAAGAGAAGATTTACCCGTTCATCCAGCTATGTTACTATAGCCAATAAATGCGCTGAAGAAAAAAAAATGAAATATACCTGAATCATGTGCCACACACAACGCCAAGCTTCGCGAGAAAAGACAGGTGCCATAATTTCCACAAATCTAAAATAACAGAAGATATAATAAAATTAACTAAGTAGACAAAGTAAATAAAATCTAGGTAAATGATATTGCAATACAACATTCAACTTTGAAGCAGGATGGAAGAAAGGGCATACGCAGCACAAGGAGGCAAATGTGGATCACTACACCAGCCTGGTTTCTCTTCTGTAATCCTATTTGGCAACACATACAAAAACGAGTCAAGACTTAAGAACACATTTGAAGGTATGAAAAAAGGAACCTTATTAGATCAATGACCAAGGAAGCACAGTTAGAAAGAAAAGAACGGCAAAGGAATACATGTGAACTTCTTTGTCACCCCTCCTTTTTGTCATCTCCCATGTCAATCCCTTATTGGGCTCAAGACCAGGTTGAGAGATCTCCAAACCATATTTTTTCACTAAATGAATATACCTAGTGAACAGGTGAATAGAATACAGTTAATTAATCAATCTTAAAATTGCATAAATGTCAAATTTGAGCAAACTAGACAGATGAAAATAATACTTGTCTGCATTGAAGTGCTCTACTCCAAGATCTTCATCCCAAATAAAAATATATTCATAAGCTGATACTATATCAGGGTGCAAAAATCTTTTAGCATACCACCTGTACAACATGTATGAGAAAATTTTATAAAAATAAAAGAGTAAAGCAATAGATATACTCCGAAGAATGATAAGGTCTTCTAATCCAAAGTTACATGTAATCACAGAAAAATAGGCTTTCCGTGTCCTATAACATTTACTTTCATAATTTAAGTGCAAAAAGAAAAAATGATACCATTTAGTTTGTTTCCTCGCGCTAACATGGATTGCATTCTTTGACCACTCAAATTGATCCCATTCACTAGTCCGACCATCATAATGAAAGAGCAAAATTGCAAAATCATCAGAAAACTACAGAACAATTTGATAGTCAGCAATTTGGAAAAAAATATGAAATGGTAAATATACAAATAAAATTTATATATGAAAGTAGTAAATCTCTATAACCTTTTTCACTGCAGCATTGATATTATTCCTCTGTTCAAAACCAACAGTGAATGTGACTAAATACTTTGGCTTTTTCTTCAGATCCTGCAGCATTCATGGTTTCATTGGAAGATTTGCAAGAAAGATATCAAAGAAATAGACACGTAACATGTCTGCACTATCCACACCGGCTTATCAACATGCAAACCTCCTGACACACTAACATGCAATGGTCTCATGCATGAATAAAAGCTGCATAAATACACAATTGAGATAAGTGAACGTCTCTAGCCAATATGGACATGCAAAGCATGCATCAGGGGACATAGCTTTGATATGCCTCCTATATCATGTGAAACTTAGATGGAAGAATGAAACAGATATTCCTATACATCGCTCTCTGTTTTACCATGATACACCCACCATCACAACAATAGATGAACTTTGGGGTTCGATTAAATTTCATATTTGTAAATTGTAAAACTTTATGAGACTTAACAACTACAAGCTACAGATAAATTCTTGCATCATAAATAACTGCTTATCAACATACCTCACTAGGTTCACCCCATAATCTGCGTAAATAAAAATCAGATTCTGATACAACAATTCCAGGGGGTAGTGATTCAGCTCCACGAGGATTTGATGCAACGAATATCTGTGAAGTAGCAGTTTTGAATCAGACTTTATTTGCTTGTTAAAAAGTATGCTTCAAATCCAAAGCAAGTACAATTATAAAACAATGTCTGAAATTTATAGCCAAGATGCAGCAAGAATCACACCTGGCAGAAAATTCTAGAGAGTAGTTTAATCATAACAAAAACACTTGACAGTGCCTTATGGATGAGACATAGGTAAAGCATATTCAACTTCAATGTTTATCAAATTCCTTAAGCAATGATTATAAAACAGACTACTTCCAAAGTTGATAAGCTCCTGATTCAAGAACACCAGCACCCAAATCTTTGTTTTAGAAACAACTACAAAATGATAATAGTTCACATAATAGACCATTTCATCTAATTATATAAATTGTGCACCAGTTTCACAAGTTACGTTGATAAGCTAGCACCTAATAATTGTTTTATAAGCAAAATATAAGCTTAGATAAATTCAAATAAAGGCTTACTTTAATTTTTTTTCAACGAACAATCATATTTTACTTCCTTGCTGGAATTATTAAAGGTTGGGACAAAATTGGTATGGGGTATGTTTTATCTAATTATGGAACAAGAACTTAAATAATCATTCAAAAATAAATTTTAAAATATAAATCAATTAAAATTACAAATATTATTAAGTTATATATAATAGACATTTCAATTAATACTACTTAAAAAATCTTGATAGAATAGGATTTAAAAGGTTTAGTTCATGATATTTTCAACTCCAACAGTTAGCCGTGAAAGAAAGCTTAGCAGCACAAAATATTTTATGTAAGATTAAACCATGGCCAGGAAAAGGTAATAACACACACAGATTAACCAAACTTTTCTAAGAAACAGTTTAACCTAATATATCAGTGCTAACGAACAAGTAACAACCAAAGGATACTCCCTTAGAAGATAATAATTGATCTAACGCTTCAGCTTTTAATTTCTGGGAATATACACGCATTGACATGCTTCTAAAGAATAAGTATGGAAATTACCTTTGGTAATTTAATTGACCCTAAGACTTCAAGATTTTTGGTTCCAGAAGACTCATCAATAACAGCAGGAGCTCTTTCTACTTCAGCCGAAAATCTGTCTATTTCAGCTTTAGCTACAGGTACATCAAAAGAATTCTCTACAGGTGATGAAAGTAAGCTAATCTGCAAAATATAACAAGAGAATGAAAAAAATTAATAGGATGATAAATGTGTGACGCAACATCGAGAAAAATTACTGTCGTAATTTTTACCTTCCTCAAATGCACAGATGAAATTGAAATACCAACAAAAAATCCAAAGGCAATTCCCATGATAGCCGTGACGAGAATCCGAGTACTATCATTTGATCGTTTAAATGTGCTAAAAAGAAGTTTGTAAACTAAATTCAGAAATTCTGGTAGAACAGATACAGAAACTTAAGATACAAGATAAAGGCAGGCATCATTAGTAATTACTCCAACAAATAAATTTATCCTTACCTGCGATACATTATTGCTGTCCAGTTAGTATCGAACACAATCAAGTGAACGTATGTATCACCCGGAAAAGCCCCAAATCCTCAAGAAAACACCAACACAAATATAACATCCTTCAACAACCAAAAATGAGACCACGTATAAGACACAAGTAGAGTAGTAGCCAGGTTGACTGTGCATTTTCAATTTATTTTTTACACATGTATCTATCTGTCTCGCGTAAACCCAAATGACATACTCAGAACGAGTGAGTGAGTGCGTGGGTGTCTGAGAGAGATAGAAACGATGAATATGCAAAATAATAGTAGATTTTCAGCAACATGTTGAAGACATTGAGACCGACAGATAGTGCAAGTGGTTAGGAACTTCGCATTCGTTGCTACTAACACTATCATTAAAAAACATAAATACAAATAGATCAAGCATTTTCAAGAACAAAGAGAAACCTGATGAGGTTTCAGCGTCAATAATTCACTGTACTCGTTACCGATTAGTGAACATTCTATTTTCCGAATTCTAGCTCCCTATGAAACTTTCAAACTCAAGCCGTAGCATACGCCACAGCGCAAGTTTCCCCCAAAACGAAAAGCAAAATCCACTACACGAACAAAGCGAAACTAACGTGGCGTAAAAAACCGCCGAATATTACAAATGCGCAATATCAATTGATCTACGTCACTGAATCTCCCGAAACAAAAGCCAGAAACAAATATTTATTCACACCGTGGACTACTGTGTTCGTAAAAGGACAGCGAAAACTCGAAAAACTGAATTCAAGAGCTTGCACAAACACTAGCGCGCAATACAGATTTCAGAACTCGTCCTTCACTAATAGGGAAAAAAGAGCTTACAGAATCGATTGTAGAAACGCTAGGGTTGAAGCTCGGTTTCTTATTCGTTACTGATCGAAAGAACAAAACGCGATCGATTATTTGCTGCGAATAATCATATAGAAGCAAATAGAGGCACTGCCATTCTCAATGTCAAAGATATTGAGGTTGTGTTCTGTAGCCTAAACTGAAATTTCCGCTCTGCTAAATTCCTCTGACCAAACTACCCCTGCCTTAGTTTTTCTATTTCCCTTCTGTGTGTATTTTTTCCTCATGGCGTATGAGAGCGTGCCAGGTGGTGGACACGTGTGGGTGACCTAATGAGTTTGATTTTGACTGGTCAACTCTTGCCGTTGGATTGGATTCAAGCCATGCCATCGGACGGTTCAAAAGCTTCATAAACGTCTGTAGGGTCACCTCTCCTTTTCTTTATTGTTTTTTTGAATTGATCAACAACACCTTCTCTCTTTCTAATTACATTAATTAAAGTTATTAATTTTTTCCTTGTCAATCTTATATTTTTTAATTGTGTAACATCTTATTATTCCTTAAATTAATGATACTTCGGTAATTGATTGCAGTTACTTCAGTTTTCCTTTTCAATCTAACTATCTATAGATTTTTTATTGCGTGACGTCTTATTCTTTCTTCCTTACATTAATTATATTTAAAATATATATTTAACAATACATAATAAGAAATTATGTCCAAAAACTGTATAATCAAATTTTTATTACTGCAACATAACATGAAAGTTGATTTATTGGTCTGTTAACCTGTCTTTTTCTCAACAAATGAGTGATTGCATTTTTAAGCATCACCAACCACAGTTTTAGAATGAGGTTCAAGCACAATTATACTCCAAATCAAGCTTGTCTTCTAGAAACAAAGAACAAAAAAGCATCATTGAGTCATTGTATTTGTAGCTTAGTATTTGTACTTTGGATATAATCCATCAATTATATAATAATAATTTATGTCATTTTCTTATCTTAGTCTTTAATACAAATTAACATTAATATTTTGCTATTTCGATTTCCGAATTTCGAATACACATGGCCAACAAGCTTGCAGTGGAAACCAGCTCAAGCCTTTCATATTTAAATATAAACTTATGTTAAAATATTGATCCTCTACTAGATAACTTTCTTCCTCCTTGTTTGTACTTCTAACCCAGCATAAAAAAAACAAAATTCCATTGTTATTGACTCTTGCAAGAGAATCAAGAATTTTTGGCCGCATTTAAACATACTTCTCAATAAAATATTTATTGGGAAATAAAATAAGAAGACAAAAATTAAAATTAACTGCATATAATTAATTTAAAGATTCTCTATCATTTAAATTATAGAAAAGTGAATTAAATTTATATATAAGTTAATTTTAATTCATGAGAAATTTTATTTTATTTTATAGTTTTATTTTTTATAATTTTATCAAACGTTAATATTAATTGGTTATAAGCCCAATTCATTTGTTTTTTGAACATGGGATTTGCCCATTTATCTAAAAAATATTGACGATTCTAAAATGATAATGAATAAAAAGATTATATGTATTCCGTGACGAGTGCAGGTCCTTCCCATTACCCCACTTCACAACAAAATAAATAAATAAATGGTGGACCCACTTGCCATATTTTTCTTAATGTTATTATAAGTTATCACCGCCCACAGTGATATTAGAAAAATTGATTCTTGAAATACTTTATTGTAAAATATAACAACATGAATGAGTCAATGTTAGTGACCTAATTTTCATTTGATTCAAAATAAAGAAAATGAATACATAAAATTGTGAAGGATAAGGACCAACAATTAATTAATCGAAACAATTCTTTTCTAAATTTCTATTTTACTGTATAATTTTATATTTTCGTGATCAAATTTTCAAAAAAATTTCAGTAATTTTATAAAAAAAATTAAATTTATTTAATTGCAAAAGTAAAAGTAATAATACGGAGTTATTCTAAAAGTAGCTTTCATTTTTATAAAAATATGAGATACTCTCTCTAAGAAGAATAAAGCTGTTTAGCTTTTCCAAAATATAGCATATTAAAAGATATTTTCACAATTTTTTGTTTAAAATGTGAGGATATTTATTTTTGTTCTCATGTTTCTATAGAGTAAAAGAATTACGTGAAACAGAATGCATTCTTATTGTAATTCAGAGCAGTGGAGTGGCATCACATCATGGACCTATGATCCATTGGTCTACAATCTCAAATTTTTGTTGGCTTGTTAGACCATTTTTAATTTTTACTTCTGAAGTTGATAGTTGCAATTAAAATAAAAAAAATGTTAATGAATAACCTGGGACGAATCAGCAACAAGACGATAAACTTACATAGTTACTTCCTCCACTCCAATTTTAACATGCATCCCTCTTGAAAATTATGGAGGTACAATTGAAAAATGGGGTGTGCAGGAAGTAAAAGCCTAAACTCACATTTGTATGTAGAACGGTGTCCGTGATTATTTTCCCAATAAACCCATTTTTAGAAAAGTTTTCACAAATTTAACTGGTGGAAACATTATTTATCAAAATAGATTTGTTTAGTTACGCTGAGAATTTAAATTTTGGAGCAATCAAATTCGCAACATAAGATAGGGTAACTGATACCAGAAAATTGGTAAAAAATTTATTCTACGGGAAATTGAAATTAAACCAGTTTTTTTTTTTTAATTATTTATCTGATTAACTTTTGAAAAAGAAAATGGGAAACTTCAATGGAATTATGCTCCGTACTGTTTATTCGGCATACTAACAAACCGAATTCTGAGTGAATTTTTGATGTCACTGTTTTCGGTTGAGAACTTATACCCCTAATATTAAATTCCAGTCAATTTTGTGACATTCATGTTGCAAATTGGGTTACCAAATTCTGAGCTTGAATAACAAATCAAATAATTCTAGCAAATAAAGTTCATTTGCAGAATTTCTTTTTAATGGGTTTATTAAAAAAAATGATAGTCCATAGGCAAGGTTGGTAAATGACGGAGAGTTTGATTTGTTAAAATAAACTCAGGCTCAAAAAATCAGAACGTTAAATAATATTAAAATTAATGGGGCATTAAGGAAAATAATAATGTAATAACCCTTCTTATAAAAAAAATGAAAAGAATGGTTTGAAAACATGCTTTGTAATTATATCCCACAAAGATATTAATGTAGCACACTTCCATTATCAGAAGGAACACATTGTGTAAAGTCGTCTCAAAATCAAAACATTTTTTTTTCATTATTTCTTTTACCTGTATTATTTTGTGAAACAACCCAGCCAGTCCCATTATTTAACGAGTAACAATCTAGTAAAAATCTTGTTTTTTTTTACTATGTCAAATTGTAACATTTTTTTGATAAAAGAAAGTTCAATTTCAACTTCTAAGAAAATTAATACACGAATAGTGCAAATTTTATTATACACAAAAATATCAAGTGAAGTTAATATTTATCTAATTAATTTATGTTGCGCCCATATTTGTCTACGATTTTCAACCAGTTTAGTAATTTGCTAAATTTCTAATCAGCGTCTAGAATTTAAGGATAATAACGAAACTTCTTCCAAAATGTAAAAGTTGTGACTTTTGTTTAGTGAAAAATATGAAGTTACTTTTTTATGTATTTTCATCAAACATTTGTTATTGTCACATCAAACATTTTCTCTGCTTTTTGAATTTTAATCAACAGATTGAATCTTTAAGCAAAGAAGAGGAATATAGGACTGAAATTGAACATGGTAGTTAACCTTGATAACTAGATTGCAGTCAAATGTTTACACTAGCAAGGAAATGTAGAAGAGCACAAAGAATTCGGCTCTAGGAAATTGTGGTCACCATCTACCATAATAGTCTCTACCACTTTGAAATTCTAACTACCAACTATCATCTACACAAACTTCCATCACCACCTCGTCTAAATCTCCATTGAATTTCACAAAGTGATGACTAATGTAGCTGTTCACTTTCCCAGCTTACCTTGGACACAACTCTTTCATGTTGTGGGAAGTATTCCTACAAGGTCACCAAATGTCCTTAGAAACTGTAAAAATATTACATTTCTTTGAATCATTAAGAAGAAAGATGTAACAATTACCTCCATCTCTTTGACAAGTTCTTTTGGTGTTGGTGCTGATACAATTATATGGCGAGCAGTGGGGCTGATAAACCCTTCTTCCACTGCTTTGTCAATGAAAGACAAAAAGGTATTGTAGTATCCATCAACATTCAGCAATCCCACCTTCCAAAATCAAAACACTGTTAATTTTTTTATATGTACACTTGTATCAAACAAAAGTGTAATATGCAAATTCTTCTAGGATGCAATAGAAATTTAATTTAGCTTTTTTGAAGGGTAAAAATACAACAAATTTTGAGCATGTAAAAGGAGTTTACCGGTTTATCATGGATGCCAAGTTGAGCCCATGTTATCACCTCAAGGAGTTCCTCAAGTGTCCCATAGCCACCTTTATGTACATAAAGGATATACATTATCATCATGGACTGCTTTTTCTTTTTTGGTCAAAATAACGTCTAAAAAAGGAAATATATCAAGTGCCATTTTGTTAAAGAAAGATGTGAGTGCATTCATGTTCTTTAAAATGACAGCCAAAAACCTTAAATAACTTTGTAAAACATGTCACTTGAAAAACAGGGACAATTCTTGTCACACATGGTGCATATATTGTTTTTCGGCATGCACTGCGTTAGCGTCTACCGGATATTTGATATCCTTCACTTAAACCTAATCTTCGAAATTTCTCATGCGATGCATAAGTTTAAAACTCCATTGTTAAGGTACGGAGTTTTTTTTTGTATTTTAGTAAATGTTTGCTTACATTTACTTTTCAAGAAGTGACCATTTTTAATTTTTTCTAAAATTAACAATATTAAACAATTGTTTTCTTAAAATAAATTAAATGATTCGCGATCTCGCAGAGTCGTCCCAATAAAATAAATAAAAAAGTTTCTTTTTAGGCCAATGAAAACGTTTTCGTTTTCCCATACACTATGATTTGGAATTGACTAGTCACATGTACAGATTTTGTAGCGTGTAACCCCGTTCAGAACAAATAATCGTACGGTATGTGAATAATGTTTAAGCTGAGCATAATTTTTTCCGGTATCTTTTATTAATTTTAAAAATTTAAAATAAAAAATACATTTAAAGTATGATATTTATTATAGGAGATATTGGGTGGGATGAGGTTAAGAAACTATATCACGTGTGTGACTTAGGTCTTCTTAGTGCCATTGCTCTAGTCCTATTAGGTTTACACATTTAATGTATTGTTTGTTTTTAGTCTAAATGAGTGAAATCTTACAAACAAGTATCTGAACTTAATGATATTGAATCACAGTGACATCACATGTGATGTTAATTAATTGTTAAATGTAATTAAGAAGAGATTATGGCATAAGATAGTAAATGTTGTACCAACCAGGTAAGGCAATAAAGGCATCAGAACGTTTGGCCATCTCTGCTTTTCTTTGATGCATGTCTGCTACTGCCTTCACTTCCCCCACTGTTTCTCCAGTGAGCTGCAACCAAATGAATGAATCCAAATTATCACTGAAACAGGTTCATAGAAATGTAAAGTGGAAACAGCTTTTGCGCGTGAGAGAGAGAGAGAGAGAGGGAGAGAGGGTTGCTATGCCACAATACAATTCAATATTACAACAATGCATGCCACGGAAAATGAGGAAGCTAGGGAGAGGGAGCAGTGCAATGATGAGTGCTGCAGTTTTGCCAGAGAAGTGGGCTCAAATGGAAATCATATGACCACCCTTTTGCTCCTCGGGGGAAGCAACAAATAAGGGTCAGAATAGAGAAAGAGATAACCCACCAAAGTCACTTACTTTCTCCATGATACCAATTTCTCACAAAACCAGAAATGTCATGAGAATCTAAACTGGTATATGGGACTAGGAGAGAAGGACAAAATGGTTCAGAGGGAAAAGACCCCAGATTGCCAGGTGTATTCGTATTCAATATTCATGTCATGGATAAACTAAGCCTTGTAATAAGTAAATGTGACTCATGAATTGTGAGGGAAACTCCAACAAGATACTAGTTCTAGTTCCACTCACTGAGAACCGCCCATGAATCACAAAAAAGGACAAGTGTGAAGATATTGGGATAACAAAAGTATGGTGGAAATTCACTTGAAAGAGGGTGTGTGCCAAGGAATTGGAACAAGAGCATATATATTGTGGTAAGATAGGGAAAAGATGTAGATAATTCTGTGTCCCCCCCCTGCATATGTGTTCGGTCATTTTCTTTTTATTTCCAAGGAAATGCTTCCAAAACACCTTAACATTACCTCTCTTGGCATAAGTGTCTTGGGAATAACTCTGCACGCAAAAGCAGCACAAAAATTAGTTGACTTCAACAAATTAAATATATATAACTTCATCAGACCAGACCAAGAAGATGCTCACCCAATTACATGGCGACCACCCTCGTAAACAGCCTGAGAAATCAACCCCATCAAACCAATGCTGCCCCCTCCATATACTAGATCAATATTTCTTGACACCTTCTCAATACCAAACAATACCAGTATATATGTAAATAGCTCTAATTTCGTGAACCCAGGAAAGATATGTGCTTTATATAGACAAATAAACAAAAAAACTGGACCAAAAACAGAGAACTTGAAATGAAAAATAGTTTAGAAGACACAGGTTGACTATTTGCCGGATTGTAAATCTTAGTAAAGTAGTGAAAAGGTGTGAGCTTAGAAGAATTGAAAAATGGAAAGAAAAATAAGACAAATTAAACAAAAGAGAGAGGTTGACGTAATTGAAAGTCATGAATTGTCCCCGAAAATAAAATAAGGAAAAAGAATCTTAAAGCCGCACATGAGAAGAAATCGGAAGAAAAAAAAAAGTTAGATGGTATAAGAAAACAATAGGATATGTTTGAGTAGAATTGGTCCAAAAGGAAAAGAAGAAACAAGAGAGTGAGAGGGGCATTTACCAATTCCCTTCCAAGCTCAATAGCAGCGTCCTTATAAGTAGTTTTGTTCCCTGGACTACTGCCACAGAAGACACAAATCCTCTTGAACTTGGATTGCTTCATCTCTGTTTCTTTCTCCATCTCTCTCTCTGTCTCTCTCTTTTTCTCACACAGAGGGAACACGTTTTATGTCCCACACTGGACAAAATGGATGAGCGGTTGATGGTGTAAACGCGCGTCTATGCTATATATAACAGTAGCACAGGCAAAGGGTTGCACACGTCCTCACCTCATCACCGATGATGACGCTGACTCACACAACTTGTACGTAGAGACTGAGGGAGACTTGATCCAATGATGTGTGTGTTTTCTACTTTACCATGGTCCCCTCTCTACCACAAACGAAAAAAAAAAAAAAATATATAAACAATCCGTGGTCCTATCCTATGTGAAGATGAGATGATTGTGGTTTATTTTTATTAATTTTGTTGACGTAGAAATGGATTCAAATTTCAATGACTAATGACAGCACCAAGCCGTTAAGGATATCCTAGAATTTTGAAATGTCAGTTTGAAGTGAAGCACACATAATTATCCGAGGCCCTTGAATAGAGGCATTGCCGGCCTGTCTAGTAGTACCTTGAGATGTAACTTGGACACAGAAAGTTGACCAAATATTGGGTTATGTTGAACTTTGTGATAAGTCTAGTAGATTTGTTGATTCGTTTAATTCTTGACACAGAGTTTGGAATGCACTGTTTGTGATGAGGTGGTGAAACCATTTCCCGCTCCACCGTTCTTGCTTCACATTGTCAATTCTGTTTGTTGTGTTTGTGACAACCCAAATCATAGCATCTTCATCTGGGTTGACTTGTAATCTAGTACTTTATCACATTCGGCATCCAACTAATCCTGTCACCCCACCCACTCCTATTCCAATTCTCTTTCTGTTAAAACAATCACCTCATTATTTCAGACACAGTGCTGCCATTCCCCATTCCCATCATATCATATTCACGCTCCACAACCTTCTATTACACACCCTTTCCACATTTTAATAATCATTATTATCTTCCATTAATATCAAGGTTACCACAAAATTAGCAGATAATTCACATTGTATTTGTATTTCATGTACACCAGGAAACCTTCACTGCTTTTTATTCGAGAGTATAAGCCACTCACCTCCATTTCATTATCGTAAGAAGGCCAATCTTGCTGGTCCCTAGCTATGTTTTTCACACTTTCCATTCTGCTATCATTTCGTTGCTTTGCTAAATATGTAATTATTTATTAATGTTTACGTTGATTGCAGGATAATATATAATAATCTCTCAGTCAAAAGTAGAGATTACGAAATAAGAATTGACATAATAATTTTGCATTAAAAACCTTCAGTTAATAGGAGAAATAATAATAAACAAAGGCTTTTTATATTCTCTTTTGGATGGGATGGGTCCTATGAGGCCTAATATCCGAACAATCCAACCCATAAATGTATTATTAGGCTGACCGACTACTTCGTAATTATAATAATACGGTTTTATATATTAATCAGATTTTTATATCTTGATAGATAAAAAAATATCTTTCTAATTATATATAAGTGATAATAGACACATGACGATTATCATCTAGAATATGTAAAAGAAAGTATATAGGAAACTTTTGATAATTTGGATCTTTGACCCACTTAATTAAAAGTCCAAATAATTCTAAAACACAAGATACTGTTATTCTAATTCAAAATACTCTATAATATTTGAATCTTTAATTAACTTGAATGTCGAAATACTTGTAGATATTCTTTCCTAAATCGAAGACTGAACCAAAAAAAAAAGTAGCTTCCATAATCGAAGAGTTCATACCTAACCGAAGATCCGTAAATTAAGCTAAGCTAACCAGCCCTACATTAACAATGCATAAGTTTATCTCAACTAACTTATTATTTATATCCAAAAAGATGGCTCATGGTAGAAAATTAAATGCAAAGTAAAAAAAGTTTCTAATTTTCAACTCACTTGAGTAAGAAAAAGTTAAGCTAAAATAATATTATAGAGTTAAGTTTTACAAGATTGTTTATACATAGAAATAAAGTTATATTTTGAAAATAACTAGAGTTCCACTTAATCACATTTTTTAGTTTAAAACTCTCATGGTTGAGATGGTTGAGAAACTCAGGGTTAACTGTTGTTGTAGATGATTGAGTGGGAGAGGACGTGACGGCGAAAAATTCATTAGTTGACACAGAACCGACAGTTACAGAACGAGAAATGCAAGAATCATCCAAGAAATGTTGCAATTGGAGAGTGGCAAGGACTTGTTGTTGCCAAAGAAAAAAATTTGTATCATCGAGTTTTAAAGTAAGGTGTGGAAAACGTGTGGAGCGTAAAGGTGGAAGAGGAAGAAGGAACAAGAGTGGAGAAGGAAGCAATGGAGGACATTAGCACTGTGAAAAAAAAAATTGCTTTGGATACCATGTTAGGTAAAAGCAAGAGAGAGAAAAGAAGAGAAACTGAAATACAAAGAGATAAACTGTAAAAGCTGAAAAATATGCACACTTTTGTACAGTACATTATTATATAGGCATTACTTTAACCGTTTTGGGTATTACGTAAATTAGCACGAGTTACCATGGGATGAATATTAGTAGATGCAACAATGTCAATGTTATCATGTGATTATGGTTGAGAATGTCGAGGTGATGTTTCAGCAGGACCTGCAGAAGAAAACAAAGGAACAGAAGGCAAAACGGGTGGTGCAAATGTAGTTTCAGGGTCAAGAGTACTACATGGTGTTATATTCCAAGTAGAGCCAACAATAGTTAATATGGGAAGTTGTTAAGAAGAAGATTAAGTATTATTATTGCTTGTAATAAAAGGATTGTTAAGCAAGAAGTACGGAAAGAACGTTTCATTAAAAATCACGTTCCGTGATACATATGTTTTTTCCCGATATAGACAACTATATATATCCTTTATAATTAAAGCTATAACCCAAGAACAGACAAAGAGATGAGTGAAAATTAAATTTCTTACTATGATAGGGTCTTAGTAAAGAGTAGCAGGCACAACCAAACACTTTATAGAAATTATAATCAGGTTTCTTTTTGAATAAAATTTCATATGGACTCAAATTTTGGAGAACAAGAGCTGGTAAAACATTAATAATATGAACAAATAATACAAAAGCTTCTCCCCAAAACGTGAGAGGTAACAAGGAGCCAACAAGAAGAGCAAGACCACTTTCAGTAATATGCCTATGTTTTCGTTCTATGGATCCATTCTGTTGATGAGTATGATGACATATTAATCTATGGTGAATGTCATGTTCTGTGAAGCATGAAGTGAAAGCTAAAAATTCCTTTGCGTTATCATATTGAACACTTCTAATTTTACAACCTGTTTGATTCTCAACAAAGGTTTTGAAGCGTTTAAACACTACTTGAGATTTGTTTTGAATGAGATAAATCCAAGTAAATTTGGAAAAAATATCAAGAAACGTTATGTAATATCTACATCCATTAGAATCATTAACAAATGAAGGAGCCCATATATCCATGAATATCAATTCTAAGGGTGTACTGTAAAGAGTTTGCAAAGCGTAACATGACAAATGATGCATTTTAGCAACTGCACAAGTATCACAAAACCCAGCACTAGTGTTACATTTGATATTATAGGTGCGCATAATTCGATGAACAGTAGATGCAGAGCATAACCAAAGTGAGAATGCCACAATTTGTAAGTAGCAGGAAAAGAAGAAACATTAACAGTGTAAGCAGAAGAGGTGATATGCGGATGAAAAGGAGGAAAAACAAAGACCATCTCTAAGTTTTCCTTGAAGCAGAATTTGTTTGGTAGCTTGAAATTTGACAAGATATTGATTAGCATGAAATTCAAAAAACACATCGTTATCTTTAGCAAACTTAGATACACTTATAAGATTTTTTGTAATAGTAGGAACATGAAGAAGTTGACGTAAATGAATAACAATGTTTGTCTGTGGCCGTGTAAAACAAGCACTACCAATATCAGTTATTGGAATACTTGAATCATTACCAAGCTTCACAACATCGTGTCCATGATAGGAGATTTTGTTTGAGAAATTATTTGCGTTATTGGTCATATGATGAGCAGCTCCGCTATTGGATACCATAATGGATCAGAAGCGACGGAAGGTGCTCCCATCAAGGATGAGTCACAATCATCAGGTTGAAAATTAAAGAGTTGAGACGTGTTAGCATTAATACTATTGTCATTATCATACCTGCTCCAACAAGTTAAAGCAGAGTGACTAAGTTTATTAAAAATTTGACACTGAGTTCTTGAAAAATAGGTTGTGGAAGACATAGGTGAAGACCAAGTATTCTTATAGAATTTGTTAGAAAAATTGCATCATTGATTATTGTTGCGTTAAGTTCCTCGGGCACTTCTGGGATTGGTAGCAGAAGAATGATTTTGGTATTTTGACATAGAGGCTGATGCAAGTCCACCTCTGGATGTTGTGTTTACTTTGGACATAATCTCATCTCATGGTTCTCACAAAAGCAAAAAGTAGTTTTGAGGAGTAGTACAAAAGCAAAATACAGAAGTATAGCTGCCCTGCTTGCTGAGATAAAATGGCTTCAAAACCTCCTATCTAAGCTTCGTCTTGCTCTTCATACTCCAACAATCTTCTCTGATAATCTTGGTGCAGTTTTAATCACATCCAATCCTGTAATGCACTCTCGCTCCAAACATTTTGAAATCCACTTACACTTTGTATGGGATTTTGTTCACAAGAAAGAAGTCCAGCTGCTGCATCTTCCTGCTCATTATCAAGTTGCAGACATTTTGACAAAACCTCTTTCTAGTAATGCTTTCTTAAGTTTTAAGAGTAAACTTAGAGTGGTTAACAATCCCACACTAAGTGGTTAACAATCCCACACTAAGTTTAAGGGGGATGTTAGGTAATAGCCAAAATACCTATATAATATGTATTTTGCTCTTCTGTGCAATAGTGTGCATACTTTTCAGCTTTTACAGTTTATCTCTTTGCATTTTGGTTTCTCACTCTCGTCAAGCTCCTCGATCCTGGTTTTTCAAACTCTCTCAAACTCTTAATCATATGGGTTTTATAGCTTCTAAGAGTGATTGTTCACTATTTATAAAGTTTAAGTTTTCAAATAACTGCATCATAATTGTACTTATTTATGTGCATGATATAATTATTACAGGTTCGTCTACAAATGTTATTCAATAATTCATTCAGAGTTTACGTCAGTTTTTTTTTTCTTTGAAGGACTTGGGCAAGTTGCATTACTTTCTTGGAATTGAAGTCACTTGGCAAAATGATGGAGGTCTTCACCTGTCTCAAAACAAATACAATGCAGACCTTCTCAAAGAGCAAAAATGTTTGGCTCCAAACCTCAACCAACTCCTATGATATCTACCACTCGTCTAACACGTGATGGCTCTACTGCTTTTGAAGACCCTTATCTATATCGCTCCATTGTTGGTGGTCTACAATATATCATTGTAGCTCGTCCAGAATTGTCTTATGTTGTTAATCGTGTATGTCAATTTATGCACAGTCCACAGGATCATCATTGGTAGGCTGTGAAACGCATTCTCCGATACCTCTTATTACGTAATATCCAAAACGGTTAACGTAATACCTATATAATAATGTACTTTGCTCTTCTGTGCAATAGTGTACATACTTTTCAGCTTTTACAGTTTATCTCTTTGTATTTCAGTTTCTCTTCTTTTCTCTCTCTTGCTTTTGATCTTGACGTTCATGGTTGAGAAACTCAGGATTAACCGTTGTTGTAGAGGGTTGAGTGGGAGAGGACGTGATGGCGAAACTTCATTAGTTGACGCAAAACCGGCAGTTACAGAACGAGACAGAGTACAAGAATCGTCCAAGAAATATTGCAACTGGAGACCCTTGACGGTGACAAGGACTTGCTGTTACCAAGGATGAAAATTTGTATCATCAAGTTTTAGAGTAATGGGTGTGGAAAACTTGTGAAGGATAAAGGTGGAGGAGGAAGAAGAAGAAAGAGTGGGAAAGGAAGGAGTGGAAGACATTAGCATTGTAAAAAAATGCTCCAGATACCATGTTAGGTAAAAGCAAAAAAGATAAACTGTAAAAGTTGAAAAGATGTACACTATTATACATAAGAAATAATATACTTTGTTATTGTATATAAAATATGCATACTTTTCAGCTTTTATAGTTTATCTCTTTGTATTTTAGTTTCTCTTCTTTTCTCTCTCTTGCTTTTACCTAACAAAAATTAAACTACTAATTAAAATGGTTAGATTAGAAAAAAGAAAAACAATAATAAAAGGAACTATTTAAAGTTTCTCTAGTATCTCATCTCTCTATAAGATTATTGCTTAATAAACTATACAAGAAATATTTAAAATTATCATGTGATCATTTATAGTAAGTTCTTATCAGTGATTTTAAAATGAATATTGTCTTGATAGTTAATTACATCTCCAGCATACCAATATGGTCTGCAAATCATGTGGCATCCTGAAGGAAACTTTTTCACATAAGTTAACACGTTGCAGGGACGATACACTGCCTCCAAATTTATTCCCTCCTTAGTATACACACACCAGTTTGTAATTAAAATGACTTATTACCCTCTTGGTGTGTAAGATGCACTACAAAACCTAAAGTTTGGATGGTTTTGGTGAATTCATCCGTGCAATAATAGATGTTGGGCAGAGGTTAAAGAGAGGACAAATAGTGAATGTGTACATCACTGACACCAATATGGCATTGCTCTAGAGGATAGGCAAGAACTAGCATGTGCCATTCACTCCCAGCCATTCTTTGAGAAGAAAATTATGACAATCGGTCAGAGTTCAATTGGAAAGAAACAACGCAAGGGCCAATAAGAACTTGACGCCTCTAAAACCCATCATCAAATTGGTTTCACCAAATTTGGAAACGTTTAATCTGTCACAGACCCTAGTTTGATGCTACCCTTTTTGTCTCCCTCTTATATTACAACCAGCCAAATTTTTTGACTATGCTAATCAACTCGCAATAAAGTACATCTCTTCTCAGATAAGATGTGTGGCATTATGTTGGCAAACAATTGCGATTAGCCTTCACTTTCTTTATCCTTTGTTGGGGAAAGCATTGCAATGTGTTTTTATAAAATTAAAATGTTCGATGAAAGAAGCAGCTTGTCACTACTTTAATGCTCTTTGTTTGGGAATTGAACTTGTCTTTTCACCAAAATAAGTGATCTATCAAGAACCACACAAAATTTATTTGCAAATAAACGGATTTTCTAACCCCCAATCACTGAATTTCATGTCAAACATAATTTCTATACAACAAACATATTCTCAATTTATTTTTGTTGCACGTAAAAATTATTAAGTTGGTATTTATTTATCTAAAATAATTTATTATTTATTTATTTTTCATACATATGCTCATTCTTAATTTAGTATTAATAATAAAATACTATTTATTTTAGTCCACCTAATAATTTTATATAATTTAAAAACCGAGATCAAAATCAATTTAAATATATTTTCCTATCTTAATTTTTTAAGATGCTTTTTAAGGATTTTTTAAAGATCAATTGACTTTAGAATACCAAGTTTCTTAATAAACAATAATGGTATTATTAGCACTAAATATTAATTAATTTTATTAAGTACTAACTTTTAGATAATTATGATTGAAGATTCGAACCCATTTTTGAGTGGTTTAGTCAAGTTTTAGAAAATCTCATATAATGTAATCCATTTTTAATCCTAATTGATATCTGTTCCCATAATTTCTTTAGTGGAGGCAAGCTGTGTTAATAGACACTTCTCTTTGCTCTTCTTTGCTGGAATTTCAATTCGAAGGAGACATCATCTGGTGCATTTGCAAGCAAATGAATCATTGAGTTCCTTCAGCAACTAAATGGTGGGAATCCTACTCAGATAATCATCCACGTACTAGCTACTTCATAACCCAAATGCATCCCCTTTCCGTTCTCTTTATTCATGTCATGTTATTTCTCCTCATGCCTCGTAGATTTGTCGGTGTAGTTTTACGAAATTCCATTTCTTTAAAGTACATCAGTGTACAAGGTATCCATGCTGGGTCCTAGATTGTTCACTTGTAAGGACACATAGACTAGTTGGTTGGCCACATGGCATATTCCTATAATACAACTCCCCCTGTTAATACTTTATACATAAACTGTATTAAATATCAAAGGTAAATGCTAATGTTATTTGAAAACCAATTCCAGTTCTACCATATCTCATAGTACCAAAGTATAATTACATGTTGCGGACAAAATATTGGAAAATATGATTGCAATTAAGTCTGCATTCTGTCATATTCGTAAGAGATTAAAGGATTTGTCCAAGAGTTGCCTTTTCGGATAAGGCACACATCTGTTTCATGATATCGTTCAAGCAACGCAAGTATGAATACTGTTTTGTAACCCATGCATATACTGCAACCCTGTCTTCAACATGTGCAAGAAAAAGGGGTCACTTCCTTTGTTAATCAAACAGAACTTGTCTATTTGTAAGAAAGTCTTAGTTCTCGGATGTCAAAGTATGCCTAACTAAAAACATTTCTATTTCTCACTTTATTTTTCCTACTACCACCAACTTGCCGTGTTGGTAAGAGATCCGATGAAGGGCAACCTTTAATTTATGACTTCACTTTTGAAGTCAAATTAAGTCTAAATTAACTTTAAGACACTGCCATGACATATATTTAGTCATTAATTTTATAAAATTTGAAAGGATGTATATCACAAAGAGGAATTGACGGGTATTGATGGGGAGATTTATAGTTAAGGAAAGATCTCATATGGATGAAATACTAATTACATCTACAATAAATAACATCATTCTTAATCTAAAATCTTTAAAACACTAAGTTTATGAGATTTTTTTATATATTAAAAATCTCACATCAATGATAAGATTAATTCACGGTATATAAGTAAGGAAATTCTTACCTTACAAATTGATTTTGTATGAATGAACTAAACTTAAATTCATTATCTATATGGTATTAAAATCTATCATAATAAAATTTAATAAATCTATCTATTATCTATTATCAGATTATTATTAAATCACTTATAAATATCTAATTCTACAAATAAGTACAAATGAAAGGTGATCACAAATATCTAATCTACACAAAGATATATGTAAACATTTTGCATCAACTAAAAATAAAATAAAAAAAAGAATAATCCTTACTTTTCTTACATTACGAATTAGAGTGAGAAATGGTTGAAGAGTAGCATAGCACGATTGATGAGGGAGCATATAGTGGTTGTCAACTTCGTGAACAACCAAAGAGTGCTCCGTGAACCACCGACTTCCCATCTGTCCTTGGAGGAATGTGTGTCACATATATATTAATTATTTTCACTCACTTCTCTCTCAATCAATGTCCAAACAAAGCTTCCAGCAACAAACCTCGCCATTTATTGGTCAATACTCAACATATATGCAGCCACAAACCAACTCGTATACGTAATTAAAGCTGCCTTTTCAACTTTTCATCCCGTTTAGAGTTTTAGAAATATATTTCTTTGCCTTAGTTGCTTCTCCATGTTCTTTCCTTATTAAGTAAACTTTTCAATTTTTGTTTTATGTGTATTATAGAGGGCGGCAATTCAGAAACTCACACACAGTTTATCACAACACCTGATTGAAAAATTAGACAATTGCGATTGAATACGTATGTACCTATATGCATTAGTTTAGTTTATTTTTAATGAGCCAATATAGCTCATACTTTAAGCATCACGGTGACATATTCCATAGGTTTATCCAATATATATATATATATATATATATATATATATATATATATATATATATATATATATATATATATATATA
>Ga0209700_102261_pt1 | contig 39378 bp, 24 predicted proteins | sample SiratroredBW_FD_187528 | JGI IMG/M metagenome (GOLD analysis project Ga0209700, IMG submission 187528) | Root nodule microbial communities of legume samples collected from California, USA - Siratro red BW (SPAdes) (version 2) | ecosystem: Host-associated > Plants > Roots > Nodule | place: USA...
TTTTTATATATTTATTTATATTTTTTTGTTTTTTTTTTTTTAGTCTCAATGATGTTGGTTCTTTTTTATAACTCAATTTATAATTTTTATACTAATTATTTTATGTTAAAACATCTCTTATTAATATAATTGAGAGAATTTATTATTAACACTGTGTTTAGATTTACTAATATTACTATAAAAGTAAGAAAGAGAGCAGAAAAAAAATATCTATTATTTATGTTTGGATATGTGGATTTGGGTGGAAATGGTGGAAAAGAAAGAGGAGGGGTGCCCCAAGCCGAGGCAAAGAAAAGAGAGAAATTTGTAGTTAGTATGAGTCTTTTATCCTTCTGTCTTTATATATATATGTTGAGATTCAGTCCTCATAATTGACATGCATGGAAACATCAATGTGAGAGAAACCTGTGTTTATGTAAATAATGTTATGAAAATAAAACGGTGAAGAGTCCCTAATCAATTATGTCTTTAGGCATAATTGATTTAGAGGCCAATAAAGATTATTGTTGTTATATAATATAGTGAGGTCAAATGAGAGACAATAGATGCAATAAAGGAATGAAATTTTTGAAGTAAATCATGTTTAGAAAATTGGTCTTGCATTTTTATAAATGTAGTCTAAAAATCTTTTCTTCAAGTTCTCTTCAACAAGAAGGATGGAATTGGTACATATTAGTCTAACATAATTGATGATTATGATTGTATTCATAATAACACAATCACAATAAATACATATATGGTCAGTGATGACCAATCTTACAAAGTAATTAATTTTTGAAAGTTATTTAAGTAATAGTATATTGATGTAATACTTGTAAACTCTAAATATTAAATTGTATTATTTTTTTTAACAAATTTCTTTATTAAAATATTTAATTTAAAATTATTTATAATTATGAAAAATATGTATTTTTTTAATTTTAGATTGGAAGGACATCAACCTCACATTCCCCACAATGATAACATGTTAAATATGATATGAAATAGTATTGCAACAAAGTGTATAAAGACTCTAATTAAGTAAGAATATCATTCTTAAACCTTCATAAGATATCGATCATGTCCATTAAAGAATTTATATATTTGAAGGCAGAATTCAAAAACTTCCGAACAATATGAAATAGTTACGTGCTTCATTTATATATGTTATTATTTTATAATTTTAGTTCAATTTTATTTCCATACCGAACCTTAATATTCTTTGTTATTAATAAAAATTTATTCCTAACATATGAAATTTTATAATTTTACTTGAATATATATCCAGTTTTCCTTAATTAAATAAATTATTTAAATTAAATTTTAAGTAAATGATTCAATTAAATATTTAATTCTTATTTTTATTCTATATATTTACTTCAATCACATCATCATTTATAAAATTATGGTTCACTTCTCTTTTACCAAAATAACCTCACTTTTTCTCAAACAATTTTTTATCATAGTTAATTACAAATACAATATAAATGTTATCAATATAGAAAGTGTAAATTTTTTATATAAATTATTAATCGACGTAGAAAATAGATATACAACATCAATTATAACAATAATCAATAGTGTATGACCAATAATAAAATTAAATCAATACAATAGGTATCCTTCTACCTCCATTATGACATGTAAATCAATGTACTTGTGATAAGGGTAATTTTTTTTTTATATATATAAAGCATAATACCCAATTTATTTTAAAATATAGCATAAGACCTATATAAACAGGAATAGAGAAAATAAAACATAAAATTAATAAATACCTTATATTTTTATTTTTTTATATGTTATTATACTAAAATGAACATAAATTAATAATCCTATTTTTAAATTTTTTCCTAATTATTTGTAAATCAATATACGATGCCTAGTTTTGAAATTATGTTGACGTGTTTGTAGCAAACTAAAAATAATTACTACAATTATTTATATTTAGGGAGACATTTTCTATAAATTTTTGGTGAGATTTCAGTCATAGAAAAATTCTAAAACATAAGGTCATTTCTTAAAATTCGCATGAAAAATCTCATAAAATATTAAAAAAATTAACGCTGAGTCCATTAAATATTGAAAATATACATTACTCTTCCCTATACGAAGGTAGGTGAGCCAAAAGAGTATTAGTAAAAAGAACAACTCTTATTAATTAAGAAATTAGCTAGTAGCATATAATTGCACCAATTTTATTTAAAAAGTAAACGTTCTTTATAATAGAAGTAAGTCATTAAACATAAAACTCTACTTAATGAAGGATATTTTGAAGACAATCATTAAATAAGATAAAGTTAATCTTGGATTCGTTTATTTGATATCAACATGGAAGACAAAATTTTCTTCTTAAATTCAAGATCTGAATATATAACTTTATTACAAATATATTGTCATTAATTAAATTAATCAACTTCCTTAATTGTTTGAATTCACTGATTAAGTTTTCTAAACAAATTGAACAGTATATTGTTTAATTAGCTTTTTAATTAAAATAGATGTTATACTTTTAATATCTAAAGTTTAAATATCTTAAAAGTAATAATTTATGACCATGAATAACACATTTTATTTTTTCTAAGCTAACATGGCGAGGTTGTTAATTATATTCATTATCATGTTAGTTTAATGACCTTATACAATGTCTTACCGTAAGCTATGAAGTTAATGAGCACAATCACTTTATCTCCAATATTTTTCTAGCAAGTTATACTGTGTTAAGAATTTTACATTTACAAATTACTTGTTGTGGCTTAAATATGAGAACATTCTCATTTTTTTTTTCATTAAAAAGAAAGAGAAATTGGATAGCATTTTATCACTTCCTTATTGAATTAATTTATTTTAAAGGGATAGTAAAAGAAGAGATAGTAAAAATAAATAAAAGAAAGAAAATTATAGTAAAAAAATGAAACAATTCTTTAACAATCCCCAATAATTAATAGTATTGATAACCCAAAGTGTCCACCATAACAAATGACATATTATACTGTTTCGTACAGTCACTTTCACTCTACACATAATTTTTTTTTCATAATTCATATAAGTTCTTTCTTTTTGTTCACTTTCATCTGTCTTTTTGTTAAAAGGTAATGTTGAAAAGCACTAAATTCTTGCAACACATAATTTTTTTTTCGTGCCATGTTTTCTTTTTCAGTTAAATAAAGACATCAACGTGTCCACTTTCCCATAAAGATTAAATCTGTGAAGGGATGCTTTTTATGGCCAATATAAATGTTCAGTTCTTCAACTGTTTCTTCTCTTAAAACTTTATTTTAGTTAAATAGTAGTTCTGCTTTTACACAATAGAAATTAAATAGTTCATAAAAACTCAAATTCGTTACCAAAAATAACATTGAACCAAATTAGAAAGGGTTAAAGATGACTATCACAGGGGTAGATATAACAATAATATATTCAACCATTTATATAATTAAAGAATAGTGCAAATAAATTAATAAATTTCTCTTTATTTCTGTTTGCAAATCACAATTTTCATTAATTATAGTTCCAAAATTATTTATTTCTGTTTGCAAATCACAATATTCATTAATTATAGTTCCAAAATTATGTGGTTAACTTTGAAATCCAAATTATGACACAAACATTAGAACTTGAAACATGAAACCGTTGGTGATGTTTAAGATGTGTCTTGTTATGGCAATGGATGAGGGTATTTCACCCATGAAGGTGACACCTTTTCTGCATCCATTAATGGACACTGAATTTTGAAGGAAGAAGAAGATGCAGACATTGAAATAAACAAATAAAATAAATTAAAATTAAAAAAAAAAAAAAAAAAAAAAAAAAAAAAAAAAAAAAAAAAAAAGTCGAAATAAACGAACAAAAATTGAAAGCTTGGAACCAGGTAGACCAGCTGTGTCTGTCGGCGAAAAACCAAGCACACCCATAAGCACCCTCTTCTCTCTCTTCAAACTCTTCAATTCAATTTGTGACAGTTAGAGAGAGAGATAGAGAGAGAGAGAGATAGAGAGAGAGAGAGAGAGAGTGCAGTGAGTGTCTTCAAAGTTTTCAATTCAGTTATGACATAGTTAGAGACAGGTTGTGTGTGAGTGTGTGTTTGTGTTGTACTTTGTTTTTTTCCTTCAACTTGGGAACAAAGGTTGAGACTTTCAATCATCTTCTTTTCAAATTCTATGAAAAAGCATCATGGGTATGCTATTATTGCCCGTTGGTGTTGTTGTCATCATGGGACTAAAGAGGGTCAATGGAATGAGCCTATAGCAGAGTGTAGAGAAAGACGAGAAGAAACGCACACGGTGTTTGGTTTGGGTTGCATACGGTTCTAACCTATTGAGGAAGCAATGTAGAGCAAGTTTATTGCAGCACTGGGTGGAGAAGAACAGTGGCTAGGACTATATGAGGCTTTGGAAATGATTTCATGTGGAAAGTGAGGAATGTTGTGGCGTGCGATTGGTTGCTAGTTATTGGTTTTTGTTGGTTTTGTTCATTTTATTTGTGTTGTTTTGGGGTTTGAGGAATTGAGTGTTGGTGGATCGAGAGCAATGGAGTCTCGGATGGATCAGTATGAGATCATGGAGCAGATCGGTCGAGGAGCATTTGGAGCTGCCATTCTTGTTCACCACAAGGCTGAGAAGAAGAAGTAATAGTCACAACTTTAGCATTTCATTGATGGGGTTATGTCTATTTGTTCTTGAGATATTCGTTGATGGGTATTGGGTAGGTTCATATGACTGAAGCTTCTTTTTATTGGGTTGTAGATATGTGTTGAAAAAAATCAGGCTTGCAAGACAGACTGAACGATGCAGAAGATCTGCTCATCAAGAAGTGAGTTGGGTTTTTGTGTGTGTTTCCCTGCTTGTTGATTTGCTTCATAGTTCATATACCTGGAATCTGCTTTTTTGTTATGGAAGAGATTTGACTGTTGTTGCTTGTCGAGAATTGTAGATGGCTCTTATTGCTCGAATCCAGCATCCTTACATTGTAGAATTTAAGGAGGCATGGGTTGAGAAGGTGAGAGACCCTTTGAGTCATTGTGTGTTCTTAGTCTTAATGTGTTCATAGTCTTAATTTCTTTCAGCTAATTGGTAATAGTTACAGTACTGCACATTCTATTTCTGTTGCAGGGCTGCTATGTCTGCATTGTTACCGGATATTGTGAAGGTGGAGACATGTGAGCATATGATACTACTCATGCTCAATGTCTTAAAGTTTATTATCTCTCCAATTATTTGATAGTTTATGCTTATTTTCTCTTCAAATATGTGACAGGGCTGAATTGATGAAAAAATTAAATGGTGCTTACTTTCCTGAGGAGGTATTCTTGTCCCACAATTGCGTGTGTTTATGCGTGTATTATTTTCCCATGGCTTAATTGAATGTTGTGGAAATTTCTCAGAAACTCTGCAAATGGTTCACTCAATTACTGTTAGCAGTGGAATACCTGCATTCAAATTTTGTTTTGCATCGTGACCTGAAGGTATGCTTATATGAAACAAGCTATTGGTCTATGATTCTTGTTCTTGATTTAAAATGTATTAAGTCTGATTTTGTTGACTCTGCCGACAGTGTTCCAACATCTTTCTTACCAAGGATCAGGATGTTCGCCTAGGTGAGTTAACCTACCATCTTTGATTGTATTGTGTTGATGGATAGTTGATTCCTCATCTGAATTTGTGTGACATATAGGGGATTTTGGCCTTGCTAAGACACTAAAAGCAGATGATTTGGCTTCCTCGGTATGTGTAAAGTGATGTTGATTTCTTCTTTGTCTTCTTTTCATCGATATTATTTGCTTAAAAAGATCTAAGGATTCATGCTAAACATTTTTCTATCAAGTTTCCATAGCACTGATGCATTCTTCTGAGTAACAGCTTAAGAGTTTCTCGTATTTGAATTGTATTTCTTTCTAGGCCTTTTGTGCACACATTATCAATGTTATTTCACATATAGTCATACGTAGTTGTTTTGGACATATCCTAACTTTTTTTTGCTATACCTCTTTTAGAACCAGAGACTTCAGTGTTAGTTGCTCCTGGGTTTTCCTCTATTGGCCAAGCCAAGGACTAGTAAAATCATCTCCATTATGTTTAGTTAAATTTATTTCTATAAAAAGTGGGACAATAATGTATTAATATTTGCTTCATGCAAAGCATATGTTTCCAGTCCCATACCCTTCCATATTTGCCGTTTTCCTTTATAAACTATATTTTGAGATAAAGAAAAGAGTGGAAATAGGAAGCTGAGTGTTATTTGGGAAAATTGAATTATCTTGCTTGCTTGAAATTTGATAGATAAGACCAATATTTATTGCTCTTATTGATGAAAGGACAACATTTTTTTCTAGAATTTGGGCTGATTCAGCCCCAGGATCACGTGGTTGTGAACTTGTTTATTGTTTCTCATCTTTTGTGTGGACAAATTTACATTTTTATGATGTTTTACTTCTAAAGATATAAAATGACATTGCTACCAATTATTTAATCCATATGATTAGCGTTACATTTATATACAAATGCATAGTCACCACATAAGGAATTAATAGCTGCTGTAAATGTTTCTATGCAGGTGGTAGGAACTCCTAATTACATGTGTCCTGAACTGCTTGCTGATATACCGTATGGATTCAAATCTGATATTTGGTCACTAGGTATGTACTTCAAGTATCCAATACTTGCAGATTTGGTTTTACTGGAGCTAAAATGCACTTTCTTGTCCAGGGTGTTGCATATACGAGATGGCTGCTCATCGCCCTGCTTTTAAAGCTTTTGTAAGATTTCTTCTGATTTCTTTAATTCAAATTAGATATAGGTAGGATGTAACTTTAGTGAGGTCATTTAATGCAATAGCCTCTTGTTAGCATAATATTTCATTTCTGTTGTGGGTTACAACAATTGTCTAGTTCCGGAGGTCAAACAGGTCAAGTTAGAGTCGAATCATGTTCAATCTTTAGCAGGGTAATTATTAAGGAGAAGATTATTGCGGATTGCAAAAATTTTTCCTTGATGAAGGTCAGGTAGGTCTAATCACAATCAAATTGTGACTTTTGGGTTATTATATTCTTTTAGTAGAAAAAGTTGGTCTCTAACTATTAGTTATAGATTTTGACTTAGTATTAAGTATTTGATCTAATAATGGTATCATAGTTAAGATCTTAAGAGTTTAATTTTGAATAGCACGGGGAGATTATTGCAAGTAATATTAGATAGCTAGCGGCGGAGGCTAAGTAGGCCAAATCAAGCTACCACCTACCAGATTGCCATTGCGGTCTATACTTTAGTTTTGTTATCCCGGTATATGTGCCAGTGTTCTACATTTAAGCTTGTTTTGTAAACTATTTTTACTGCTGTTTGTTCAGTGGAATATTACTACTCAACATATAGTTTCCCAATATTTTTCTTGAACTTTGTTAACTAGAGTGGCTGGGTGATGTTTGCTTGTCAGAGGAATATGTTTCATGTGATTCTTCATACTAGATATTTATGTTTATGGAGGTAACTCACCATGGTTTATTTCTTGGGTTTTAACAAGGGCATGGTAAATCATGTTTCAGGATATGGCAGGGTTGATAAGCAAGGTAAACCGTTCTTCCATTGGCCCTTTGCCTCCATGTTATTCCCCTTCTTTGTAAGTTTCCTTCTGCTTGTGTTAAGATTAATATTCTTTTGTCACTACCCTTTCTGATGAAATCAGGTCTACAACATATATAGTTTCTACTTTCTAGTATGCACGCATTTGTTGTGCAACTCCAACTTTGTTTTTTCTCACGAGCCATGAATTCCTTTAGTTTTCTATAATCTTGGTTGAATATGAAGTGTAAGTTTGCAGAGCCACTTAAAAGGAAAAAAGAAAAAACACATTGCTAGTGAAATCGTGCATCTTAAGTTGTTTCTACTATGAATATTGAAAGAACCTAATAGATCAATGTTTGAGAAATCTGAAGGATTGCATCGGAATTAGGGAAGTTTAAAGCTAACTTTTAGCAGTTGATGAGAAAGATGATTTGTTTACATACCATTGGAACGTCTTACTTTTCTCTCTGCTAAGCGTCTTAATTTTTGACTATTATTACCTCAGGAAAACACTGATAAAGGGCATGCTAAGGAAAAATCCTGAACATCGGCCAACGGTAAGCCTCTCTTGAGATCAAAAATTTGTTTTCCAATGTAGATATGGTTTACTATCATTGCTTTTCCTAAATATTCTCACTTCATATTTTCACAGGCATCTGAGGTGCTTAAGCACCCTTATTTACAGCCTTATGTGGATCAATACCGTCCAGCTTTCAGTCCTCCATCAACCTGTTCTCCTGAAAAATCAATTTCTAGTGTCAACTATCCTCGAAAAAATATGGCTGAAAGTCAAAACAGTAATAGTTCCAACAGTGATAAAGATAGTTTGATGTCAAATGAGAAAAACATTGCAACAGAAGTACCGAAGTGTGATAACAAAGCCACTGAGATGGATCAAACATCAATTGATGATGATGGTTCAGAGGAAGAAAGTGGCTTTGGTAATGCCAATGGAAATACCAAAACGGCTGAGCAAGAGGTGGTGAAACCATCTCATAATGCACAGCATTCTCATGTTGAATCTAAGCAGCCAAAAACAATTAGAAATATAATGATGGCCTTGAAAGAAGGAAAGGTTAGAGAAGCAACTTCTCCAATGAGAGGCAGTCGTGTAAAGCCTGGTGGTGTATCAGCACAGAAAATAAGTACCGAGACATTGTCTAAATTGCCTAAGCCTACTTTTATTGCTCCTATGGTGAAACCTATCTTAGAGTCACCAACTGTTGCACTTGCACGGGCAACCCCTGACTCTGCAAAAAGAATGCAAGGGTCACATAATTCAAAGCAACAGGTAGTCATCATTTTCTAAATTATCTATGTTCTCAGCTCTTTCTAAAGATTTCCTCATGACACTGAGATTTATTTCTTGTATTTGATTACTTTATGCTGGCAGTTTCTGATGGTAGAAGCCTCACCAAAACTTAAAGCTAGACATGATTTGACTCCGCCACCTGCAGTTGTCAAACAAGTAGATGGAGATGTAGTTCCTCCCAAGCCAAGACAAAGGACTCCCCCAAGCTTACTTAGAAGACCTTCATTTTCGGGAAGAATGAGGCTGGCTGGAATTGATGTTCCAAATGCAGCAAATGATACTGGAAAGCTAGGCACAGATAAAATAGTTCAGGAACATGAGATGAGCCCTTGTCAGCTGGCCAAAGACAATGTACCAAATATTTCGGGACAGGTTACTAGAGAGCCCCAGAAGGTTTTTGAAAGAAGTTCCAAAGGAATGCAAACAGACAGCAGCAATTCTGCTTCATCTTCAGTTTCTATCCGAGGTGAACTTGCTGATGATGCTACAACTTTTATTGACCTGAGAGAACAGATGCTTCCTGTACATGTAAATGTAAGCCAAATTGTAGGTGTGGAATCATGTCCTGAGAGCAGCCCGCCGACAACTTGTGCACATTGTAAGATGGTTGAAAATGTTCCTAAAGATTCCTGTGAGATTGCCATGAATTTTCACAATACTATAAGCAGTGATGAGAAAGTGAATTCCAGTTTAAGTCAAGATCACCATGTTAAAGATTCTAAGGTAACACTTGCTTCAGAAGGTGATCTTCTTAAATCCCAGACAACTATGTCTACTACATCCGGCTGTGATAATGGATCTGTTGATCTCTCTGCTGGAGCCACCGAAGAAATCAAAGATTTTCAAGATATTACCAAGGAAATGCCTTTGGCCAAGTCTAGCAAACGTACACCCCCAGGTTCTGGAGAAAAGTCTGTTCATGTAGAAGTTAGTCCAGAAAGTGAACCTGATCTACTTGTTCAGCCAGCACCAGGATGTAAGTCCCCTGGTGATGACAAATTCACAGTGAGGGAGCGACTGTCACCTGTGGTTGAAACTGTTCCTCTGGTGACCCCTACTAAATTATCAAGCCAGAAAGCTTTGCAAGAGAAAGGAACTGTGCTGCAGAATCCACCAGAAAGGCCTGATACTGGCCATCTTCCTCCAGCCTTTGACGATGTTATCCATGTCATACGCCATAGTAGTTACCGTGTTGGCAGTGATCAGCCAGTAAAGGAATCAGTGGAGATGGGAGTTCAAAATGTAGATGTTGGTAAGTTTATCAATGTTGTGAGGGATGATTTAGAAATGAGGAACATAACGTCACCTTTGACACTCAAATCTTCAAGTTGCTCTGATGTTACAAGCTTGAAATCTGATCAGTTGGAAATGAAAAACTTGAACACTCCTCCCATCCTTAAATCTTCAAGTTTCTCCGATTCTTCCAGCATGAAATCAAGCAATTCTGATCATCCTGGTCTCAAGGAACAAGATGTGAGTAACCCTCCTCCTCTAGTTTCAGAACCTGAATCTACTGAACTCAGTAAAAGTAACACTCCTATGAATGAAGAGAAACTACCAGCAAAGGAAACACTGGATGTGAAATCTTTCAGACAGAGAGCAGAGGCACTTGAAGAGCTCTTGGAGTTGTCTGCAGAGTTGCTGCAGCAAAACAGATTGGAGGAACTTCAAGTTGTTCTGAAGCCCTTTGGGAAAGATAAGGTCTCCCCAAGGGAGACAGCCATATGGTTAGCCAGGAGTCTCAAAGGAATGATGTCTGAGGAAAGTGGGGGACGCTCTTCATAAGGTATCTCAATTAGTGAATTCTTATGTGATAAATTCACTTGTATTTTATCTTTAAAAACTCTTAAGGTTAGTCCATAGCTGTTTAAGTACCTCTTGAATCCATAAGAGAACAAATTGTCTTTGTCCCTTCTTTCATCATTGTAATTCTTTCAGTGCTTTTATGCTATTGTAAATAGTGACCATACAAATTAATAACATCCCTTACCATTGAATAGTATGGAATTTTGTGCCCCCGCGTAGTTGTTACTATGATTAAATGGAACTATGCAAGAAAACAGATAAAAAAAATTACCCTATCAACCACAAACAGAAAGCATACCACAATTAGCAATCAGATAGCAATGTTTTCTGTCAACACTATAATTTTCAACCAAGGTGATAAATACTCTTCATATTATATTCTAGACACAAATAGGAATGTTATTGTAAAAAAACTACGTTAGTTTTCGTGTGGTTCCCTCATTTCCGCGTGGTTTCCTAGGTTCCCTCTTTTCCAAGAAGCATCCTGGAACCTTCCTCATATATTTTTGCAAAAATTGCATAGTAAGACCTCACGCGCTTTGCTACAGTTTAAATACGTACCCTTTTGTGTGTGTTTTCATTCATCGTAGTGTTTTTCTTCTATTTCATGACAATACTAGCTTCTCCTTCGTTAACAACGGCACCAAGCAAAAATTGCACCTACCTACCAGTTAGCATCATGATAAGACAAACCCTTCTTCCAAAATCCAAACCAAACCACTGGGAGTAGATCAATTTATATATATATATATATAGTTGTATCAGTTATCTCGAGTCCAAATCTGGATATCTACAAACTACTTCAAATACGGAAAAAGATATTCGTTGTCCATAGTGATCGTACTTGAACTAAATCAGGTTTAAGTCTTGTAAAGAATATTTCGTCAAGCCAAAAAACATCCAAACCAATGGCTCCGACCAACAGCCACAAGACAAGGTGCGGTGACAACCGTTTTCACCGCAAGATAACACTTTTGTTGGTTACCATCTTTGTTCTTTTGATGGTTACTATCAGCATAGCATGGCTTGTCATGCACCCACATGATCCTGGTTTTGGGGTGACGTCACTTTCTGTGACCAACTTCGCCCTCTCAGAATCCCAGGTACGAGGAAGGTACGAGGTTGGACTAACGATAACAAACCCAAACAAGGTCAAAACCCAAGTGGTGCTTCACAGTTCAGGCTTCTTGCTGCTTCCCGATCAGTGGCACTCGGTGGCTGCAGTTCAACGGCAGCAACAGCAACGCGTGTTCCTGGAGAAGTTGACCAACGAGAGTGTGAAGGTTGACTTTGAAGTGAAGGACGAACACAAGAGGGTGGTGCCTCAGGTTCTCCTTAAGGACTGGAACAAAGGGGTGGTGAACTTCAACGTGGTTTTGAAGGTTACGGTTATATTCGAAGCTGGAATATGGCCGAGCAAGGATAAGAAATTGGATGTTTGTTGTGAGGATCTGGATGTGGAGTTCCACTCTCAAGCAAAAGACACTGGCAAGCTTTTGGGTATTGGGAAGAACTGCTCCACAAAGAATGCTGCAGAAAGAGCATGAATAAAAAGTTGTAAGATCTAACCATGTTATCACTTCGTTAGTTTATCCGATGTGGTACCAAGATAGATTCTTGTTGAATGTCTTGTATTCACTGTTTATATAAATTAAACTAGTGTTAACCAAGATATAGGAGAGAACGGCTTTAAAATTTATAGATCATTTAAAGAAGTACTTATATTTCTCATAAACAAAAGGATGAAGACTTGAACTTGTAACCTGTTATATCATGTCTTGAACTAAGATTACTACTGTTCTTGATACATGTTATGCACTGAAGAAAGTTAACGTCGTGTAAGGTAACATGTTAAAGTATGTTTGTTCTACTGTAAGACCTTATCAGTATGAATTTCAACGCATGTAACTGGAGAAGTAAGAAAAGGGTTACTTTGGTAAAAGTACCTTGGAGAGACCTTCCAACATAACCCAAAAGGGACTCTTACAAGTTGGGACAAAGAAGAACGTGGGACCACAGATCTCATCGGAGGAATAGTGGATATTCTTGTGTCAAATTTTTTAGAACTTTAAATTAAAAATTACTCAAATATTTAGTGGAAAACTTAAAAAATAACTTAAAAAGTGAAATAAATTTATATTTCGTGTTAACTTTTTCGTATAATTAGAAAAAAAAACATTCACGATGCAGAAAAAAGGTCAAATGTATGTTGCTGACAGCGGGAGGGAACTCAATATATATATATATATATATATATATATATATATATATATATATATATATATATATAATGTAAATAATTAAAAGAAATCCATTATTTTATGAATATTTCATCAAACTTAATAGTATATTTGAATAGAAAATTTTGAGAGAGTAATTCATTTTTAAAGAGAATTTGAAATGTTTTATGATAAAATATGTTGTTTAGGTAAAAAAAATTAAAAAAAAAATAAAATTTTAGAATATAATTAGATTACTTAGTTTTAAAATTTCAAATTTTATTTAAAAAAGATAAGAATTTGAAATTCTTGTATTATCAAATTCTGTATCTCTTCTTGTATGATCTTTTCAATTTGATTTTGATTGGATGCTGCAAATTTGACTAATACAAAGACAGGATGAGATAACTATTCTAGTGATTAAGTCTTTTTTATTGATTTGATAAAAGTTATTTTTTATTTAGTTAAAAATATTGTTATTTTTGTTGTAAACCACTAATATTTCACACTCAATATTAGTTAGGTTTTCTCTATCAATATTAAGGAGGTTTTTGGCTATATGAATTAGATTTTTTTTTTATCCTTGTCGTGATTATTAGTTTTGTACAATGATTATTTTTTATCATAATACTAATATTATTTTTTGTTAATAGTTTGTTAGGATTATTTTTCTGATGCTAACTAAGAAAACTTCGATCAACATTAATTAGGATTTTTTTTTGCTAATGTTAGTTGAGAAAATTTTTCGATCGACATTAGTTAAACGGTTAGAAAAAGAACTCAACTAACAACATAGTAAAAATAATCTGGTTCAATGTCAGAGTAAACAATTGTTGTCAACATTAATAAAAAGAAAACAATTCTATGTAACATGTATCCAGAAAAAAGTTTCATAAATGTCAATTGAAAATAAATCTTCAAAGAATTTTGACAAATAGAATAACAAGCAATATAGACTAAAAAATATCAACAATATTGATATTTTTTAATTATTAACAATTTTATATTTAAATAACTTTTTGTGTTTGGCAGTAATTGAAATATTTTATCCAAATTGAAATTCTGTAAATTTGAATGGTCTTATCTCAAGAAAACATCTAAAAGATGAAACAATTTAAAATGAGATAAATTCAAATTCAATGTATTTGAATGTTTTAAAAATTATAAATTTTTTTACTACATTTAATATAAATAATTCAAAGAAAAAGTTAAGAAATTTTCATTAGTTTTATCTTTTTTAGAAAACACATTAGTTTTATCTCTTTTAGAAAACACATCAATAAGAACATCCTTTATTTTTAAAGGTAGGATGACAGAAACAACATTCACTTCAACACCTTGGGCTTCACCTTTAACTAAGTATTCATCATCTCCATTAAATTGAAAGCATCATTTACATTTTCGTTGTCTCTTCCACCAACATTTTTCATAATCCACTCATCATCGGGTGAAATATCACCATCTTCAAACTCCTCAAGTGATCTCCTTCTACATTTCTTCTTCTTCATAGTTTTTTGTTCCAAACAATTTCTTCTCTTTGTTTGGACCTACTAAATGCAAATGCAAACATAAATGTAAGTAATGATTTACTATATTTTAATTCTAATTTCATAATATTTAAGATTTTACCATCTCAAATGCACTTCAATTATGTTCACATGTAAAAGAACTACATGTCAAACTAAGTACGTGAATGACAAACCTTTGAAGCTCTGGATATGGATCTCCATAAGACTTCTACCAAGTTGTTGGAGTCTTTTTTCTAATTGCCTTAATAGCCAAGGAGTTACCAAATAACTTTTCTTAGTTCACAAAATCTTCTAGTTGCAAATTAATCAATTGTTGCTCCTCAAGTTAACCATCATCTTTTGTATATATTGTAGTAGTCAATTTTAACTTTTGTATCAACTTTAAAATTAGGAATGCAATTTAGGATTCAAAAATAGTCTATAACATGCAAATGCCCATGGAGCTAGTTGTCTCACCTTTCATCAATAATATTTCATAAATCTTCATAACTAAAAATATAATAACAATAATTTGAGTTATTGGTGTTCAATTTCTAAGAAGTCAAATCTAAAGATTAAATAAAATTTCAATTCAAAGATTAGTAAATTACTTAACTTTTCTTGTCACCATAAAAATCCTTTTATATATTTTCTTTAGCTTGGTCCATTGTCTCGTAAATGATAATACTATTGGTCAAACATATGATAATATTCTTCCAAAATTATTTATCCAAAATCACCTTAATTTGAATCTATTGTACTTACAAAAGGAATATTCTTAGATTTATCACTAGTAAAAGTTACAATCAAAGGGTCCTTGTAGTCTAAAAAACAACCTAGTGTTAAGTAAGAGGTGGTAAAGCGAGTTAAGTCCAACCTCAACAAACCTTTTCGCTTTGTGAAATGATGTAGTAAAAAAATCAAAGATGTCCTTGAATAAATATAAGTAGTATAATATCTTGATGGACATGTATCTTCTTTTCAAAGTCTTGTAGCATCAAGTCAATACAATGTGTTGTACATGGGATCCAATGAAACCTCTTACTTTTCTTCATTATCCTCACCAGTTGCATAATAATTGGCAACATTGTATTTTACAATTTAGACAATGTTCTCCTCATTGACTTTTTCTTCAGTGTCATCCAATATATTATGAATTTTATCAATTGGTTTTTTAGATTGTAGATGCATCAATAGATTTCAAAAAAAACAAATTCCTTTGGATTGTTAACTAAAAAGTTCAATATAGTCTTTGTCCTGTTATCACTCCACTAATTAGTCATTATTTGCAACTTATTTTCTTCCATGCAATCTTATGAACTTTCAAAACATCTTTTGTTACCTTAGTTTACTCCTTCAAGCATTACTTTGATTTCATGGTATGAAGGTGACTTAAGTCTTGAGTCGTAATTTAAAACTAATTTAAGCATTCTTCTAAATCTTTTGCTTCTGGACACATTAAAAGATATGGTATTTTCATAGAAAAAAATTTATTGTGTCTTTATAATTACTTTCTCTTTAATTCTTCTCGAATAATTAATTATGTTATGTGAGCCTATTGTCCTCTTCTTAAAAAATTTTCTATTGTTATCGTCATCCTCCTTTCAAATCATCTTTCTTTTTTAATTTCTACATCATCACCTTCAATATCAAATATTGTTTTTCTTCATTAATCTTTGTTGTAAACCTACAATAGTATCAAACATTTCTTCTTCTTCTTTTTGTTTACTTCATTAGTAACACTTTTATAAACAATTACGTTCTTTTGGGTTCATGTTAACTAGTGATTCAAGTGATAAACCCCTTTTATTATATTTTCTTTTGAAAAAATTTATATTGAATTTTTCTTGGATCTCCATCAATACATATTTCATGCTTCCAACCAAAGTCTGTTCAGCTACATCAAGCATTTTTACCACCTTTTTAGAGCGAATATTTTGTAAGAAAGAACTATCATTATTGTTAAAAGTAAGACAACAACACTAGAAATGGGGGATTAGAAACGCTAACTCCCAAAGTCTTTATAATGGTGCTTCTATGTTTTGGTTTTTAAAATAAATATAAGCAAAGAAAATATGAGGAAAAATGAAAAAGATAAAAGATACAGAAAAGCATGTGACAACGAAAGTGAAGAAAGAGTTGCTTACATTATTATTGCTCAAAAAATCGATGGGGAAAATATCAGAGAGATTCAAACAACAATGAGAACTATGACAGATCCACACAAGGAATTGACACCACCTTTAATCCAAAATCTTAAGGCAATGTGTTTGTGAGTCTTCTTTCTTATATGTTGCTCAACTTTCTCCTTTTTACACAATGTAAAACTTAGACTCACACTTGGATACCTAACAATTATGAATAAGAAGATGAAAGTGCAATTGTGTTGTCAATCCATGACATTGTTGTCGTTCAATATTATGATGACGAGTGGTTTTTTTCATTAGTTACATTGTTGCAAACAAGGAATGCAAAAGTAAAACCGATCGTTATTTTAGTTGAGACTGCAAATGATTTATGGTGAACAAGGAGTTGTAGCAGAACTATGTCGGTGCCATGAGTTTGTGAGTGTAAATGGTCTTTGAATTGCTTTAGAAGGAGAAGAAATTATAATATTACAACAAGAAGAAATGTTAGAAAAAATGTTATCTTATGTCTTATTTTTCAGTTAGATTTTAATCGAAAATCCTTTGACTCGAGAAAGTAAATTACCGTTTGGAAGTAGAATGAAAGAGATGTTAGAAAATAATGATTTTCATGATTCTTTGATCTTACTTAACAATCCACATTATTCTACTATGTCACAGTCACACGTGAGATTTTAATAAAAATTAATATATAAAATTATGAATTTTCATAATTCTATTATGATAATGACAATATTAACAAATGTTATTTGATATCCTATCTACATAGATCAAATTTAACTTAATTTATATTTTTCCACAATATACTTAAAAATAATATCTTACTACCTTATTTTTGTTAATTTTAACAAAATTTGATATGGATAATAAATGAAATTATAATTTAATTGTCAAATGAATAAAAATTATTTTTTTTATATAAAGTTGATGATGGTATAAAATTTTATAAAGGATACATCAGTGTAATTTTATCTTTTCTTTACACATGGATATTAAGCTTTTTTATTACAGTTGTGACAACATTTTTCTAAATTATTTCAAAGATAAAAGTATAGCTTAATGCAAAGATATACACATTCGTTAATATAAAAAGTAAGAAGAAGAAAAAGTTAAACATAAATGTTATTTTTAATCAAAAGTAAAAGCAATCATAAAGAAGAGGGGAAAAAAATTAATGGAAGGAATAAAAAATAAAGATATTCTGAAAGCAAATTAGCCAACACATCATCATTCTCGTTACAAAAGAAGTGAACTGTGGAGATAAAATAAAAGCGTTATTTACATATACAAATATATGAAGCCAGAAAGAATTAAAACATTACTCTACTTCTTTAAACTATGTATTCACATTTTTTATTATGTCAAAATAATATAATTTTATAAGAATAATATTAAAAATATTAAAATAATATAATTTATAAAACATATATATAATTTTGTAAAATAATATTAAAAATATGTAGTTGTTAATTTTAACAAAATTATTTAATTATTTTGAAATAAAAGAAAATATTCAATTACTTATTTCATTAAATAAATAAATCATTTTTATTTATTAAAAGATAAAAATTTTCAATTAAAAATGAAATGAAATAAAGTTATTTGATGAGGAGATGATGTTATATATATATATATATATATATATATATATATATTACATAAAAATTATATATAAAATATGAACTTTTATGTTATCATAATATTTTTATTTATTGTATTTAAGAATTATTCGTCTTTTAAAAGCTGGAGGGAATAAAATATAGCCTTGACCCCTTTGGGAGGAAAATGGTTTTAAGGAACCCACCAATCTTCACTCCTTTCACTTTTTTCTTCAGTACATTTAACAACAAAAATATCTCGTTAATTCCATTTTTGTCTTCTCTATTTTCATTTTTATATTTTTTGTCAACTAAGCACCCCATTATTTGGGTATTCCACAAAGAGAGAGATCATTGGTAGTATCCTACGTCCAAATTAAAAAAAAAAAAAACTTAAATGATAAAATTAACGTATTTATAAGAATTAAAATAACAATAAAGCATTCAATTTAAAAATTAAAGTGACTTCATATAGATTTATATAATATATTTTAGTTCTAAAGACTAATAATATTTTACACTTTTAAGAGCTAAATTTTTCGTTTACTCTAAAATCCTAGACGCGGTTGTATCGATGGTGTATGTGGACCTCCGCAAAGTCTTTGAATACGTGTGGGGACAAGGGATTCAGTTAATTATAATGACAAATCAACTCCAATTTTTCTTCTACCCATTATACTAATTAATTAATTAATTAATCTTCTTTGTAATCAGAACCCTTCATAATTTTAAAAGAAACCAACTCGTGATATAGTGAATTAGTGTTCGGGTGAGATATGAGTACAGTAAATAGTGATCAATACACTAATCATAATTAACTTCCCAATGTTTTTCACATAAAATATTTTGAAAAATTTTTGTTTTAATACTATAACAAAAAACTGAATGGTTTTTAAACAATAAGTTTATTGTTTTTGAGATTGTTAAAGCAAACCATTAATTATCTATATGGATTATTTTACACGGATAATTAAAGTAACGTGACATGACATGTTTTTTTCTTTTCATTTATAAATTTTGATTAGTACATTTTTTTAGGGCTTTTGTTACTTATACATTATCTAAAGTTTGGACTGTCTAAATATATCAAGTTTGATTCTTATATGGTTTTAATGCATTCTTAGAGTTATCAAAAGCATGATATGATTGACAAAATTAATAATATATGAGTGTTTAGCATCAAGCATATCACATAAATTAAAGATGACAAATAAATTCACATATATAAATACTCTGTAAATATATTAATGAAAAATATTTGAATTGACAAATATGGCTATTCTAAAGTAATAGGTCTTATATTAAAGATAAGGGAAAGTATATTATATCTTTTTGAAGTTAAACTTATAGTTTTAAGTTTATTATTTAATTATTTTATTAGTTAAATGATATAACTATTAAAATAATTAACTTAATTATATTTCTATAAATTAAAATATAAACATATTTTTTTAATATATATTTATATATTATGATATATATATATATATATATATATTTGACATGGGTACAAATAGAAATAGTTTTATACTTATCTTTGCTCTCACTCTTTTAAAAGAACTTGAATAATATCCATACTGGTATTTAAGGGGTATTTGCGTAGCCACGTGTCAAAGTTTTAATTAAAAATATATTCAAATCAAACATCAATTTATATGCAATTTGATCTCAGCATAAAAAATTGAAGTAAACCAAATTAATTAGTGTGTTTTGGCTTGAGTTAGTTTTACAATTTTGTGGTAAATTTTGTAATTAATATATATATATATATATATATATATATATATATATATATATATATATATATACTTAAATTTAGCTTTTTTTACATGATGATATAATGTTATATTATAATAAATAGTTTTATTTCTTATTTCAATATAATTAAGATTTTTTTTCTTAGACAACATTATGTATATTACTAAATAACTTTTTTTATAGATATTAACATATCTTCTCTTTTATCAACAAATGAAGTAAAAGAAATATAAAGACACAAACCTCATGCATTATATATATGTATGTATGTATAATTTGTATGAAATTTAAAAACTAAACACGTTAGAGTCATTTCATTTGTATTGTTTGCTGCTAATAATATTTTAATTTTTTTCAACATTTTTATTCCCCTAAAACTAGTAATGTAACATTCATAGACAATTATTCTTCCGCTCAATTCATATTCGTATGTTAAACATATCCACCTCGCATACAGGCAAGAATAAACTAAACACATTTATATTTTTCTCTCCTACATACATATGCAGTGTAGAAGTGAAATAGTATATAATATAATAATATTTAAAAAAATAATTTAACATCCATAAGAAAATAAGAAGCTTTACAACTTACTTTAATATTAGTATTTTAAGTTTAAAGAGTACAAAAATCTGATTAAAATATAAATATTTTGAGTTGTTAAAAGGAGGTGTTTTTTCTTCAGTATTAAAATATCATCACCCATATTTAAATAGTTGTTTTTGGTTTCATCATTTGCCTCAGTTTTGAAGTATAAACTGTGCACCAGAATAAGTTAATTCTAAAAAAAAAATATTTAAACCAATCCAAAAAATTTATAAAAAAAAATAAGTTGTGTTTTTTTTATCCATTTGGTCCTGAATATTGTACTCGTATTGAATATTAAAATATTTGCTAAAGTTAGAATAGGTTACCCAATATTTGCTTGAGGACGAGTACTCTATAGGAAAGAAAGGGAAACAACGTGTGTGGATGAGTTGACACTGTCCTTTTATTCCATAATAGTTTTCTGAAATAACACAAGAGGACATTTTAATCATTTTCTTCAGCTGATGGGGTGCAGGTCAAAAGATGATAGGTGCAAGAAGCAATTTCCATTTAAGTGTAGATGAAATTAACTTGGCCCAATCCAACCAAGTTGCAGTTTGAACATAAAAGTTTTGAAACTAGATTTTAAAGCATTTCAATATCTTCTTATTTGAAATTTGAAACGAGAAAAATAGCATAAAGAAGCACTATTGAGTAATTTAACAACGATCTGGTAAGGAACTCATGGAGTATGTTAGGTTGCAGTATAATAATTCAACATTTTATTTTATTATTTGGAAAATTGTTTATTATACTTTAATCTGTTTTAAGTTGATATGTATAAAAATGTAAGCAACTAAGTATTTAAATATATTAACTTTTAAATAATACTTTTAATATCACTTTTCAATTGTTTAAAATAATAGCTTCACAATTAATTATCTTTCAACTTTAATTTACACTCATTCTTATTAGAATTAAATCAAAAGTATTTTAATAATTCAAAGTATTACTTAATTACTTTTATTTTCCTTTTTAAATCACATTAATTAAATCATTACAAATTATCATTATTTACATTTACTTGTGAATTTCTTATCTTTAGTCCAAAAAAAAATCAATATTTTCATGCATTTCTTTCTTCTTCTTTTTTTCCTGCTTCTTCCCAATCCAAAAGTACTAGTTTTCAATTCTGACTAAGGTGAAAACCGACTTCATTGCATCAATATCTGCGAAATGAATGGTATCTGACAGAGACTTTTGTTCATGTTTTGATTACAGTAGTTATTTCAGAGAGAGTAGTTGGAAAGTAAGTAATACCAACCATAACTAATTAAGGAGCAACTTTGAGCAAGAAATTAGTACATATCCAGACAACATATGCAACAACTACTAGAATGCTGTGAAAGCTTTACTTTAATGTTTGTTTGCATGGGAAAAATAAATAAAAAAAGTCAAAATAGGTTTAAAAATACATTTGTAGCAACCTACAAAGTGAGTCACGAGACACTTTTTCTACACAGTGTGTTCAGATTTGCACAGAGAAAAAGGGTTGTTGGGTTCGGTTACTCTTGAATGTGGAAGATCTTTCACACTGATACAGCCATATCAAAGAACATGAACCCTACGGTAACAAGAACAGCAATAACAGTGCTGCTATATGTGACGGTTCTGCAAAGTGCGAAGGGTTTTCCACTGCACACGAGTGATAGATGGATTGTGGATGAAGGTGGGAAGAGGGTGAAGCTAGCATGTGTGAGTTGGGTGTCTCATTTGGATACTGTTGTTGCTGAGGGCTTAAGCCAACAACCTTTGGATATGATTTCCAAGAGAATCAGGTCTATGGGGTTCAACTGTGTGAGACTCACATGGCCACTTCTCTTGCTCACCAATCACTCTCTTGCTTCTCTCACTGTCAGAAACTCCTTCCAAAACCTTGGCCTCCTTCAATCCATCAATGCTATTGAAGCCATCAACCCCTCCTTGATTGATCTTCCCCTCATCAAAGCTTACCAGGTATGCATAATATTAATGTTAAGTTATATATTCTTGCCTTGTTGATTTTTGTTTGCATATTTGATTAACTTTAAACATAAAACTATTACCCTTTTGAATGTTGTTGCCACCACTTAATCTTGTATACCTTTTGAATCCAAATAAAGAAGAGTTCTTACAAGTTTCTCTATCAATAATATATATATTAAAGAAGTTCTTAAATGCATCTCAATACTTGCAGCATCAAGAGACTCTCTCTATATCTGTATTCTATTGTCTCAAGGTTTTATATATATATATATATATATATATATATATATATAAGAAATACTTATTTATTACTTTAGAAAATTAAAATACAGGGAACTGATATTTTAGAATAGATACTTTCATTTAAATGTTATGTGTATTAACAGAGAGAAAGTGTTGGTTGTTATGTTTAGTTTAAATTTAGCTAAGGGAAATAAATATTATAGTTTTGAAACCTACCAAACTTGATATAACTAGTTAGGAAACAAGTGAGTCCAATTTTGGACTAATGATATATTTATGTTTTTATTTAATTCTTTTGAAAATCAGGCAACTAATCTCCCCTTTGTCATAATGATGATTCATTAATTTCATCTCGTAATTAGAAGTCTCCTTGGTGGCAAGTTAATTAAGTCTCTAATTGAATACAACTGTATATAGTAGTTAGAACTTGGAATCATGATTATTCCAACTCCCATGTGTCCTACAACCATATATAAATGTGGAGGTTTGTGTATAGTAGTAGGAATTGTTATTAAACCATAATGAGCAATATTATCTGTCACCAACAGGAAGTGGTGAAAAGCCTAGGAGAGAATGATGTAATGGTGATTTTGGACAACCATGTGACTCAACCAGGGTGGTGCTGCAGTAACATGGATGGCAATGGCTTCTTTGGAGATCAATATTTTGACCCTGACCTATGGATTAAGGGCCTTACCAATATGGCTACCCTTTTCAAAGGGGTGACTAATGTGGTAGGCATGAGCTTGAGAAATGAGTTAAGAGGTCCCAAACAAAATGTCACCCAATGGTACAGGTAAATTCCAACCCCAAGAAGCCTGCATTAATGGAGCATTCTTAATTCATTGAAAAATCTTAAAAGGATATTTTTTTTTCATTTAAGTAAAATAGGTTTTTTTTAATTCTTTAATCATTATTCTTACATTAGTATTAGTATAAAAAAGTATTTTACATTTGTATAAAAATAGTATTAGAATTAGTATAAAATAGTTTTACATTATCGTCTCAATCAAAGTATTTTAATAAATAGTTGGAGCCTTCTCTTTTCTTTCAAAGAGTATCGCCACTTCCAACCATAAACAAAAAGGAAATAAAGAAAAAAAAGGAGTCCCATTATTTTTATTGTAGTAAAGACCTTTCATAAAGAGAACTTAGATCATTTGACCAACTTTTTAAAAAGTCAACTCCTTAATAAACAAGTTTATCAAAAATTAACTTTGTTGGTCAATATATGAATTTTATATGATTCTTATTAGGCAGGTCCCCAACATGCTATATAGGTTATTAGCCAGCCATAAAGTAATTACCATGTTGTGATGACATTACCAAATCTTTATATTATAGTTTTCATGAATTCCATGTTGCAGACCTACTCTAAAACCTTTAATAATTGTGGATGTTTCTCCTGCATCAAACACCTACCCCATATAAATCACATAATAAATCTATAAGATAAATAAGAGACGGACTAATAAATAATTTCATTGCATCATTTGGTTTAAAATCTTAATTTATGTATATTTAATAAATTTTCTATTATATTAAATATTTGCCATCATCTATTTTATTTTATTTTTTCATCTTTTAATAAAGAAAACTCAATTTAGCAAGCCTAAGTTAAAAACACATTTTCAAATTTTACTATAAAAAACAATTATAACTTAAATAAAATAAACGCTTAAATATTGTTTTTATACTTGTAAAAACCACTTTTTTAATTATAAAATTTAATTAAAAGAATCTCTATTTCTAAATATATAATAATTTATAAAATAAAATAAATAAGAAAATTTAAGTCCTCATTCCTAAGTAAAACTTCATTTGAAAAAATCTGTCTCGTGCAGTGAGACTTCACAAGAATTCGTCATTTGGAAATGACTTGTTAATGAAGCTGCATACCCAAATATGATTTATCCGTTTTCATAAAATTTTAAAACTTTACCCTAAATTAATATAAGAATTACACCGTTTTGATGCAAAATCCAATAAAAGACGAAAAGGATTATCCGGTGCGGTGAGTGTAGAGTAGGAATGCAAAAATTAGATTAATCAGATGGTAGATAAATATGGTATACCATACACCACTTAAAAGAAAGGTTCACAGTAGATTCAGCCTATTTTACACTCCACATTAGCAATGCATGTCATGTTGTGAATATATCACAGACCATATTGAAAATGACATAATTTAAAAAAATTAAAATATTGATTATTTTTTAATTCCTATACCAAAACTTTTAATATCATACAAAATGAAACAGAGCAATATGTAATGGAATTGAAAAAAATAATACTGTTATTAAATTATTGTTTAACTATTTTATATTAGAATGGAAAAAAATTGTTTCATTAAAATTGAATTCTGAATCAATTAACATTAATCTGATTTAGTTTATGCCGAAAACATTAGAGAGAAAAAAATAGAAAACTAAATAGAATACAGTTTTTTTTTTAACATGTATTTTATTGTAATTCACATTCTATTTGTTTTTTAATTGGAGATGCAATTTTGATTGAAAGCATAACCTTGATCAACTTAGGTATATGCCAATGGGAGCAGAAGCAGTGCATGCAGCAAATCCAGAAGTTCTGGTGATTCTTTCTGGTCTAAACTTTGACACTGACCTATCATTCATAAAAGAGGAGGCACTGAAACTGAGCTTCAATGGAAAACTAGTGATGGAGGTGCACTGGTATAGTTTCAGTGAGGGTAAAGCATGGATCTCAGGGAATGCAAACCAAGTGTGTGGAGAAGTCACAGGAAATGAGATGAGAAGAGCAGGGTTCTTGTTGGACCAAGGCTTGCCATTGTTTGTGAGTGAGTTTGGGCTGGATTTGAGAGGCTCAGATGCCAATGGCAATAGATACCTAAACTGCTTCATGGCATTTGCAGCCCAACTTGACTTGGATTGGGCCTTGTGGACCCTTGGTGGGAATTACTACATAAGAGAAGGGGTTGTTGGAATGATTGAGTATTATGGTATTCTCAATTCAGATTGGAGTGAGGTTAGCAACCCTAGTTTCTTGCAAAGGATCTCAGCCATTCAAATTCCTTTTCGAGGTATCACAAACAATTATAATCATTTTTCATACATTACTACGCTAGAGATAACATTTACAAACTAAAAATTGATTGAGATTATAAATACATTCCTATATAAGCTTTGTTCAATATAAGTAAATTTCTCTTGACATATTTCAGGGCCAGGTTTATCAGAAGCAAAACCATTCAAAGTGATTTTTCATCCCTTGACAGGTCTTTGCATCATAAGAAAGTCAGCGGTTGAAGCTTTGAGGTTGGGACCTTGTTCTAATTCTGATGGATGGGAGTACACAGACCAAAACATAATATCAATAAAGGATACCTATTTCTGTTTGCAAGCAGAGGGAGAAGGGAAGCAAGCAAAAATTGGGAATATATGTTTAGCTTCCAATTCAAGATGGGAAATGATCTCTGATTCAAAGATGCATCTATCAACTCAAATCAATAACTCTTCTGCTGTGTGTCTTGATGTAGACAACAATAGCATCATTGTCACCAACACTTGCAAATGTCTAAGCCAAGATAACACTTGTGAACCTGCAAGCCAATGGTTCAAACTTGTTGACAGCACAAGGAATTAAGTCAGCCTCAACATTATATGTTTTTTATTACATTTTGCTAAACAATATTTTGTAGAAATTAACCATTGAGCTCAAGTGCTCAACACAAAAAGTTGAACTCAACAATATGAATTGTAGGTTTATCTTGGTCATATATTTAGTTCTCGTGCTTTGCTGATGCACAAAGGGCAACTGAACCATGAAATGTAATCGTTTTACTGAATCAGAAAAAGAAAATTAATGAAATGTACAAAGAAACTTTGATCATGCTATTTACATGGGATTCAAGTGTACCATGAGGATGGAATATACACTAACTCAATTGTGCTAAAGATATTTACATCACATGGAATGGAAATCCATGTCAAAATACAAAACCCAAATGCAAGAAAAGTTGCAAAGTAGAATCAAGATTCAAAGCAAAAGAATTGCTCAACGAGGAGTGGAACTGGAGCTGCACTCACCAGAAGAAGGATCAACAACAGCAACACGCCGAGCCTAATCTTGTGAACCAAGTCACTGTAAACATCACAAGACGCAAGAAATGATGGTGAAACATTATCATAGGAACTGCATAGTTCAAACTTCACCTCACCACAATGGCCATGCAGCTTGTCCCTCTCGGCATCAACGCTGAACCACAAGTCCAAGTACGCAAAGCCACACGATGATGCTCCAACAGCACCACCCCACTCGTCAACTGCCAAAGACACGTTGTGAAAGTTGGCTTGTAGAGGTGACGGTGGTGTGTGTTGTTGGAACGAGAAGCTCGAGAGTCTTTGGTGGCGGTGGAAGAGTGAGGCGTTGAAAGAAGCGTGGTTGATGGTGCCACCCAAAGAGTTGGTGCTGTCCACGAAGAAACTCACGGCCAAGTTGGCTGTGAAGTTGTTTTGGGGTGGTGTGGTTTTGAGAACGGAAGAGGAGGTTGATTGAAGAGTGAATGAAGATGTGAGGGGAATGAAGAACAAGGCTATGGAAAAGGTGATGAAAAAGATCATCCATTCGCCAAGAAATGCAAAGAAAGTGGTGGCTGCAGTGTTGCTGCTTTTGGACGTGAAATCCTCAAGAGGGTAGTAGTGTGACTCATTTTTGTAATCTTCCATGGCAGAAAGATTTGGTGCAAGAACCAAAAGGAGATTAAGAATTCACTCAAGAACTTCTCCAAATGCAAGATGAAGATATATGCACTAAACTGTTTGAAATATAAGGAAGTATTTAAATATATTATCTCGTAATAATGTAAAATATCTCAAATGATATATTAGAATTTTTTCTATTTTCTATTTTGATTTGTTTGCTTATTAATATGAATTTTAAATTCGTAATATGCTTTTTTTTTTCTAATATTGTCATGTGTGTTTTTCTAGCCAACTGGATTAAGAATAAATTTTGTTTTCGATTGGTGACTCTTCGTATTATAGAATGGCTTGAGTCATGTGTAAACGTCAATATCATATATGTATGGGTGTTCGTTAGTTGGGTATGAGTTGGATTTTGTTAAATATTGTACTTTTTAGTATAAATCTAATTAAAAAAATAATATAATGTTTATAAAAATTAATTCAATGGTTGAAGTAAATTTATAAGTCAAGTAAGGATAAGTTTGTTCATAAAACATAAAAAGAAAAACACAACACATTTTGTTTATAAAATAATTATAAAAGTTAGGTTTGATTCATTCTAAATTTTTTATGAGTTAGTTTTGATTGGCCTAAGTTTAAGCCAATTATAAATAAAATTCGAATTAATTTAAGGCAAATGTTTTCTCAATTATATAAATTTTGACCTCCATCATATCATTTTAAAACTTTTTTATAAATGCTCTTGACATTTGAATTTTAGCACAACATGCAATCTATAGAAGAGGATGTTTATGGTGGCTGTAAGTGAGGCTAATTCATATAATCTACAAAGGGTGTTCGTAGTAACTAAAGATGATTTTGTAGAGTGTAAGGGCTAATTCGGAAAGTTAAAAAACATGAATAGAACGACAAACTTTTACCAAAATCTACAACAAAAACCACCATAAACCAAATAAGATTCACCAACCACACGCACATGCAAAATTTCCCTAGGTAACAAACTAGAAAATGAAAAAGTCAAGTGAATGGGAAGAACGCCCTACCTTTTAAATATAAATATTTAAGGGTATTTTAGACATTTACGTGTCTGATATGGTGCAAGTCAAAAATATGGTACAGTGCACACGAAGCAGGTAACTAAACCCAATAAACATCACTAAACGTATTTTCTTTTTGCCATAAAAAATGTATTTCAACACTTGTACAAAAAGTTAGATCATGCTTCTTCCCAATAATACCCCTAAACTTATGAATTCAGAATTAGTTTCCTTTATTTATATTTAATATTAAGAACTAAATTTAATCCAATATTGCAAAATCTAAATAATCTACAACCCGAATACAAATAATGATAACTCCATAAAAAGATACAAATCCTTTCTCTCTTAGAAGTCAATTGCTTTCATGAGTTAACAACTTATTATTACTTTATAGAGGAGGAAAGAACAATAAAAAATTTATTTCCGTTGATATTAAAAATAATTTTAACCAACTAGTTTAACCTCATAGCTGGTTTTCTCCCAAACTATTCCACCTTTGCAGGGGTGCAATTATTTTCCTGTGTTATATATGACCATCAACATTAATACAATGTTCTTTCAATTTCTTAAAGGTTACAAGTATATTTGATGTCAAATTTTTTTTTTCAGAAGGAAAAACCTATATGTGATAAACACAAAATCTTCAAATATTTAACTCAAATCTATACTTAGATTCAAACTCAAGAATATTTAATAAATTGAAAAATGTTCATGTTGTGTTTGGTGTAATTTTACAGTTGCATTTTTTTTCCTTTGCTAAAGGAATCTATACACAAATTTTCTTTTTATTGATTAAAACTACGACATAAAAATTTATTTGATTTGATATATTTGAGTGTCTCATAATATATATATATATATTACCCATTAGCAAGAATTTCATTGATTTTTTTATTTCCTTAATTCTGTTAAACCCTCTTATTACAAATTTGGATCCTTCACAGTGGTTCATACGCCCAACATTATATACACATAAAATAATCTTAAAATGGTCAAGATTTTGGATTGAAAATATTCCTTACCTTCTCTTATATCCTATGTTTTTCCTTCCCTTCATTGGAATCTTACATCAGTGTGTAAGCAAGGGTATCATGTGACTGTTTATTGCTTTATTCCAATATGGCTTTTGTATTTTGTCTGTTCCCTTTAATTTTGAATCATTTTTGTGAAGAGCAAAAGATCTATTATCCTTTTGTGGTGTTATGGGATATACAAAGTGTAGGATCCAAGAAAATTCCACTTCACCTTTTCTTTATTTGTAAGATTCAATGACATTGAAGAAGAAATAAAAATATACACAGGAAGATAAATATGATGCAAATCTCAAAATATTGAACTTTGCTTGGTTGCTCTAGAGGCATATCCTTAGCTTGTGTGAGCAAAATGCCCCCATCTTTTATTATTCAAGATAATCGTTTGAAATAAGGAAGTTAAAATTTGAACCCATTCATATATTAACTTGACTTTTGAACTAAATCAAATTGTATAAAACTAAACTAACTATACAAAAAGAAGTTGAGGAAAATGGAGAATGAAGTTGCATGTTTATGGAAGTGACACAAAGCTAACTTTGGCCATAACTGAAAATAGAGAATGGTGAGGAAGCAGTGAGTGAAAATTATATATATATATATATATATATATATATATATATATATATATATATATATATATATATATATATATATTAATTTCAGGTTTTGTTTCTAAATCAAAACTAATTAAATTTTAAAAATAAATATCTAAAATTTACGTCAATAAAGACATAATTTGACGGATATTTTAAAAAATCTACATATTTACTATCAATTCAACTAAATTAGTTTATTGTCCGACATCAATACATTCTTTTTGTATTAAGATACTTTTTTAAACAAAAATAATCTTAAAATTTAACTTTAGAAATTTTATTTTACTGGTATTAGAACTAAACAAAAACAATATCCACAGTCAAGGAAAATTCAACATTAACTTAAATAGATAAATGTTGATTTCAAAATATAATATAATCTCTGCATTGCACTATTGTAAGTGTAGCCAAATTAGTGAATATTTAAAGGTGGACTCAAACTCATCCCTCGATATATTAAGAAAAAAACGATTTGATATAGTTACGGATAACAAATGACTAAAGTCAACAAGTTTTATTAAAACAAAATTATTTAAAAAATGAAATTTAAGTTTAGATAAATTTGTATAATATAGTTGAATTTTATCTCATTGCCCTAATCAGTTTCTGTAATTCCATGTTTGGAAGAGAAAGCTTGGTTTCTTACAGATCAATTAGATCCACCGACTGAACAGTTGAATCGGGTCCAGTCTATTCCGAATTATAGCAATGGCTCTTCACTGTTCTCGAAATTTCTAACTATTGTATGAATCATATGGCATAACAATTAATGAAACCATCTAACAGGTTTAAATCCACACAAGTTCTGACAACTATTTACTCATAAATGTTCCAACAGTAAAATACTGCAACTCTCTAGTTATATCAACTTCATACAACTGAATCATAGTTAGGGAATCTAGCATAGGCCATACCTATATTCATAATTTTCATTCTGATTTATTTATAATTAGAAAGCATCATCCTTTTACCTGCTTCATATTGCTAATAAGGAAATATAAAATAATAGGTTGCAGATAAATAATAATAATAATAATATATATAAGTAAAAAATGAACCAAACCTTTATCAAGCTTAAACTTTTAGGCTCGAAATTTAAAATTGCTTTTACAAATTTGTAATCATAGTAGTTTCTTTTATTAATTTGTGATTTTAACTAAGATGAACTCTGAAGTTAGTCCTTCAAATACTATTGATATATTAATCTTTTAAATTTAATTGTTCCTAGCTAATTCCTTTTCGTTATATCAGTCTTTAACTTTTTTTCTCACTTATTTTTTACTAAAAATATAGAATTATATATTATGAACTTATACTTTTAGATCACTATTAGTAAGTCACTTAATTTATCTCTTCCTAAATGGCCATGCATCTTGCCTTTTGTTTAGTTTTATTTTATCTTCAGTTTATTTTTTTATGGAGATATGTTAATTAGGCTTAACCAATAGGTTTAACCCTGACCCACATAGTCAAGATAAAAAATATCATAAAGAAAAAATTCACAAGACCAAAAGGTGAACAAAAGTTCCATATCAATGGGCCAATTTATGTTCAAAGTAAAACAATATTCTTTAAAATAAGACTTCAAAAAAATATTTTACTTCAAAAAAAACCTTTATATACATTAAAAAAGTATTAATGTAGTCTATTTTTTGAATTCGCAACATATTCTAATTTAAATAGTTAATCTTGAATTCATCGTTTGATATAACTAATTATGTTTTAAAATTATAAAGAAACAAATTATATGTCTACAAGGAACAAAACAAAGAACCATAAATTTAAGCATTAATGTCATGTTTACATTTTTTTTAACATAATTAGATGTTTCTAATGATCAATAATTAAAAACAATAGTAATATTTAAAAGGACGAAACTTAATTTTAAACTTATCAATCTTCAACATTTTACCAACTTTAAACTCATCTAAAGTCTTCTTTATGGTGAAAAATAGCATGTACAGCTTCATTTATGTCTCAACCAAGTGAAACACAATCAAATATCTAATATATAGTTAATTATTAAGGTAAAATAATTTTAAAAGTTATAATACAAAGTTTTACTTCTAAGATTTTCAGAAAACTTGTATAACTCATTTTACAAGTCAACATTTGCACATGATTACAAAGAATGAAGTTTCTTATTTTATATTTTTGGAGAGCGTATGCCCACCTTTTGCTAAAAGCTAACTTTGATGTCCCTATAGTAAGTAGAATATTTAACATGTCTTATGTCATTATAGATAAAAAGTATGAAAAATCTGTTCTCATTATTCCTTGAATGTTGAAATACATCAAAATCTTCAATTAAATCATTATTTATTCATCCAAATAAACATTTATATCTTAAATCTATTCCTTTTTTATATTTAAGACATTATTAAAAGTTAAGCAAATTTAATTTTATTATTGTATGAACTATTATATCCAATTACTTCTAAATCTGAGTCTCTATCTATTATATATATCACTTGTTATAAGAAGTATTACTCACTTATTATTTAGTATTTCACACTTATTGATACTCTTTCTCACTTACTTTAATCACGTACTTATTTGATCATTAGAGTGTCTTTTATAGGTAGACACTCTCACCAGATATGGGAAGTATAGTAGCTCGAATCTTCAAGTACTTAAACCTGGATCAAATCAATTCCGATCCACCTCGTCAAGACACTAATTCAAATCTCGGTAAGAATAGTTATAAATCCTAAACATAATTTGCTTAATTTTATTCATTTCTTTTATTTATTCATTTTCCACATTGTTAAGAATGTAGTATTCTTATATTATTCATTATGTAATAAAAAAGGTCATGCTTAATTATAATTCTTGCAATTAATCTTTTAATTGATTTTAATGTTAAAATTTTCATCTTAATTAAGATTATCATCGACATTTAAGTTTGTAATATGTTTATATGCATAAACATACAACTTAAATGTCAAATCTCATATGACTTAAAGAATTTTTATCAATTTTATAGTCATGATGAGTACTTGCATAGCTTTTTCATGTCATTATTGTCTTTCTTTATTTTATTTTTAAATTATAAAAATTTACTTGTTTCTGGTATGTATAGCACTTTCACATTATACAAACTTTTTAATTATTATTTTTCTCGTTGCACTATGCAAATTTATTCTTGATGCTACTTTTTCTCTTAAGCACATTTATCTTTATTCACACATGAAAGTGAATCAAAATGTAAGCATTATAGTAGAGAGTATGTTCTTCACCTTAACAATACCATGAGAATATTGAAAAATGACACCAATTTGAGATAGGGTCAAACCCTTTCTTCAGGAACTTGCTAATGTTTTCTTCCACCTAAAAAGAACAGGTAACTAAAATAAATTACATCATTTGTGAGGAAAACATATTAAAAAAAATAAAATAAATCTTCGAATAATGTGGATACAAATATAAAGAGTGAAAGATACATCTTGCAAAGTGATCTTAAGCCAGCTCAAAGGAAAAAAAAAATGACTTTGATTTTCAATAATGGAAAAGAAAATAGAATTTAATTAAAGAAATTGAAAGTATAGTAAAACACTTTCTAATAATACGTGCTTTAGCGCTGAATTTAAATTAAACAAGAATGTAGACACTTTCTCAAATACTTTGTAAACAACTTAATTTCTCACAATGTTCGAAAAAAATTAGTATTAAATTTCATTAATTGTACTTCTCTAATATTTTATAAAAATACATATAATATTTTTAGTATATTATCATAATATTTTTTTTACATTTTAGAAATATTTTTCAGTAAACTCACAAAACAAGTAAATATAAAGAAAAATATATATAATAAATATATTATGTTTTGAAAACAAAACTTAAAAAAGGATAGACTTTAGTTTTTTTAATTTTTTTATTCAAACCAAATTCATTCTTATTTTAACTTTAAACCACTTTATCTTAAACTTTGGGTGCTGAGATTTATTTTTTTATGTCTAAGTAAATAAATAAAAATGAAGTAAGTTATGTTAAGAATGAGTTAAAATTGATATAGAAGTTAAGAGTGAAATTGAGAAATCTAACTATAAAACATTGAGTAATGGTAATAAAGAAATACTTATACTCCTACCTTCATTTCTCAAAATAACTTTCTTTTACTAATGGTAATAAAAGAAATACTTATACTCACATTCATTTCTCATCCATTTTATTTCTCTCTTATTTTTCTTTTTCTACAACATCACCCATGTGATTAATTCATCTAAGACTATTCCTTCAATGCACCAAATTCCCTTTAATTATAACATCAATGCAGTAATAAAAAATAGTAATAATGGTTAAACACTTCCAAAGAGTCTATTTGTTACAACTTTTCTCATGAAGGAATCCAGACAGAACTGATTCATAATTTATTTAGAAACTAAAAAATAAAATTTGGTTAACTCATAATTTATTTCAAGTACATTTTTATTTAAAAAATAATTTTTTATTATAAACAATGACACAAAAACAACTTTTACTTTTTTTAAAATCATTAAAATATCAACCTACAATAGTACTGAATTTTTAAGTCCTTACATACTCTTACGACACACTACTTCTCTTTCTTCACTCTTCTCTGTGTAGGTAGGTCTTCACCAATTATTTTTTCCATCAAAATAATTTCTCTTTCTCTGAATTCGGCATAGCAGAGTGTACAGCACAAGCAACAACGTACATTTTACATTATTATTATTATTATTATTATTATTATTATTATTATTATTATTATTATTATTATTATTATTATTATTATTATTATTATTATTATTATTCATTTTTGCATTACATATATACACTCTTACTGAGACTCACAAACACAGGTCCCTCTCCAACCTATTATTCCTCTAAGTAATTCTCCAACAACCACCATGTCCACCAAGGACTGCGGCCACCACCACTCTTCCAGCCGCCGTCTCCTCCGGCTCATCCTCATCGGCGCCGGCGCTTTCGTTCTCCTGGTCCTCTTCGTTGTCTTCCTCATATGGGTCATCCTCCGCCCCACCAAGCCCCGCTTCACGCTCCAAGACGCCACCCTCTTCAACTTCAACCTCTCCTCCCCCATCCCCAACACCCTCTCCCTCACCATGCAGGTCACCCTCTCCGCCCACAACCCCAACGCGCGCATCGGCGTCTACTACCACGCGCTCCGCCTCCACGCCTCCTACCGCAGCCAGCAGATCTCCCTCCCCACCGCCATCCCCGACACCTACCAGGGCCACCACGACTTCACCGTCTGGTCGCCCTTCCTCTACGGTAACGCCGTCCCCGTCGCGCCGTTTGTTCTCGCCTCCCTGCAGCAGGACGAGGGTGCCGGCACCGTCATGGTCAACGTTAAGGTCAGCGGGAGGGTCAAGTGGAAGGTCGGAACTTGGGTCTCTGGAAGGTACCACCTTTATGTTAACTGCCCCGCGTATATTAGCTTCGCCGGAGATCGGAGCAATGCCGTCGGAGTGAAGTTCCGCCTCTTGCAAAGTTGCAGTGTTGATGTGTAGAAGAAGCTTTCAGGTTTTGCTATGCTGCTTCAGCCATCTTTTCACCAGTGTTTCATCTTCTTCCTTTTTTTTTCTCTTCTATTTGTTCTTAGTTTTGTATTTAATTTTTTTAGGAGTGATTACTTGGATAAAGTTTACTTGAGTTTCATATATGGAATAATCATTCTATTTTCTACGTCAATTTTCACCATTTTGGTTTTTCTTTTTTAGTTTCAAGAAGACAGAAAAAATTATATATGATTTCGGATCAAACGTGTCGACATTTTCGGTCAATTTTTACACGATAAAGGACACAAATTTTTCTATCTATAACAGAGTTAATAACCTAGGTAATCATGGATAATAAATTTGGTTATGTGCATGGAAGATGGTTTAATAGATTTGAGAAAAGGGAATCACGTATTTTTTGAGGAAAACTACGACTTAAAAGTTTACAATAAATTAATATGGATATTTTTCTTATTTTAAATAAAATAATGAAAATAAATAATTAAGTATAAGCAAGGTCTATTGACTTGAAATCCATGAAAATTTGGTATAGGTTGTGTCTATTATATATGCACTTGACCATGGTTCTCTTGGTATTGGAGATTGCATCTTGGATCTCTTCTTACTTCTACGATTTTGTTTTTTGTCCATTGACAAAGAGATTGGAGTTTAGAGTTTGGTGAAAATAAAAAACAAAGGGAGTACCCATTTTTCTGACATATTTAATTGTACTTTGAATTTGTTTCATCAATGTTTCCATGGCTTTAGGATCATGTCCTCTGTTTACGCAACACATAAAAAAATGATCACATTCCATAACCTAGTATTTAATTTTAGAGCGACAACACGTGCCTCACTGGTTAGTTTCATTTTTTTTCACTGATAGCAAGAATAGATGAAACTTATTCATTTCCATCGTTTCCATAAGAATTCATTTCACGATCTTCATTTTCAGAGAAAGACAAAGATGAAATGATTTTTTTTTCTTTGGTGGGACCTCACATGCATGTGGAGATAAAATAATATTAAGATAGAAAACAGTTTTTTTTTTCGTCATAGACTAATTATAACTTTAACTTGTAATATTATGAGTCTAAGATGTGTAATACACATGATTAAAAAATGCATGTGAAATGAAGTGAGGAAAAACAATGGTGGTTTCTTTGATATGGCTTCAACTTTGTGAAAAGCAAGTTGAAGAGATTCTAAAAGGAAAGATGAATTAAGAAGTTCCACCAACTTTCCACTACCTCAGTGTGTGGTGGGTCTTAGGTGCCAAGAGGGAAGTTGGAACTTTAAAGCATTCTCCATTCCCTTTAAATGCATGATCATTTATGCATCATCTACCCTCCCTCCTTTCATCTTCACTTGTTTCTATTTTTGATCTACAACTTATCAAATCAAGGTCTTTTCACTCTGATCATTCATAGAATAAATAACATGATTTTGTGTTCAATACCCTAATTATTGGCATAGTCATGTAAGTTTGTTCTTATATATTTTGTAGATGAAAGCACATTATCTTCTTATTCTATATCATATAAAGTTAGTATTAAATGTAAAGGTGAATATATACTTAATATTTTGAAGATATGAAATATATTTAATGTTTATTTGATAAGTAGGAAGATTTATATATTAAAGTATTAGAATTATTCTACTTCAACAAGTTGAAGTTCTCTTTTACCCTTTCTTTCTTTAATTTTATATTAGCACGTAGGGGAGGGCCCAAGACTATAGTAAAATGTAAATAAATTATATGATAAAATATTAAAATTATGCACATAGGGAATTTAGAGAAAACTTTGAAGAAATAATATTTTTTAAATATTTGTAATTAGAGGGTTACAAGGAATTGAATTGTAATTCTTTGACACATAGTTTAAAAACTTTTGATATTATTTCTTCAAGATGAATGGTTAAGAGTGAGAAAATGTTTTTCACTCACTTAAATAAGTTAAAGAATATAAATAGATAAATTGTTTAGAAGGTAAATTTAAAATTATATATGCTGTTTGAAAACAGACTTCTAAAAAAAAACTTTGACGAAACTTCTGAGTGAGTAAAACATATTGAATTCGAACAAAACTTGTTTCAAATATCAAAACCTAGTCTTGTTGTAAAATGAGAAGTTCTAAAATCAAAAGCCAATTCATAAGCTAGATAAACGTAAAATGGGTATAACAATAAAAGAAATTGGAAACAGGTTTATTTTTTATTTAATATATTTTTTATGTAGGAAAAAAACCCGTGCAGTACATATATACATAATATTTTTACTAAAAATGTATAATTTTTTTATAAATACGTAACATTAAATTATTTACTTAATTTTCTTCTATTAGTAGATTTGAAGAAAAAAGATTATTTAAAATTGAATTTATATATATACAGAGAGAGAGAGAGAGAGAGAGAGGGAATAAAATTTATATTAAACTAATTTTATCTTCATAACATTATTAATAATAGATAAGATTGTCACAAATACTTTTTCATGCAAAATAACCTTATCTTCCTTTTCATTAAAATAAATTGTGAGAGAACATACGTATTTTTGATCGAAGTTTTTTTCTATATATACTCATGTAATTTTTTTATTATATTACTTTACGTTGGCAAAAATATCTATTTGAATCTAAGTCATTATTTATTCATTAATAAAAATATCTATTTGAATCTAAATCATTATTTATTCATTAATGTATTGGGAAAAATATCATTCAATTGATGGAAATTTCCGAATGGTATACAAATGGAAAAGTATTATTTTCAAAGTTTATATTACCCAAATTCTACATCAAGTAATATTACTATTACAAGAAAATAGTTTTTATTACTATGTTGTGTTGATAGGGCCGTCATGTTTAAAACAAAACAGTCCAATTCTACTTACACTCCCCTGTTTTACCAATAAACTGCTCTCATTTTGTTTCCCAAACTATTCTGTTAATATCACTACTTCCATCATTCCATCGTGTTCTTCCTCATATTTAATTATCTTCCAAAAATAAAACACACAATCATGAATATTCTTCTTTGTGCTAATTATCTTCCAAAAGACACTTCAAAGTTTAACCACCAAGTTTTTTGTTTTTTGAGTGGGAAGAAGAAAGGGATAGAGGAGTTTAAATAGTAAAAAGTAAAAGAGGGGAGAATAATACTTGGTATTAGGGAGAGTGTAAATAGTAATAGCTGAATATTTTATATTTTCTTTCACAAAATTGTTTCTTAATTAAAAAAAAAAAAAAAAAAACCGGTAAGAGAACAATGTATGTTGTCTGCGTTTCAGTTTTGATGTGTAAAATGCCACGTACCTTAAAACCATAATGTTAAAAAAGCATTACAAACTTCTTAATACAATAATTAATTACGAGTAGGAATAATATTACATGATTAATAATACACGAGATCGACCATGATAAAAATAGTCAACTATTCATCAAGTAATCTTTTAGCTCATCAATACTAATAACACAAGACTATGTAAACTAAAACTTAAAATAGAGAAAGAATTTGAAACTAACGTATAGGGGGCACAAACCAGTTTATCAGTGCTCAAAAGAAGGTTACGTTCACTGTATCTTAATCAGCATAAACAATAAGGGAAAATTAATTTTCTAAGAATATGGAGTTAAGAATTTGTCTTTCTATGTTTAGGCTATCCTTTAATGAATTAATATTATTAGTTTTTTTTTTATAAGAAGTAAGAAAAGTTTTACGAATATAAGCAAGCGTATGTCCACTCTTAAATTAAATTAGAAAACTAAATCGATATGGTAAATTTTGATACACTTATTTTTATATATATATATATATATATATATATATATATATATATATATATTTATATATATATAT
>Ga0209700_102262_pt1 | contig 39354 bp, 28 predicted proteins | sample SiratroredBW_FD_187528 | JGI IMG/M metagenome (GOLD analysis project Ga0209700, IMG submission 187528) | Root nodule microbial communities of legume samples collected from California, USA - Siratro red BW (SPAdes) (version 2) | ecosystem: Host-associated > Plants > Roots > Nodule | place: USA...
TGAATACAAAAATAATATATATATATATATATATATATATATATATATATATATATATATATGGTTATAATTATAATTATAGTCATAGTTATCAGTGTTCACCACTGTTTGTATTAAATTTATATCAATAGTTTATTTAAAAAAAAAAAAACTACTACTGTCCCAGTTATTTTAAATAAGAAGTTTATTACAAGGTGTGCTAAAATTATATGTTCGATATTACAACTTATTTTATAACCATTTATTTAATTTGGCCGTTTTATTTGTTTAATTTAATTTCTCTATTGTTTAAAAGTTGAATCTGATCTGTCAAATTTAATTTTCTTAACATCTCATTTCTGTCCATTTGGAATTAGCTCTGTTGCTGTTGTAATTATAGAAATTTAATTTGGTTTTTCTGTTTATTTATTTATGGTGATTGTGGTGCTTTCAATGTTAAAAGATATACTGCCTTTTTATATATTGGAACTTAACAATAATTGAGTTAGTTTTTTAAGATAGATATTTTATAGTTGATTTTTTTTATCCGGTAATATTATATTTTTTAATGTTAAACATGAAAAATGTAAAAGCAAACCTTAACAAATAAAAAAAAAAAAAGTCAACTAGTGCAACGTGCAGATGTGTAAATTATTACAAACTCTTTTATATGTGTTTTATTTTTATGAATAAAAAGGAAAGATTTTAAATAACAAATTATGTTGATTATTTTATATGTATTAGATAATGTTTGACCAAAGAAAGTCACAGCTTAAATACGAAATAATCTTTTCAGTTTACCAATACTATCAGATCCATGGAAAACAAATTATGTACCCACAATGTGAAACCTGTGACTATAAAAGGGTACCATATTCATTAAAATTAAAAGACATGGTAAAGTTTACCTTTATTATTTGGTTTATTTTATTTTTTTCATCAAAAATTCTAATTTGACCCATATGTTTTTAAAGTCTTTGCTTTTCCCATCCATTGAAATCGACATCATTATAATTTCAAATTTAATTGATTTATGAATGGAAACAATATTTGATTCAATCTATAAACATTGTAAGTTTGAAAAATATTGTAAGTTTGAAATTGAAACTTGCAACAATTTAGATAAGAAATTTGGAGGAATACTACACAATTATATTTATTTAGTCTTAAAATAATTATTTAATTTGGCTTAAAACTTTTATTGATTTAATCAAAGACACCACTTTAATTGGAATGCATTATTGTATGTGTTTTTATTTTATTTTTCATAAAATACATATACTAGTGATAGTAAAAGTTCATTTTTCATGAGAGAAATACTCACGTGCTCTTTGAAAGCCTTATTTTAATTTTCCAAACAGCTAGAAGTATTGCTTTATTATGCATAAAGAACATTTTAATTTGTTAAAATTAAAATAGTAATTTGACATTCACCGCACGTAACAATAACAGTTCAGTGTGAATTTAAAAGTTGTGAAAAATCAATTTGATTTCAAGGATTTAATGTAATTTTAATGTTGTTTAAAATAACTCAATTTGTCGATTTTTATTAAAGTTCTTAGTGTAATAATGTACATAGAAAACGTTTTAGTGTTTGTTGAGGTAGCAAAAAATGTATTCCTCTTCTATACTAAAAAAATAATAAAATTGAAACTACTTGCAAGATTTAGAAAATGATCTTATGCGATTAGATTCATGACGGTAGTTCGTAGAATGGGTGCTTATGTATTTACTTTGTAAGGTAAGTTTCAATTGATTAGTTTTAAGGGTTTATAATAAGAGTAAAATATTGTTATTTGAAGTTTTTATTGTTTTTATGTAATTAATTGTATAATTTATTAATTTCGTGGTACTTTGTAAGTTAATCAGGGTCTAAAATAGTAACGGCGTGCGTGAGTAAACGAAGCTTGTGTCTAAAACAGTAACGGCGTGAAGGAGGACTGTTACGTTATGCGTACGTGTTAGGTACGAAAAGGGAAGAAGCGGAATCGGCACCATCTTTGTTGTGTCGTGTGTCTACCTTCTCAATATTATTCTATTTTATTTTGTGTATAAATATATGCATCCTCAACCACCACTTCCATCACACAAACCAAGCTCAAGCAACTACTACACACACCCTTTTTCTCTCTCTCTTGCTCTTTCTCTTCGTTCTTCTCATTGTATGGCCGCCAATTCGAGTAGCCGAGGGATCACCGCCTTGGGGAAGCGCGTCGCCGACAGGATCTGGACCTCCAAGTCCCCCTCACCTCCTCCCACTTTCAGGTAACTTTTTTCCTCTTTCTGTGTTTTTCCTTCTGTTTCTCTTCCATGCTTAATTCTTGTTATTATTAGATTAGTAGTTAATGAAGATCATGATATTATACTTGTTGTCTAGTTAATTAAGTAGAAATTAAACCTCAAACTGTTACTTTTTTAATTTAGTAACAAATTTGTGATCTGAGTTCAAGTTTGTTGTGATTACTGATGACATTTAATACTCTCTTTATTGCCTTGAGTTATCCGTGAATCTTGATCGCTGTGTCATTTTCTAATATTCCTATGTCTTTATTTATCACTCTTCCTTTTTACGGACCCAAAATTAATTATATATATTATCCTGGAACTCTCTCGATTAAACACCTTTTTGGTACTCTGTATGTATAATTTTTCCCCTTTTGGTGGAGGATTTTTGTAGGAAGACTGTGTAAAGAAGAATCCGTTTGGACACTGTTAGGAGAGTGTTACTGTCTTGCCCCTATCTCTGGAATTGCTTTTCCCCTATCATCATCCTCTTCCACTTTTTCTTTGTTCTCTTCTTTTTTCGTGATCTTTCCCATTCTTTATCTGGTTCCTCCCTAACCTTTTTTGGGTGACGTCATAGTTAGCCTTCTGGGTTTGTGTGCTGCCAATTTGCATATAATAATAATGATATTATTATTGTATTGTAGTGGAATGTCTATATCTCCTTCCATTTTGGATTGTCCTGTACTGAGACGATCCATCTTCCTTCTCCTTGTTGGTTCAGTTGGCGCCTCCATACATGGGATTAATTAAGATCTGTAACTGATAATTTTTTATTTTTTATTTTTTTTTCGAGTTCCCCCTTCTGGGGCATTCGGCATAATTTGAAACGGATAAAAGTGAGAGGCATCTTCATCCTTGGTCGCTATTATCTTTTATCTTTCTGAGTGTGTACGAAACGTATGATTTGACAACGGAAAATATCAAGTGCATCGTTGGAGTTGGAGGACAAAGACACACCGCAAAGGAAAGTGGATTGGGATAATTGTTTTCCAACTCATCCTCCTTAATCCACCCACCATGTCCCTTTCCGTGAGTGATTGTACCTGGGGAACTATCAAGTTGCTTCTTTTCGCTTTTCAACATTTTCCCAAAGTTTTATTATTATTTCTTCTGTTGTAAGGATATTTGAGTACTTTTTTTATTTTGTTTTAAATCTACAATCTACGAAAAATATTTTTCTCTATCCCTTAGGATGAAGGTCGGGTTAAAACTTGTGGTTAGTTTGGCTGGTAAAAAGAAAAAAAAAAACTTGTGGTTAGTAAGAAATTAATTACCTTTAACTATGATTTGAAATTAGTTTAATTAAGGGTCTATCCTAACTAACTCATCATTATGATAATTGTTGTTCAGATAGATATTTGGCCTAATATAGTTTGGTTTAACTTGAATGGAAAATATGTCCACGTGGAAAATATATAACGATAAGATCAGGTTAGCTTTTGTGGGGCCCTATTTTTTAATTATTACTAGTTGATGATGGAAAATTAGAAAGGGGGACCTGGGTTGTAACTATCTGGCCAAAAACTTTTTATTTTTAGTCTAAAGACCTTTCTATCCGTACTCCTTTTTAGTATTTTTTAGTGTGCCCTTAAGATTGAAAACCTGTTATTTTTTTAACAATATATGATGCATCGTTCAGTTGCGCCAAAGGTTGATTCTTAGTGGGAGTAGCTTTCCAATTAAATGGAGCTTTGGAATCTCAGTACATAGTGAGAGTAGGTTTTAATTAATCGGAGCTTAGTAATGTGTGTTTTATTTAAAAATCAAACACACTTTGTATTCGTCCGACTAATTACTTGTATGGCTCAATATTTTTGTGACTTTTTTTTTTTTCTGTCTTATTAGGGGCCTTTTCCATTGATTAATTTTATCCAATGATTTTTAAATGTCTGTTATGTCCTCAGTGTCTGCTACCCTTATTTATGCGCATCAATTTTTATGTGTTTTTTCAATTCAATGGCTAATATTTGCTATTTAAAAGTGATACTTATTCTGATGTACAACCACTATAGCGGATCCAACTAAAAAGAACTTTGATGAGCTTTTTTTTGTTTTCTTTCTTTTAGAAGAACTTGGTTTAAACACAAAGTCGTGTAATTAAGCAATTATTGAATGATTAGCCATAAGAGCAGCATAATGTCCATCAGAAGTGCAAAGAGCTAGTATTTGCAATTTCGAAGTGACACTTCCCGTGTACCGTCTTAGCTGTACTTTCCAGCATACAGATCAGACGCGAGTTCCATGCTTCAATAAATTTATGTTTATCTTCTGTAGTGATATGATGCCATTGGACTGGCTGCTAAAAACCATTTTTTGTTAAGTCTTATTATTGTCTGTGTCAGCCTGTCTTAGTTCTAACCTGGCGGTTGAATAATCTATTTATTCAAATATGTGGTGGATATGATGTATATCTTTTAGTACTTATATATTCCTTTTGTTTCAAGCCTACAGCAATTGGAAGTGTTACTTTTTTCTTTATTTACCTACCAATGTGTAAAATATGATATTTATTTTCCTTATTATTCAATAACTCTCTTTTAAATGCATTTTTAATTTAGTTAGTAAATAATAAAACTTAGTTAATTTTTTTATGGATGAATGGGGCTTGAAGAAGAAGGCGTGGAAAATGCGTAGTGAATACTTTAATTGGGTCGGTTGGTGGTCCAAATCTCGATAAGCTCATATATACCCATCACGTGCTTCATCCCTTTTTGTTTCGACACCTAACCATCAAACGCATACCATTAGCGCCACGTGCCTAATGCAGATATCTCTTTGTCCCCAGTTATTTACTACAGCGCTCTGTTTCAAAATCATAGTTTTATAAATTCAATATCACATTTATAATATTTATTTTAGAAACGAATTTTATATTTAAAAATTATTAATCAAGAAGTTATTTAATATTTGTATTTTATAGTAATTTAGAATTTTTTTTTTTGATATTGAGATTGTTGAAATGCATGGAAGCAGGAAGGCAGGAGGAAGAGCAGCTTACAGCAGCAGCAGCGTGTACGACAAGAACCCTGATGATCAGATCCACTCTGGACCTGTTCCAGACGATGTGATCCACGCCACGCAGTCCGGCAAGTACTGGGCCCCACACCCTCAGACCGGGGTATTTGGGCCTCCTGGTGACCACCTTGCTTCTCCTCCGACCTCCGCTGGCGGCGGAGAACGCCCCCTTCACTCTGATGTGCTGGAGGAGAAGGCCTGGTTCCGCCCAACCAGTCTGGAGGACTTGGAGAAGCCTCACACCCTTCCGTAGATAGCAGCAGCTGCAACCAACCAACCATCGAACCCTTTTGGTTAGGACATCCCATCATATATTATATATTATTAATAATACAAAATAAATAAAGACAGACAGACAACACTAGTCAGTAGGAGTGACGAGGTGGAAGTTGTGTCAGTGAGGTGTGGTTGGTTACTCCATTTAGCTTGCTTTTTGTAAATTTAGCATGAACCACCTTATGCATAATCGTGTATGCTTCTTCTCTATGCTTTCATGCTACTTTAATATCAGACTTATGCCAATGTTTCCAATTATAAATGTATGTCTTCTCTCCTCTTCTTCCTTACCTTTGAACAACCCCTTTTTGTTTTCATCACATGCCACTTCAATAAATCTCACGCCAACTCTAACCCTAACTCATACTACGTATATCTATCATTTCAGTTTTCCACCAGTTAGTTACCTTAGTTAATGCGTTATTACTTATAAGAAAATTTTAGTTTATAAATATAATAATCAATGTTCTTAATAGATACCTACTAAGTTAGTAGGTATGTACTAAGTTACGCAAATCTCTCAAATAATTTTTTTTTAAATTTTTAAAATGGTGTATCTTTTATTTTATTTCTAGATATGGGCACATTGCGGATATGGGTAAATTGTGTAGAGATTGTACGATATTATTATGAATAAATCATCGTTTTATTATTGCACAATTTAATTTATTATTGCACAATTTAATTTAAGATATATGAAATCGTGATAAGATAACACAATTTAGTCAAAGAAATAAAATTGTGGAATAAATGTATGATTTTAATTAACTAATTAATTGATTAATTAAAATGGTAGGAATTGATTAATTGAAATGGTAGGTTACTGCAAGAGTTTAGGGTGATTAATTTTCTCACCTTTCCTCTCCTATTTCCATTTAAGTAATTAAAATAAAAGTGAAGTTAATTTGAATGGAAGAATATGAAGATTGTTTATGTACTTTAAGGTAATCTATACATAGTCTACTTTTAAAAAAATAGGTTGTCATTATATTATTCATGTTTACTATTTTAAAAAAAAATTACAACAATGATTATTTTTTTAAAAGAAAAAAAAAATCAGACTGGAAATAGTTTTAAGAAGAAAAAAAATTTAAATAAGTTTGGAAATGTTTATAAAAGAAAATAAAAAGAAAAAAAATTTAAATAAGTTTGAAAATGTTTATAAAAGAAAAGAAAAAAGCGGGAGTACTTTGAGAATTTTTATAAAATTACAATAATGGTTATTTTTATAAAAGAAAAAAAAAGCATGAGTAGTTTTAAAAAAGAAAAAATATAAATAAGTTTCAGAATTTTTATAAAAAAAAAGAGTCCAAGTAAGTACTTTTAAGAAGGAAAAAAAATGTAAATAAATTTTAAAAACTAATCAATTCAAATAATTTAAATTTTTTCTATATATAAACCATTCAAATTAAAACGGGTAAATTTTCTTCATATTCTTCCATTCAAATTAATTTCATATTTATTTTAATTACTTAAATGATAATTAATTAATTTCAATGACTACATTTTCATTTTCATCAAAATTTCCAAAAACAGTTTTATCACTATGCATTAATTCTAATTTAATTTTATATGCACAACCCAATACAACATCAAAAAATAGGAGAAGAAAGGTGAGAGAATTAATTACCCTTTGTAGTAGCCTACCCATTTCAATTAATCAATTAATTAGTTAATTAATATCGTACATTTATTCTATAATTTCATTATTTTAACTAAATTGTGTTATCTTCTCACGATTTCATATATCATGAATTAAATTGTACAATAATATAACGATTTATTCACATTGATGCCGTGCAATCTCTGCACGATTTACCCATATTCAGAAATAAAATAAAAAAAATACACCATTTTGAAAATTTCAAAAAAAAATTATACTAGTTTGAAAAATTTGCCACTAAGTTAAAATAATTATCATAGTTTTCCATTTAGAAGGGGAAGCATTAAAAGATTCTGTTGAAAACGTGAATATCATTTAAAACTAAAAAAGACTTTGATGTAGTATTTTTTAGTAGTTATTATTATGAACTAGAGCTGGTGGGAACTTTCTCCATTACATTATAATAGAGTTAAGAAGCAAACAAAAATATTTTCTCACCTAGAATTCTAAAGACTGATTAGAAAACAACGAACATAATTTTATTACTCTCCATTATCATTTATAAACAAACAAAATATCCTTCTTATATTTCAAAAATAGTAAATTTTAACTTCTTTTATTTTATTTGATTATTTTTTTTTCTCAAATAGCCTAACTTTAACTAACCATTGACCTTTGCCAACAGCATTTTTCATTATACGATAAGAATATTTTAGAAAAAATATCCACGGACCAGTAAATTTTAATGTAATTAGCTAATTCTTTTGTGTGCATTATTAATAGGTATTTTTGTCTCACTTTTATATTGTTTTTTTTTTCAATTTTATCCTATTATTTTATACGTTCTCAATTTAGTTTGTTTTTTTAATATGTATAATTTTTTTCCTTCAAATTAATAATGATAACATTATCATGTCACTTGTTATTTATCTCACCAGTTGCTTTTATAGAAAGTTAATTTTGGATTAAGTGATGTAATTAATATGAAGAAAAAGATTATGTTCATTTCTTTTATGAAAATGAAATCAATATGAGAATATTTAAAATAATGGAATATAAAAAGCTTTAAAATAAAGGATTCAAAATTGTTAAACTTAATAAATTTATACTTTTTAAGTGTAAAAACTTTGTATAATTAATCCATTAAAAATCATTATTAATAGAATTTTGTCAAGATAGTGGTTAAAATAGTCAAGATAACTGTATACTTGCTATAATTATAATTAATGTTTATAAACAAAAATAGGTACCATGTGGACCTTAAATCCTATAACTATTACATTTATCCACTATAATAGTCCTAAGACTTTTATCCCATATAAGGAGAACTCTAATTTTTTTTAACACATTCAATCTCATTTACTAAGACACTGAGGTCATGACTTAAGCGGAATAAATCAAGTTATTTGAAAATATGTTTTTATTAAATTTATCTATAAAATATATGTTTACTTTTTAACTCAACATTGTTTAAAATATGTTCAACTTTGTTTAGATTATTTTTGCAAGGTCTTATTTAGAGTTATTTCACTTCAATTTTAACTAAAGCATCTTCCAATAGGTTTCAAGGGAACAGCATCTTCAATTTGACTTTGATATGAACATCTTCAACTCATTTTCTGGTAAAATATATTTACTTTGGTCTTCATCAGAGTATTGACCAAGAAACTTTTAATTTAACCTTAATTAGGATATCTTATACTTAACCTCCGCCAATTCTTTTTTTAGCTTGTAAAAAATAAGTCATTTATTTGCTAAATCTTTTTTTATGAAAAAATGTTAGACTAAGTTCTCAGCGAAAGAAGATATAAACCTAATTTTGAAATATATTTGCTAAATCCAAAATTGAATTTATCAATTGCTACCAATTATGCTATCATGCCAGTTGACATCACAGCCCAACCATGGAAATAAATAACATGGAATAACTCAAATTCAAATTAATTCCCAATTTCCCATTCTCTAAATTAAGTGACCATCATCAAAAAATGCATACATTACATTTGATGGTATGGAATACAATATTAAAATGCATGTTTTATATATAAAAAAAATCAATTACTAATACAGATAGGGGTAAACTGTTAAGAGTGTTTTCCACCGCATTTTTAAACCTACTTTTGGTTATCACATTAACATAAATTATTTACCATGAAAACAATTATTAACACTATCTTAAACACTTAACATATTTTCTTTTATTCATAAAAATTAATTAAAAAAAACACAAAATCACTATATAGATAAATTGTAAAGCTCACTAGATTTTACAAATTCAATAAAAGTGCACGATCAAAACCATGTGTTAGAAAATATATTTAAGATAACCAAAGTCAAACACATTCCAACTCCAATGTTCATACTTGGTAACTCTTGAGCTAATAGGCCATAAATTTAATTGACGGAAACTGTACCCAGATTAATAAAATTGAGATTTATTTAGTTGGATCTGGATCCCAAATATAAAACTAAATGAAATCAACTACTTAGTTTCAATAGGATTTTGTGCTCTGACAGATTGATACAAACTCCAAACCAATGGAAACCGCAATTATGGCAGCTGGATATAGTTGCAGTAGTAGAAATGTACGTGACTTTTCCAAAGCGTAGGATTCATGACATAAAGAGAAAGGTAAAAGATATAGAGAAAAAGTGAGGTGGAAGAAAGGTAGAAGAAGAACAAGTATACAATATTCTTGTTGTCTACACTATGGCACCTTCAATATCATCTAGTAAAACCAGCCATGAAAAGAATTCATCTCATGATGGCAACATGGCAAGTGATCATCTAGTAAAGTTATAGTTTCATTGAAACGCCTCAAAACTAATCAAACAGCTGAAGGGTACCAGCATTGGGCCTGAAACTTGACTGAATCTTCCAAGTTCAGTGCTTGCTTCTTTCTTTATCATCATCGTCAAGGTCTTCATTCAAGTGCTGACGGGGTTGTAATGGTATCTGTGAATCTTCCCAGCCTCCAATATCCCTTGATCGCTCTTGGTCATGGGGCAGGTTCTTCTTTTCTTTCTTGCTTCCCTTAATTCAGAACAATTGCAAACAACGTCAGAGAAAAATACACAACTTATTTACAAAATGTTAACACAGCAAAGAGCACCTCCTCAGGCATTTCTTGATGCTGATTCAAATGACTTTTTTTCCTATTATTTGATGATAGCTGATCTGCGACATTCCTGAACAGTTGAAACCCCTGAATGTCTCCATTTCTAATGCTTGCTTCCAGCTGCAATGTTAATTATTCTATCAATACGAAAACAAGATGAACTACAAACAAGAAAAACATGATGAGCTTGAACCTGAATGTGAACGATGCAGAACAAAATGCTAGCAATAGGCAGCCAACTCTCTTCAGGAGACAATGATAGGTTTGACCTGATGAATCACAACATAATATCATTCTCAAGTAAAATCAAACCTCGCATAGGAGTAACATTACTAATCAAATGCTCCTCGGGGGATACTATACTAATCGTTCTTTGGCCAAGCATCAAGTGAATAATACAAATACCCTGATCGGATAAGAAGATAAAACACAAGGTAAAAATGAATTTAACTTCTTGCATAAGCCAAACCAACTCATCATCTCAATTGTTGGAACAGATTCTTGAAACTTTGATTTGGTTGCAAGTAAATGGTTATGTTCAGAAGGAAATGTACAATGTTCAAATAAGCATCGAGATAGCAATTGTTAAGAACAGAGAAAGTGTTGTGTAAGAAAAAAGAAAACTAGTTACAAGGAAAAGGCGTTGTGAAATGAATTGAGAAAGGAACCTGAGATAAGGAGCCATATAAACAAGAGCGTAGACAGCGTAACGTCGTTTGCCAGTGTCGAGCCACGCGAAAACCCAACTCTGCAAAAGATTGAAGATTGTGATTGCAGAGTCACTGATAATGCAAAACGGAAGAGTTTGGAAGGAAGGGTGCGTACGAGCCAATTGAAATAAGGGATGAAACTGAGAATCCCCATGACGGCGAGCCTCGCGTCGGTTGTGGTGACGGCGGAATCAGCGTCTTGGTCGTCTTCCGAGGAAGCAGAGACGGGAAGAAGCAGCGAGGTGAACATGCAAGCGCCGATTGCGGCGGCAAAAGGGGCATCGTCGGTAAAGAGCGCCGTGCAGGCGTGGTGGTTGTTGTTCCTGAACTTGAAAATGGGTGGGTAGGGTTTGAGTGGAATTTCACGAGAAGGGTGTTTGAGAAAAGGGTGGAATTTGAAAGAGGGGTATGAGTGAAGGATGGTGGAAGAAATCATGGTGTTGGGTGATTCAGAAAGTGAAGAACTTTTCTTTTGGTTTCAGGGTTATGTGAAGAGGCAAAGAGAAGCATCTCTTCACTGCAACATGCTTCCTGTGCTCATTCTGGTTCGGTCACTGTTAAGGAATTAGGAAAAGATGAGATTTTTGAATCTATAACTACATTTTTTATGATAATAAAAAACACTAAAAAATTGATATAACTATTATTACAATAAAAACATAAATTATACATAAGGGAAATGACACTTTTTTTTATGATAGTTTGTTTTGTATAAAGACAAAAAAAGAAAGAAAATGGAAGGCAAAGGCAGAAACGCAAAGCTTGAAGAGTGAAATAAAGGCAGAAAAATTTGGGTTTTATCATTCCTTCAAGAAAAACGCTCTTTTTAGTTCTACTCGATTGCTGCTCTTTTTCAACCTTCCAAGGTAAACCTATTTCCTTTTTCTTCTTCTATGATTCACCCCTTCTCTGAATACCGATGTCTGTTTTTTTTGTAAGAACGAACATTTGGGTCAGATCTGATTTCGCCCAATTTTATGCTTTCGCTTTAAAATCTGCCAAGATAATTAATGGGGCACCTATCTTTTATCAAAATTTCAGCTGGGTTGTTGCTAAATTTCACTTCTAATCTTAAATTTTGGAGCTTTTCGTCCTAGGTTGGATGCGATCAACCTGGGGTTTATCGGCTTCACGCTGTCTTACCTAATTTTTGTTGATAAAATGCTCGGAAGAAATTTGATTGATTGTTGATTTTTGCAGAAGCAATATGAAGAGCCAGCACGGTTATGTGCCACCTGCTTACATACCTCTGGGGCAGTCAGATTCAGAGGCAGTTCATGTGTCTTCGCTTGAGCGTAATGAACAACAACCTGGTAGCAATGGATCAAACCAAATGCAGGCTCAGTGGTCTTCTGGAATCTGTGCTTGTTTCGATGATACGCAGAGTTGTATGCTACTTCCTTACCCTGTGACCTCATTTAATACAAAGGTGCCTCTTGACTATGTTTTAAGGAAATTTGGTTTGTGTTCCTTTGATCCTCATCATGATAAGTATCATGTATTTTAAATATTAGCGAGTTCATTCGGTGGAGCCTGTTTTTTGTGTATCTCAACGATAAAATTAAAATGGAATTGTCACTATGTGATCCTATGTCATAAGTTAGAGTTGTGTAATTAATACTACGTAAGGCTGCTTCCTGTAAGTTGCATACAGCATGAGCTTCACAGCACCACGTTTCTCTTTTTCTCTGTGACAAAACCAAAAGGATCACAACTGTTCTGTAACATGGTTCTAATTACAAAATGCTGGTTTTGGGTTTTAACTTCATATCATATTCATTTTGTTACACCCTCCCCAGGCCTCACTTGGTGAGAGCCTCGTGCACATGATCTCCCTTTGTTTTCCTTGGTATATGTGCTTGGAAACTTCTCTTTATTCTGTGATAAAATCCTTTTCTGTAAAACCGTATGGTATACTTTCTTCAAAAACCCGGAGAGGATTATCTTAGGCTACATTATTAAGCTTTTATTTTCCATCAATATTGGATTATTTTTATCTTATTTTTTTAGGTGTTATGTTGAACTACTATGAATGTATTAGAGCTTAAATTGTTGAAAATTTTGACTAAATGTAGAAAACATAACAAAAGGAATATTAAAGGACTAAACATAACAAAAGGAATATTGATGACGCATGATCTTAATTTTTGCTGGTGGGTCGTGAAAGATAGAAGGTCAATGCTATTGTTGCAGCAACCAACTGAGAAATTAAGAACAGCAGCAGGGGAAACAATGAGGATCATGATGAAAAAGCTCTTAATTTTTTTCGGCAGTGTTAGCCTTAATATTGTGTTTGTTGTCTTGCCCACCTTAAACATTATAATTATGTGAACTTTTAACTCATTGAACTTATTTTTGGTTGGTGGCTGGAAAATTCTTCAATGAACTTTTTTCTAATTCACACCATTTGTTATTTGATGTACACTAACAATAAGCACAGGAATAAACAAAATGCACCAACATTTAGCACCTTAACTGGTGAAAGAATGAGCTTGTAGGTTCAAATATTTATATTTGAGTGTTAAAACTGTTGTTTTTGTCCATTCGTGATAATGTTATTTATCATCTAAATTGATTGGCTGCAAACATTTATCACCTGTGCAGGTTGTATAGGTTGTCTTTGTCCTTGCTTTCTCTTTGGGAAAAATGCTGAATTTCTGGGTTCTGGAACTTTCCTGGGATCATGTGTTACACACTTCATATTATGGAGTGTGGTTAATACAGCCTGCTGCTTATTAACTGATGGCTTGCTTTTGGGTTTACCGGGATGCCTTGTTTCGTGCTATGCCTGTGGCTACCGTAAGGCCTTAAGATCAAAGTATAATTTGCCGGTAATGCTATTAGAAACTATGCTTTACATGAATTCTTGTAACATTATTTTCCATTATTGTAGTGTTTGAAACTTTTGACAATTTTTTGTTCTTGCCTTGTATAGGAAGCACCATGTGGGGATTTTGTTACCCATTTTTGCTGTCACCCCTGTGCCATTTGTCAAGAGTATCGTGAGATACGCGAAAGATCTGGGGATTCTGAATCCACAGGCTTGAGGCTAGCTGTAGTTACAGCTCCAACAATCCAGACAATGGAACCTGATGACCCTGTATGATCTCAAGGCTTCAAATTTGACTGAGGCTTGTGGTTCATTCAAATTCAAGGCTTCTAGTTAATGTAGTTATATACTATAATGCCGACTCACTTTTACCTTCTTAATTCTCTTCTGCAAAACTGGAAGAATATCATATAGCTGCGTGTACATAAAAAATTAGTGCTTTTGATGCTTAGTTACATTACTTTTTTAGTGTAATCTGTACCCTTTTTACTCCTTGAAAGACTAGTGAAACAACATTTGCCATGGCGTTACCTAATTTGTTAATATCTTGATCGTTCTTGCATTTTCACTTGGTGTTTTGCCACTCTTTTGGATCTTGGTTTATGGTTTAGATTTACGTTATTCATAATTGGTATGTCTTTTAGTGGCTAAGTTAATGAAGCTTGCCGCTGTACCACTTTCTTCTAATTAAGATTCAAGAAACCCAAAACCATAGTTTGTATTAAAATGCATTCACTGGACCTAAATTTCTTTGCTTTATTAAACACGCTAGGAGATGTTAACTGTCGAAATTCCGGTGGAAAAAAAGTTACACGTTGAATTATTTTTCTACACTATTTTCATCCTCTCTATCTACAGAATTTATTTTTAATATTATATGTAATAATGAAACCAAAAAGTATAGTTTAACAATAAATAGTAAATAATATTATAACGTTTATGTTTACGAAATGAAAAGTTTAAAATTAGTAGTAAACAAATTTTCACTGTTTATAATAAATATTTTTTTGTTGTCTATACACGTAACTGAGAGATAGTCTACCAATATATATATATATATATATATATATATATATATATATATATATATATATATATTACTCCTTTGAACGTGTTTTCCTTCTATTTAATTTTTTTTCTCCTTTTTTCCTACGACCTGTTTTCTTTTTTTTAAACTCGTTTTTTTACTATTTGTTTCCGTCCATTTTAATATTTTTTTTTCTGTTTAAATTTTTCTACTCATTCGAATATTTTTTGTACCGATTTTTCCAGCTTATTTTCTTTATCAACATTTCATTTTTTCTCGTTTACGTTAGTTTTTATTTCTCGCACTAAATTGTGCGTGAGATCATTTAAATTAGTATTTTGATTGCAGTACTTACTACACTAGTCATTAAGATTCAACAAGCAATCATTAAAAAGTAATCAATCAATAAAGTTAATAGATGGTTATACCCCAGAAATGTACAACACGTAAAAAGTCTGCGCGTTAGCAATTTACAAAATTTACATTTGCTTTTAACAGTATTTACAATTGAACATCAGAAAGCAGCAAATATGCATGTTTTGCCGATATGCTGTTGAGATCTATAATGTTCTAATAAATATGCAATAAAACATCACACTATTAAGATATCTATGAGATTATTGGGTTAAAAACTCAGAATAATCACCCTATGTAATTATTCCGTCCTGACAAATATAATGAATGAAGAAATGTTTTTAGAAGTTTTCCATGCAATTGCATTGATTGCTCAGTAGAATTCGTGTGCTTCCTCAACCAAAGAAACTAGATCCTAAGGTTCCACCATTCAGGCACAGTTTGAACTAGCTGAAAAATGCAGGTAGTGAGCTTCCAATAGTTATACCAGCCATTGGGAAAATTGCAGGCTGCATTTTACCAATAGTCATTACAAGAGCATGTTGCATGTTTGAAGTGGTGAAAGCGGTTTGAATCTCTAACAACAATCTCTTTCTGAAATAGACATGATGCTAATTTCATGAAGTTGTGGCAGTCCACACAAATACGAATATTCTTCATTATTTTAATGACATTCCCACCACAAGGCAAACTTCCTTCATTCATTATGGCAAATAGCAATGCCATCTTCTCACTGTGATGAAGCAACTGGTCTTCTTTGTGCTCCACTTCGGTGTCATATAAGGCTAAGCTAAGCTCTGGCACATAACCCATCTCTTTCAATTTTCCAATCAATATCTCAAGCTGGCTCAATATGGCCCCTTTATGCGGATGATATTTAGCACCAGAGCCAAATTCATGAACCTGCTTCCCAATCTCAACCAAGCTTAATCCTGGTTCTTTTCTTACTTTATAGTTACTCATTTCCTTCCTAATCAAACCAGCTTCTGTAAAACTACCGGCAGAGGAATATACGTTTGACATTTGCACATACCCCAATGAATTGTTTGGTTCTAACTCTTTAAATTTATCAGCTGCTAATTTGGCTAAGTGAGTCTCACCATGCTTCCGGCAAGATCCAAGTAATGAACTCCAAATCACAGAATCAGGTTTCATTGGCATTTTACGTATCAACTCCTCAGCCTCAACTATTTTTCCAGCTCGTCCATAAAGGTCAACCATGCAGGAATAGTGATCTAGTTGAGGAACGATACAGTGATCATTCGACATAGAGTTAAACAATTTCACTCCTTCATCAACAAGTCCAACGTGACTGCAAGCTGAGAGAAGTGCAACGAAGGTAGCTGAATCTGGACAGACTTCCATTTTCTGAAAGAGCTCCAGTGCATCTATAGCTTTCCCATGTATGGCATAAGACTTGAGCATTGAATTCCAAGAAACCAAATCACGGTTGCCCATTTCATCAAATACTTGTTCAGACAAAGCTAAGGAGCCACACCTCGCATAAGCATGTATCAAGGCATTACAAAGAACAGTATCTTCCTGAAATCCCTTTTTAGTTATTTGTGAGTGAACAGCCATGGCATGTTGCTCAGTCACAAAATATGCACAAGCTTTTAAGGCAATTGAGAATGTATACCAGTCGGGCAAATAATTTTGACGATGAAGCTGACAAAAAAGGAGGAAAGCCTGCTCAGGATCCCGTTCTGCAAACACAGAAATAAGAGCAGTCCATGATACAATATCCAGTTTGCTACTTGTATCAAGGAAGATCCTGTAACAGTCAGAAATGTGTCCTCCAAGATTTGCATAGGATTTTATCAATGCAGTTATCACTTCAATTTCTGTAATAAGACCGCTTTTAACAGTCAGACAGTGCAATTGAAAACATTTCTTTAGAAGCACGTTAGTGTCTTCAAAAGCACCACATTGATTCAGTGAAGAAAAGACGCTAAGCAGCGTGGCACGATCAAACCCAATTCCATTGCAGTACATGTGTGTAAACAGGCGAATGGCTTTGTCCCCAAGTCCACGAAGTTGAAAACCTGCAATCATTGAATTCCAAGATACAAGATTTCGGAATCCCATTGACTGGAACATGGTCCACGCATCATCCACTGTCCCATCATAACCTCCGGTGGAGCCAGATTTCTTGCTATACATTGCAATAAGAGCATTTGCAACATATACATTGGCATCCAAAGAGATTTTCAAAGCAACTGCATGTAACTGTGTGCCACATTCAATGTCATGCTCCTCACAGGCGCTAAGCAAACTTGCAAAAGCAAATTCGTTGGGGCGAAAGTGAGCCAGCAAGCCAGAGAAGAGAGAGAAACACTCTCTGATTAGGCCAGATTGGGCATACCCCGAAATTAGAACAGTCCAAGAAACAATATTTCTGCGTGACATTTGGTCAAACACGTAGCGCGCATAGGATAAGTGGCCACACTTGCAGTACATGTTCAGGATGTGATTTGTGAGAAAAAGGTCATTTTGAATTGTGGGGTCTTTGTGCAACATGTAATGGTGCAGAGCCATGCCATGTTGGAGGCACTTTCTCTGAGCACAAGCATGGAACAGAGAGGCATAGGTTTGAAGGGACACAGAACAGTGGGTGTAAAGAAGTGAAAGAGCTTCTTCAATATTGCCTTGTGTAGAAAAAGCACGTATCTTTGCATCAATTTTAGTGGCTATGGTTTCTGGTTCTGCACTTGAAGTACAAAGATTCCTACAACGTTTGAAAAACACATAACGCACGAGCTTTCTGGAGCATAACATCAATGCAGAGTGGTTGCTCGCACCAACAAGGACCATCGTGCCTAGTTTTGCATTGTTTGTTGTTTTGCTAATAATCTTTTTGGTGAATTCTAATCAATTTCATTTGTTTCTATAACCAACTTTTTTTGGTTAGAACTTATTTTCTTCAATTTATTGTAAATGAAAATAGTTCGAAAATTCAATTCGAAAGTAACTACTGAACATTATTTCATAACATTTATATTTTCTGTTGGATTAATTGTTGCAATCTGGTAAAAAAATAATTTAGTTTGTCATAATGTAAATAACTAACCTTTTTGTTAAACTCAACCTTTCTCTGACACCAAAATATCTGTATTCCTGGATAACAAAGACTGAAGAAGTGGTTCTAAAACTGTGATTGGTTCTTCTACACATTTTTTTCTGCTACTCTCCAATCTTTCGCATTTTCCATAACAACTCAAACGATAAATGTTGCATTTTACCAAACCCGAAGTGTCATACATGAGATGAGTAAGTTGCAATTACAACAGACACACCTCCTGAACTGAGAAAACATGTCTGTCTCAGTGTCAGGTTCTCAAGTACTTAGTTTTCCTTCAATTCCACGACCACATTCGAACCCTCCACCCAAACCCGCTGCACTTTCTTCCTCTTCTTCACCTTCTACTGCTTCCCATGACACTGAAACCGGTTCCTCTTCAGAACCCAACGCCGTTAAGACCGTCAAGTTCGTCTACACCAGAGCTTCTCCTTCAATCAGATGGCCCCACCTCAAACTTTCCGAAACCTACTCTTCCACGCACACCCAATTACCCCAAGACGATATTTTCCCCGCCAAAACTCAACCTTTCGACACCCCAGAGGAACCCCCAAAGCCGGGTCGCATTGCTGCTAACGATGACGAGGCCCAAGAAGCCTTGGGGAGACGCAGCAAGACGAGGGTGAAAAAGATGAACAAGTTGGCGCTGAAAAGAGACAAGAATTGGAGGGAAAGAGTGAAGTACTTGACAGACACGATTCTGGCGTTGAAGTCGGAGGAGTTTGTGGCGGGGGTGTTGGAAGAACGCAGAGTTCAGATGACGCCGACCGATTTCTGCTTTGTGGTGAAGTGGGTGGGTCAGCAGAACTGGCAACGCGCGCTTGAACTCTACGAGTGCTTGAATTTGCGGCACTGGTATGCGCCCAATGCGAGAATGGTTGCAACCATCTTGGGGGTGTTGGGAAAGGCCAACCAAGAAGCACTTGCTGTTGAAATCTTCACGAGGGCCGAGTCAAGTGTAGGGGACACGGTTCAAGTGTACAATGCTATGATGGGTGTGTATGCGCGCAGTGGTCGCTTCGATAAGGTAAAGGAGCTGCTTGATTTAATGCGCGAGAGAGGATGTGTGCCTGATCTTGTGAGTTTCAATACTTTGATTAATGCAAGGTTGAAGAGTGGTGCAATGGAGCCTAATTTGGGTCTTCAGCTTTTGAATGAAGTGAGGAGGTCCGGTATTAGGCCTGATATAATAACATACAATACCCTTATAAGTGCTTGTTCAAGGGAATCTAATTTGGAAGAAGCAATCGCGGTTTTCAATGATATGGAGTCTCACCGGTGTCAGCCTGACCTGTGGACTTACAATGCTATGATTTCGGTGTATGGTAGATGCGGGCGTCCCAGAAAAGCTGAGGAGCTGTTCAAAGAATTAGAGTCTAAAGGATTTCTCCCAGATGCTGTGACTTATAATTCCTTGTTGTATGCTTTTTCTAGAGAAGGGAATACCGAAAAGGTGAGGGATATTTGTGAAGAGATGGTGGAGAAGGGATTTGGCAAGGACGAGATGACATACAATACTATCATACACATGTATGGGAAGCAAGGCCGGCATGATCAGGCACTGCAGCTTTATAGAGACATGAAGTCTTTTGGTAGGAATCCTGATGCTGTTACGTATACTGTTTTGATAGATTCACTTGGGAAAGCAAGTAAGGTTGAGGAAGCTGCAAATGTGATGTCTGAAATGCTGGATGCGGGAGTTAAGCCGACTTTGCACACGTATAGTGCTTTGATCTGTGCTTATACCAAGGCTGGAAGGGGAGAAGAGGCTGAAGAGACATTCAATTGCATGCGTAGGTCAGGGATCAAAGCTGATAATCTAGCTTACTCAGTTATGTTGGATTTCTTTCTGAGATTCAATGAGATGAAAAAGGCTATGGGGCTGTATCGTGAAATGATTCGCGAAGGTTTCACGCCAGATAATGGTCTGTATGAGGTCATGATGCATGCACTTGCGAAGGAAAACATGTGGGATGTTGTTGACAGAATTATTGAAGATATGAAAGAACTGAGAGGTATGAATCCACAGATTATTTCATCTGTACTTGTTAAAGGGGGGTGTTATGATCATGCTGCTAAAATGTTAAGAGTTGCCATCAGCAATGGCTTTGAATTGGATCATGAAATATTTTTATCTATCATGAGTTCATATAGCTCATCTGCTAGATATTCAGAAGCGTGTGAACTTCTTGAATTCTTGAGAGAACGTGCTCCAAATGATATTCAAATGATCACAGAAGCACTCATCATTATACTTTGCAAGGCTAAAAAGTTAGATGCAGCCTTGGAGGAATACAGAAGTAAAGGAGGACTTGGTTCACTTAGAAGTGGTACCATGTATGAATCTCTTATTCAGGAATCTATACAGAATGAACTCTTTGACGTAGCTTCTCAGATTTTCTCTGACATGAGATTCAATGGTGTTGAGCCATCTGAATGTCTGTATCAGGCTATGGTGTCTGTCTACTGTAGAATGAGTTTACCTGAGACAGCCCACCATTTGTTGTATCATGCAGAGAAAAACGGTATTATACTTGATAACAATGTATCTGTTTATGTTGATATCGTTGAAACGTATGGGAAGTTAAAGATATGGCAAAAGGCAGAAAGCTTGGTAGGGGGTCTCAGGCAAAGATGTTCAAAAGTGGATAGGAAGGTGTGGAATGCTCTAATACATGCTTATGCATTCAGTGGTTGTTACGAAAGAGCTAGAGCTATTTTTAACACAATGATGAGAGATGGCCCTTCTCCAACTGTAGATTCTGTAAATGGTCTATTACAGGCTTTAATTGTTGATGGGAGACTGAATGAGCTTTATGTGGTAATCCAAGAATTGCAAGACATGGGATTAAAGATTAGTAAAAGTTCAATTCTTTTGACACTTGAAGCATTTGCTCAGGCAGGAAGCTTATTTGAGGTACAGAAAATATACAATGGAATGAAAGCTGCTGGTTATTTTCCTACCATGCATGTCTATAGAATAATGCTTAGATTGCTATGCAAATGCAAAAGAGTAAGGGATGTAGAAACCATGTTATGCGAGATGGAAGAGGCTGGTTTTAAGCCTGATCTTCAAATTTGCAATTCCGTTCTTAAATTGTATTTAGGTATTAATGATTTTAGAAGCATGGGTATCATTTACCAGAGGATTAAAGATGCTGATCTTAAACCAGATGAGGAAACTTATAATACATTAATTATAATGTACTGCCGTGACTGTAGACCAGAAGAAGGTTTTTCATTGATGAATAAGATGAGAAGCCTTGGTCTGGAACCTAAGCTGGACACATACAGAAGCCTGATCACTGCATTTGGTAAGCAACGCATGTATGAACAGGCAGAGCAACTATTTGAAGAGCTTAGATCAGATGGTTATAAACTTGACCGTGCTTTTTATCATTTAATGATGAAAATGTATAGAACTTCTGGTGACCATCTGAAAGCTGAAAATCTACTGGCCATGATGAAAGAATCAGGGATAGAGCCCACAGTTTCCACTATGCATTTGCTTATGGTTTCTTACGGTGAATCTGGGCAGCCTGAGGAAGCTGAGAATGTCCTTAAAAACTTGAAAACAACTGGAGTCGTTCTGGATACTCTACCTTATAGTTCTGTTATTGATGCATATCTCAAGAAAGGGAATTTTAGTGCTGGAATTGAAAAACTAAAAGAAATGAAGGAAGCGGGCATAGAACCGGACCATCGAATATGGACATGCTTTATCAGAGCTGCAAGCTTGTCTGAGGGACCAGATGAAGCCATTATTCTTTTAAATGCACTCCAAGGTTCTGGATTTGATCTACCAATCAGGTACTGATTAGTTCATTAAATTATTATTTTACTCTTTTAAGCTAAGATCAGTTTTTATAGTCACTAAGCCGAAGCACAAAATTTACTCTTTCATTTTTGTCCAGTTAATAAGATTTACTAATTGTTCTACAGGCTTCTTAAAGAAAAATCTGAGTCACTAGTTTCAGAAGTTGACCATTGTCTGGAGGGATTAGAACCTGTGGAAGATAATGCAGCCTTTAACCTTGTGAATGCTTTGTTGGATCTCTTGTGGGCATTTGAACTACGAGCCACTGCATCATGGATTTTCCAATTGGCCATCAAGAGAAGCATTTACCGCCATGATATTTTTAGGTAGGTACTTATTATAGGTACTTCTGCATAATTCTTATACACTGGAAAAATTTGTAAACTGCTGAGATACAGTGTATCTGTCTCTTATCACAATTAAGTTTCAACTGTAGTGTCCCCAGCATGGTAAAGTTCCTTATTGCTTGTTTCAATCAATTTCAGAGTTGCTGATAAGGACTGGGGAGCTGATTTTAGAAAACTATCTGCTGGTGCAGCTCTTGTTGGTCTTACATTATGGCTTGACCACATGCAGGTGACTTCTCTTTCCCTTTTTAGTGCTTTCAAAATTGCTTATGGTCGTTCACATTGACATTTACATTGTCATCATTTATGACAAATACAATGTTCATAGATTAAGTATCTCTAGCATCTCTGTTTGACCTTATCTTTGGAATGTTGCTTTCAATGCAGGATGCCTCCTTGCAGGGCTATCCAGAGTCACCAAAATCAGTTGTACTCATAACAGGAACAGCAGAGTATAACATGGTATCCCTTGATAGCACAATGAAGGCATACCTTTGGGAAATGGCATCGCCTTTCCTTCCTTGCAAGACACGACAAGGTGTCCTTGTAGCAAAGGCTCACTCCCTCAGGATGTGGTTAAAAGAATCACCCTTTTGCTTGGATCTGGAGTTGAAAGATGCCCCGAATCTCCCACGGTCAAATTCAATGCGGCTTATTGAAGGATGCTTGATAAGACGCGGACTTGTTCCAGCATTCAAGGAAATTACTGAGAAACTGCAAATAGTGAGTCCCAAGAAATTTTCCAAGTTGGCTTTGTTACCTGATGATCAGAGAAGTAAGACCATTCAAGCTTATACTGAAGGAAGGAAAGAGAAATTGGAAAAAATAAAGAAAATTGATGACCCCAAAAAGCTGAAGAGGATCATGAAGATCAGGAGTATTAAAAGAAGGAAGTATTTTCGGGAAGCATCCATTCCAAATGCAATTGGGAAACAAAGGACTTTCAAACCAATTGGTACCGAACGACCATCATAATGTAATGCCACAAACTCTGCATTTTGTAAGCTTACGTTGTACAGATAGACACAACCAAAAACTGTTGACAAAAAAACTGTTATTATCTTATTTCTATTCCATTACCCATATGTTAATTCAGTTGTATGGTCCATACAATGTTCATAAGCCAGAAGAATTGAGTCATATCTATGTGTTACGGATACTGGCACATCTGGACAAGTTTTTTTTTACAATTATTATCTCCAAAATATATAAGGAATACGGATTTATATATTGTCATTATAATTATATAGATTTATAATTATATAGATTGATAATTTCAAAAGTCAAAAACAATGTTAACAAATTATAATAAAAAGAATTAATTTATTTATCTAAAATTTAAAAAGTGAAAAGAAATATATATAATTCAAATATTTTTTATTATATATAGAATTGTTTCTTACTTTTATAATCATAATAGAAATTTATAATTTAAAATTTATGAATTTTTAGAAAGTTATTATATTAGTTTTTTTTTTTAAATTGTGTTGGAACTATAATAAATTGTGATATACTTAAAAAAAATGTTTTTTAAATTAAACATTTTACCTATGTGCATAATATAAGTATCAGCGTCCGGCCAATACACATAAGATACTGTACACAGCGTCTCCAGAGTTTCATATATTCGGTTATGATCATGAGTGAAGTCATATGTTAATATTTCTTAATAACTTAATTTCTATCCTTCTCGAGTTTATATCTTAATAAATAATTATAAACTTAAATATATTTTTAATTCTTGAAAAAAAAACGAATTTTGTTTTATTTTCTGTAAATTATTTTCTTTAATGAATAAATGTAAAGAGATGTGTCTCTAAATGAATTTAGTTAGGTATGAAGGAAAGCAAGATAATGATTTCAAATTTTAGAGAAATAAAAGAAATTACAATAATAAAATTAAATTTTCTTTATTGTATAAAATCTTACAAAAAAATGAAAAAAAATTATAAGAACTAAATTCAAAAATTCAGTCAGTTATGCTTGATGTTGGTTGAGAAATAGATATAAACGAATCAAGATGGGAAAAAAAGACAAGTGGTTGGTTTAGGTTGATTTATAGAATTCCGTGTGGTTTAAGCTTTTGAAAGTTTCATTGAAAGGTGAAAGGAGTTTAAACATTAGAAAACATGATCCCCTTTTTCATTATCAATAAAATGTGAAAAGATACTCTAATATATCATTTTGACAATATTTTGACTGTTAACTAAAATTTTTTGGAAATTAAAAAATATTGGTAAAGCTTATTTCTTATTTAATAAGCTTTTAAATCTTCATAGTTTTGTATAAAGTTTATTAACAAAAATAAGGTGTGTAATAAAAAAATAACGTGTTAGAGAATGTGTAGTAGGTTCTTATAGTTTCAATTGGACCCTAATATGATTCAGACCAACCTTTCCACTACACAGGACACCGATGACAGATGGGTTTGATTCCACCGCTTAAATTTTGATCTGAAGCGTTTTGTTTCGGATAATTGCTTCGTCTTGTTCGAGTTTGAGGTAATCAACACCACCATCTGTTTGAGAAAAAATATTTGCTTACGAACTGTTTGATAAAATGCCTACGTGGATTTGAATCCTTAGTAGGGCTTTTAGGTTGCTGATTCCGAAATTCCAAAGGGTCGAGATTTTCATATTGCTTATCGTTTCGATAATGTTCCAATCTGATGCAATAAAATGTGAACGAACTCACCAGTCGTTGTTCTTTATGTACAGAATCTACCCCCGAAAACTTTGGAGAGAACAAGATGCAATGGGAAGCTCGAAAGTTCAAAGGCTTTCTGGGATGCAGAAACAAGTGCTTAGTCTTTTCAGAGGGTTTCTGCGTGCAGCACGTTCGAAATCGGAGGAAGAACGGCGCAAGATAGAGTCAATTGTATCGCAAGAGTTTCGGCATAATGCAAAGAATGTAGATCGGAAAAATTTTCTGTACATTGAGTACCTGCTTCGCCGTGGCAACAAACAGCTTGATCAACTAAGAAACCCTGGTACCACTGGCTTATCTTCTTTGCAACTTCATTTCTCCAAAACTCACAACACTGACCCTACGGGTTAAAAACAATTGTATTTTTTACCATTACATTTAGAGGTCTATAATTGCCTCCAAGAAACCCAAACGAATTCGTTTATGTTCGGCTCATGTTTTTCGTCTATGATTCAATAAGAAATGCTTGCTTGTTAAGCCTGCCAAACTGTTTTATCAAATAATGCAAAGTATCTTTAGTTTAAGAATTGTGTTAGAAAAAATGTACTGATGATTGTGGTTATTTTAGTATGCATGGATCCATTTTTTAGGGTAGTCAGCCGGAGTCTAAGATTGGTCAACTATTATTTTTCTATAGAAAAATAATCAAATTGTGTTGAAAAAATGACTTCATGTTTTAGACTTGAGTTTCATTGAAGCTACTTTTATTGGTTTTCATATTCATGCTAACATGAGTTTTTATTTTTGTTCTACTAATGGTCTTCAATAAAAAAAAAAAAAAAAAAAAAAAAAATCACTTTCTCTTACCCATCGCCTGCACATACTATCAACTCAATCAAGATGTAAAAAAATAAATAAATAAATAAATAAAAAAGATCAAAAAGCATGAGTCCCCGTTAATTTATTGATTTCACGTCCAAAGTTCAATTTTGATTACTAGTTTTAAAATAACATATCCAAATTAACTTTCTAATATCTATTTTCCAAACAGAAAATCACATTACATCACATTTTATTTTGAATCAACTGTTAAATAATGTAAAATAAAATTAATTCTACAAATACATGTCTAAACCCGCACTTAATCTACTGGGATATTTAACGCGATCCACATCTCTTCTAACATGTTCTGATGTTATAAAAGGTTATATGTTACTCAGGGTAAAGGAGATGGTGCAGGTTAATGAATTCTTCAACCCCTTTTAACCACAATTTATGCGTAATTTAACAAATAACGCACGCTAATTTACGAAATTCAAAACCATGCTTGAGTCATGAAATTAACTGGCGAATATTCGGCCGGAAGCGCTAAATTATTAACAAATACGAATCTAACCCACACGTTTAGCCAAATTTAGTAAAGGGAAATGTATTACGCAAGAGACAAAGGAGTGATGCCTTAATCTAGATTAATTTTCTTTTAAATCCTTCGAAGAGGCATCAGCCGTAGGCAACTTCGATTTTCAAGAATTTGTAACGTCAGAGCAGTCGGGCCGATTAAAATTCTATTTCATGTTCGACGTTCACAATGTAAAACAATACAGATTACAGACAATTCAAGAGCAGGATACACCCATAGGAGCCATAAAATTAGGACATGCTAATACTAGAATTTGGTTAACATAAGAAACATCATCGAGGAGCACCATAAACCTGGGTGGAGTCATATTGGGGATAAGCAGCGGGCTGGGGTGACAATGTCTTGCCATACGCAGCAGGAGCACTTGCTGGTACAGCCCCATAACCTGCCGATTGTGTGTTGGACTGTTCATAACCAGTTTGAGTTTGAGTGGGCTGAACATAACCTGGTTGCCCACTTGGTTGGGCTGTACTATATGCTGGTGCAGCACCAGTGCTATAATTAGGATCTTGGGGTGCTTGGTAGCCATAAACTGCATTGGTGGGAGCCTGCTGCTCAGGGTAACTTGGCTGTGAAGATGGGTATGATCCATAGCCAGTGGGACCAACCTGTGCATAACTGGCAGCAGGCTGGGCAGCTGGCTGACCATAACTGGGTTGTGGTTGGGTATAAGGTGCACCAGATGCAGGTTGCTGATGACTATAGCCATCTGCAGCTGGTGCAGACCCATAACTAGGATATGCTGTTTGTGATGGCCCAGACACTGCATATGGGTATGGTTGTTGTGTAGGCACATTCGTGCCATATGACATGGCAGGAGCAGAACCTTGATACGGCATTTCGCCAGGTTGAGTAGCTCTAGGGTGACCATATGATTGCTGTGGCTGCCCCTGGGATGACATACCATACAGAGGAGGCTTGCCATACTGCTGAGGTGCAGGGTAACTAGGATGAGCACCAGTTTGCGGGTAGGTCGTTTGAGAATTTACATGTCCAGCATAGGGATGTTGAGTAGGAGCACGATTTTCATACTTCGACTCATCGTATCCTTGGCCATAACCTTGTTGAGGAAGTCCTGCCTGAGAATAAGCTGTTTGATGACCATAATCCTGACCTTGTGGCTGTCCATAGTTGTAATTCACCTGAGTTGGGGCTGGACCCATAGAAGGTATAGGGGAAGGACCATGTGGTGGGGCTGAACTGGGAAGCTGTGTGGATGGTGGAGCATCAGATAAATGACCCCCTTGTCCTCCATAATAATCATAACCACCATTGTGTGGGGGTGGAGCTTGAAAGCTGTGGTGAGGCCTTTGTTCCCAACCAGAACCAAAGCTGCTTCTTGGAGCCATATGTTGAGGATAGTTTCCATATGGAGGAGCATACGGTTGATTATGAGAAGGATATGGCCCACGATGCTGGTAATCATATGCTGTGGGGTGGCCAAAATGAGAACCCCTCTGACCCCATTGGGGTGGGCCACCAGATCCACGGGGTGGGCGATAGGCCTGCTGGCCAAAGCCACCAGATGATGGCCTGATGGGCTATTCAACCAAACACAAGAGAAAGTAAGTAAACAAGAAAATTTTCTTAATCAGAATAATATCGAGCTACACCAAAAGCAGCTTTCAACACCCATTTTTAGAGAAAACATTGAAATCCATGATTAGTCAAATTCAATGTTAAAAAGGACATCCTACCCACCCAACAAAAAACTTTATAGTAAAAAAATTCAAAATCTGGTCGGCATAAAGTTGACGGAGTTACATATATATCATTGCACAATTATATAAATGGCACGCAGACTAAGTAATCAGGATTTTATAAGGATATAACTGAAACTGTATGGGAACTAACAGATAGTATGTAAGGTTATAAATATAATGTAATATCCATAGCATGTCATATCATCAGGCACTCAATAATTGGAACGTAGTAGACTAAGTCATTAGAATTTATAATGATATGACTGAAACTGGATGGGAACTAACAGAATAGTAAGCAGCAGATGTAAAATCACACCAAATGCTTGATGTTATCACGGGGATGAAAGATCTCACCTCAGCAAACAAGGTAGGGAAAAGGAAGGAGCCTGACAATGACAAAGCAAAACCCATAATGCTCTATGAGCTATATCCAATCTTTCAATTCAACGACTAGCCAATCTTACAAGAGATGACACATTGAAGTTTAACTTCTCTTAACAAACGTATCAATGTGTTCTATAAAAAAATGCTTCACATATTACGGTAAAAACTGAACAATAAATACTAGGTTGATATTAAAGGGGCCAATAGATATATTGAATATGCCAATGCTGCCATAATCACCAATCGGTCATGAAAGGTTAAGACAATAACAGCCAAAAGGCAATCAAAATGCATGTTTATTATATGTTGAGGACCGAACACTGGGCTTCTACTATGTTATGAAGATCCACAAAAGCACACTAAGTTTTCAATATTCAAATCCATGTTTTCATCAATAAACATGATCAACTAGGTTCCTTGCCCTTCTGTACTCACAACACCAATGTAACACTCATCTAAAAACATGCTATGCTAGTACTTTAAACCACAACTATCATAAGGTTCAATATATGATAGACAGCATGTTAATCAACACGATATACTGGGATTGACCCCTGGTCATATGATTTACGATAATTGCAATATCCCCAACCTCAATACACACCATATGACAAGAATTGCTTATTAAATGAGTATAGAACCAGATAAAGAAAATACAACCCCAACACAGTTAAAATCATCAGACTCCATTACTTCACCAGGTATGACTTTCCTTCCAAAAGGTCTCATGCAAATCACACAGCAGCTCTATTTGAGCACCAAGGCCAGCACAACATATTCTTACTGAATCATGATTTTTAAGTCTTGAAGCAATCTTACCAACCATTAAACATCCTGCAATCTGAGATTTTAATGCCAGCCACCTCTCTTCAGTGGATGAAAGTGAATATGTTGTCTACGCTACATCAAGAAAGCAATGCTGACCCCAGGGAAAAGACAATAGCCAAATCTGCATTTTTAAAGCCAACCAATTCGAAATTGGCACCTTCAAGAAAAATAAATCATTGCAACTGACATCTTGGTTTACATATACCATCTTCTAAGAAGATTTAATTGACCTTGGCATGGATTATTGATCAATTTCCAAACTCACGAACACGGTTTCAGGTGATCAATCTCACTTCTATGGCAGCATAAGATACAATACTTCCATAAATGGATCATACAGGCATTGAATACATGGGATACTTCCTTGAACACAATCAAGATTTCTATTGCTTTCACAATACAATTGTGGGGTAGCACTTAAACCCAAATAAAACAAGCACAGAAATATGAAGATTTTGTCTTAGATCTGATTTCTATACATGCACACTACATGGAAAATGTCTAGATTCCGATTTCATGGATGGTTATAAACAATTAGTCACTTTTGGTATTTATTTATTTCATTTTGCATAAAATTTTAAATTAAGTAATAAATAGAACTCGTGATTACAAGGGAAAATTCAACATCAGTCCATCCAGAATTAACAATCAATGTTTGGTGGCATTACCCCAATAACTAAGAAGCAAAAAAAGACATAAACCTCAGATTCCAATTCAAAGAAAATAATAAATAGAAGTTGGCACAAACATGGTTATGGATGCAGAATACACAATAACCATACCACCCACAAGTCATTAAAAATCACTGAAATTTGTTCAGCCAAATTCATCACATAGATATTAACATAAAATCACTGTACATAAAATTTGTCAATAAATCATCACTAATGCAGAATAATGAGCATTAATTTAAAAACTATACTAAAAGAAACAAGCACAAAAAATATCAGAATATTAAAATTGTAAACTTTTGTAGCATAAGCCATGTATAGTCAAACAAACCTGATTCATGACTTCCTTTATCAATTCTTGTGCAATTTCAATTTGCCTCTTATCACCGGTAACTTGAACGGTTCTTTCTTTAGAATCATCCCCTTCGGGAAGATGTTGAGGTATCAACTAAAAAGTGAAAAAAGGAATTCAATCAAAATCCACCAGCTAAATTCAAAACAGGAGAATGAATCAAAATTGCACAACACTCTTTCTTATTGAGGGCGACAATAGTAACAAAAAATTATAAATTGAACCAATTCTAAGAAACTAAATTTCCTAAAAGTGTATGAGCCCCAAATGGCATGTCAAACTCAGCACAAATTACAATTATATTATGCATATGGCAGAACTGCTTATCATGTAGTTATCCATCCCAGATACAAAATTGATATTAATCTGCATGGCAGAACTGCTTATCCGTAGTTATCAATCCCAGATAGTGACACAGAGCAGCAACACCCAGAAAGTGCTAGATCAACAGGATGGTCAATATACCAAAGATTTCAATTACAAGTTAAATAATTCAGTATACATATGCATGAAGGCTAAAAGATAAGAAAATATTATCTGGAAATCAAAGAAATCATAATTAATACTCAAATGTAAGCGTTCAGCTAGACTCAAGTCAGTAACAACAGACATCATGCAATAAAATATGTTCAAGTCTCTGCCTAAAATAGACTCAATACACAATAAACATCCTTATCAACGGTATGAATTTAGATGACATTTAGGCCACACATTCCTTTCTATTGATGATCAATGTTTAGTCAAGGACCATAACAATCTTGGAATGAAACACTAAAATTGCATTCAAGTATAAAACTGTCATATCACACAGAAATACAATAGCATTGAATAATTGGATTTAAATAATTACACGTATGGTAAGGAAGTACTTTCGCTTAACTCAAAACAGATAACTCTTACATTGCTATGACAATGGGTTGGTCACCATTGGTTTCTTTTACATAAAATATGCAACAATTCAAGTTACATAGATTTATTCAACAAATTTTCCAATGAGATGTATTTCTAAAATAAGAATGATTTCGAAGAAACGTAAACTCAGGAATCACTCTGTTATAATGTTCTAAATCATGCATTTCAGAATCAAATTACTGTCATTATAGTTAAATTTTTAAGCTTCAATATAGAGCTCAATATTAGCAGTTTAATCCTTTACCAATTTAGATACAATCTTAACTACACAGATTTAATACAAAAAGGTTCAAGGTTAACGATAACAACTACCTGGATCCGTGCCCCAGATTTGGTCTGCAGGCTTTTAATTGTTTCACCACCTCTCCCAATGATTAATCCAACCTGTATAAAAGAAACACCTCACTCAAGGTTACATACAATAATATAAAGCACGAATAATGATTGTTTTTTAAATACAACAAATATAGAGACAGTGTTAGTCTATCACCTTTTCATTTGGAACTTGTATCTGAATTTGTTCCGATCCAACAGTAGCTTGAGCAGGGGAGAGGCCTCGTGCTACAAGTGAAGGAGATCCCCCAGCATCAGCCTGCCAAATATAAAAATGAAACAAGTATAAGAATAACGACAAGAAAGAAGTAGACAAAAAAGAGCAAGATGAAGAATAGATATGATATCAAACCTCTGCAATCACAGCAGTCATTAGTTTTTCTGCCTTTTCGATACTTTCCAAACTTCCTATCAATTCCACAGACCTTGTTGCACAGTGGGGATCAGCATCAGCATCCCTCGTGATCTGAATCTTTGCACCTGAATTATACTGTAGGTATCGTATAGTATCCCCAGCCTTCCCAATGAGTACACCAACCTGTGCATAAAAAAAATAAATCATTAGAAAACTAATCCAAGACGGATGTTCAATTAAGTAGAAAATAAGACAGCTCCAAGAGGGAATGTAACAACGATGCATGCAATTGACTTTAATGTTAGTACCTAAAACGATTTGAAGAAAGCACAACAAAATTGTACAAATTTAAGTACTCCTTAACCAAAAAAATAGAAAGAACAAATGTCATATAGGACAGAGAACAATATCAGAGAAACCCAAGAACCAAAACAAGTTGAATGAAGGACTGTTCTTTACCTTTCATTATTTCAAAGAAGGAACTTGGTACTCCGAGGAGTAAATGAACAATTAGTGCATCATTCTTTAATCCATTGGATATAATAGCATTTAAACCAAAGGATGTGCAGTAAGGTTACAATTCATTGATCAGTAGAAATGATGAAGATAAGGCACAGCATAAGCAGCAACAATAGAAGCAGACCAAGCAAAACTGGGTGAAGCTCATTACATCAATATGATTAAATCCTCATTAAAAAAAGTATCTTACTCATGAGGATTAAAATAGAAAAATGATATATCTTAAGTACAGGAAAATTTATATTTAGATGACTTAAAGTGGAGGAATTATTATATTTAGTCTACTATTGTGAATTTCATATGATACTAAACATTATGGTTTTCGAATATGACGAAAGATTTAGTAAATTATGCTAATGTTCAAAACGATTGATTTAACAATTTTTCAAATGAATTATTTGAGCTAGCACAAATACGCCTAGCACGTCCAACAATCAAAATCTATCTGAAAACAATTTGAGCAAGAAAGACAGCTTGAAGGCGAGATGCAGTGTTGAAGTTAATGAGTAATGAGTACAAAAAATATTTTGCTGTTAATCATATTTATCTTTTCTCAATTTAGTTATCCTCATTTACCAATCAATTTTAGCACTAAAATATGTTTTGTAAATATGTCACTTTTCATTTCACTCCCTGGTAGACACATTATTTTTGGTTTAGTCCTTATAAATATGATATTTTTATTTTAAGTCCCTGTAAATATTTTGTTTTTTTAGGTCCTACAAACATATCAAATAATGTACTTCTTTATTTTAGTCCCTATAAATGTACCACATTTTTAGTCCTTGATGACATTATATGTTAACAAGACTCTTTGATGATGTCACCATTGCTGAGTTGTCTATTTTGTTGACATGCCATGTGATGTCATCACCACTTAATTTATGACTAAAGCTAAAGCCAGGAACTAAAAGCAAAAAGAAAAAAGAAAGACGAAAATTAAACAAAACATAAATTAGGAACTAAGACCCGACACCCTATATTATGAGCATTAAAATGTTAATGCCATATATATAATTAAAATAAACTAAGCAAATGAGTTTTTTCACAAGATAATGTGTATTACAAATGGATTGGCCTCAATTCAACTCCAAAAGTTAGCTTGAGTGGGGAGGGTTTTCATAAGACAATGTGTATTATACTTAACCGACATGCCTTGTGGGATACCTTAAAACATTCCCCATTCCCAAAACGGAAAAACTGAAGGGTAAAAGTTTGCCAAATAGACATCTTCAATAACAAAGAAAATTTATCAATTGCATTGCTTGCCTCAAAAATAAATGTTCAGTGTGGAGTACCCACAAACTCTAACACCGATACAAACATGTGATATACTTGAGCCCAATAACATGCATCCAAGAGAACTGAAATACCTTGTTGTTAGGAACCTCAATTTTCCGTGTTGTTATCTCAGCCTCGGATGCGGATTGCTTTTGTTCAGAAGAAGCATCTTGCTGAAATCAAGTACAAGAAAATCGTAGAAGATAAATAACATTTTTAGGCAAAATACAAATAGGTAAAAAACTATGGTGTCCATCATCCAGGAATCCAAAACAATATTCTTCACAAACACACTCAATAGAACATCAATGTCTCAGTAACATAATAACATAGTAACATAATAACACCTTATCAAATGAAGCTTCCACATTATGCAAAGCAGTTTCAACAGCAATGGGTTGCTTATCTCCAGAAGAAGTATCTTGCTCAGTTGAGTCCGTAGACGCTTGTTGAGTTTCTTTAGTAGGCTCCTCTGCACTTTCATGCCCAGCTTCCTCAGCAGGAAGTTCTTTGGCATCAGCTGGCTCGCTATTCTCACCAGAAGTTTGTTGAAGAACAGTTGCCTCAGAAGGATCTTTAGTCATATTTTGATCAAGCTCAGGAGTGACATTCTCCAAAGCCGATCTTTCCTCGGTCTCTTTCCCTTGCTCAGCAACTTGCTCATCTTGATGCCCATTTGTATTAGCTGTTGACACCAAAACAGAGGAAGAATTACCCAAAAAAGTCCCTCACAAGAAAAGTACCATGAGGAGTGCTATAAATACACTTTTTCTAAACCACACCTTATTATCCACAATAATGTATTAAGAATCACAAAATAATTGCGATCATTAAAGATAATGTAACCCATAATTCCAATATACCAAGTAAAATAAGACACAGTAGCATTTATCACTATCATTATAATATCAAACCATTTCTCCTCTTTCTTTCTCTTTCAGACCTAAATCCAATATCATCCTCAATAATTATTTGCTAACAATATTGTGATGAATGGAAAAAATATTATCACGGCCATTGCATGAAGAATAATTGAATTGGAAAACAAATTGAGGAATACAGTACCGGGAACATCCTGCTGGTCGTCGAGGCGGGGACGCTTGTTCTCGGTATCTCCGGGAACCGCCGCATCGGCGGTGTCGCCGTCGGAGTTGGAGTTTGAGTTGGCATTAGATTCGGTGGTTTCGGGTTGCAGATCTTCGAGCTTACGCTTGTGATCAGACGGAACGGGGCTGCCAGCAGGTGCCGCAACTTCTTCCTCCGCCATGAGCTGTGAGAGAGAAAGGTGCGAGCAGGAGTGAGTGATGAAGGAGGGAAATGAGGTGGTTCGAGAGAAATGGATATTTATTGTGTCACTGCCACTCGCTGGTTCTGATTTTAGGGTTACGACCTACGCACCCATACCAGTCACACCCTAGGCTTTTAGTACTACTCGTATCTACCTCTCTCTCGCGGGTTGTTGGGCTTTTCCTGTTGTTAATGGGCTTTTTCTTTCTGTAATGGACAAATTCTTCCTCCACCCTCATACCCTCTTCCTGCACCTTCATATAATTTTTTTATTCCATAACTGCCCTTCATGAAATTACATAAATATCCCTATCTTAATAAAACCCCTCCCTTCCCAACCGGATGACCAGGCCATCCGGTTTACAGTTTTTTGAAATTGTGAACTGAACGGGGGTGCATCCGATTCTCATTTTCAAAAAAAATACAAATCGAACGACCTCATCCGGTTCTCAACCCAGCAGATTGAAAAATCATCAAATTCACCTTCGACAGCCCCCCAAATCCCAAATCAACTACTCTAATCATCAATATCACCTACTAATTGCTAATAAACATCGTCCAAAGCTCTCCTCGTTGTGCTAGTGAGCCAAATACTTCCTTCAGCCATTTCGTTAGCTAGTCATCCGGTTAAGAGAACCTTCATCCGGTTTAGGTAAGCCATTCGCGACTTCCGTTCGTTATTCAAAATCTTCCAATTAATCCTTCATAGAAGCATTAGGTAACCAATTTGTGATGTTTATTAGCAATTAGTAGGTGATATTGATGATTAAAGTAGTTGATTTGGGATTTGGGGGGCTGTCGAAGGCGAATTTAAGGATTTTTCGATCTGTTGGGTTGAGAACCGGATGAGGTTGTCCGGTTTGTATTTTTTTTAAAAAATGAGAACCGGATGCACCTCCATCCGGTTCACAATTTCAAAAAATGATAAGGGTATTTATGTAATTTCATGAAGGGCAGTCATGGAATAAAAAAATTATATGGGGGTGCAGGAAGAGGGTATGGGGGTGAAGGAAGAATTTGTCTATGTAATGTCAGTTTCTTAACTGCTTCTTCCTGCACCTCCATATCATCTTCATGCACCTCCATAGTCTAGGTAAATTTACGGTTTAACCCTTTCTTAAACATTTCATATCCTATAATACCCTCCACCACCCTTCACATCCTTTCTTCCTCCACTTTGCCTGCACCCCGTTCCAACTCCACTGCACCCCATTCGACGGCAGCTGCACCTCCCCTCCACCTCCACCTCCACTGTCAGTACTCGTATCCCAGTTTGTCAGTGCAGATCTACATTTAGTGCACCTTGGTTGCTGGTTGTTAGCTTGGTTCTCCATCCTTGTTCTCCATTCACGGTTCGTGAAAATCGTAACCCACAAACTTCAACTTCCATCATTTTGGCACTCATTCAAGCAATTGAAAGGAAGGTAAACATCATTGTAAGTTTAATTTTAGATTGTAGAGGTAGTTGTGGTGGATTGGTGGCGGAGGACGGCGGTGGTCGACTTTTTTTTCACTGTCAAACTGTTCTACGGTTTGTAGAAAACGTAGGTAATTCAAATTTTCTACTGTTCTACGGTTTGTACAAACCGCAGAAGCAAAAAAATTTGCTACTATTTTACGGTAACCGCAAAAGAGAAATTTTGAATAACTTAAGGTTTGTACAAACGCAAAGACTCCAGATTTTGAATGTCTTACTGTTTGTGTAATCAGCAATTGTAAGAATTGTAAGTTTACATGTATGGTTCATTTTAGGATTATGGCGAGGACTAGAGGAGGTTCATCTCAGCTTGAAATTCGAAAGAGACCGACAGCCTCCGTGAGGCGAGGGGATAGGCGTGATGGAGCTGGACCTGCTATTGTTCAAAATATTTGTCCTCACGATGATGCAGTAGGATTCTCATGAGGTCCTTCTGATCCTTCTGTTTTGGTTAGTTATGTTGATCATGTTGCATATAGGTTATGGGTTGGTGAGGTAAAATATTTGAAATTTTTTGTATTGTTTTGTTAGTTTAAATTTAATTTGGTATATAGCAATTATGAATATGTATTGTTTTATGACTTTGTATAGAAACGGGGAGAACTGAAGTTGATCTCCCACGGTAGAAAATTAAATAAAGTTGGCATTCCTCATCCACAAGTGCATGGTTTTGTAGAAAATTATGGATTGCTCCCTCTATGCAGGATTGGATATGAAGTTCCTGACAAAGGCTTAATTACAGCCTTTGTTGAGAGATGGCATAAAGATACAAACTCATTCCATCTGCTGCTGGGAGAGATGACGATCGCATTAGATGATGTGTCATCTATTCTTCATATTCCTATTGTGGGACAATTCTCGACATGTGAAGTTTTATCATATGATGAAGCCAATGACTTGTTGATAGACTTATTAGGGGTTTCAGAAACTCAAGCAAATTAAGAATTGATAGAGAGTCGGGGTCCCCATGTGAGAATGAGTTGGTTGAGGGAGGTATACGAGCGGTGTTGCATTGTTGGGTCATGGGAGTTTGTTGCTAGAGCATTCTTAATACATCTGCTGAGGTGTACCACTTTTGCAAATAAGAGTGCGAGTTGGATTTTTGTCTACCACCTTTCACTATTTAGAGACCTTGACCTGTGTGGACAATGGGCTTGGGGAGCAGCTGCTCTAGCATACACGTATAAGCAGTTAGGAGAGGCATGTCTTAGTAGTACAAAACAGTTGGCTGGCTTCATTACTTTTGTTCAGGTAAAATGTTATTGTTAATTTAATTTAATATAATTACTTTATATATATTTGTTTATTGAAAATATTTGACTTTGATTTATTTTAAATAAACGTAGGCATAAATTTACGAGCACTTCCACTATATAGGAAGAAAGACTGTGAATTCTAGATATGATGAGGCGATGCCACGGGCAGCTCGATATGTTGTGGGACGTCATATATTGAGCTATGTTGAGGTCAGGGCCCATTTAGACCGGTTGACATATACTGACCTTATCTAAATGCCATATGCATGCTCAGTTGACTATATGGATTGGTTTATACTTATCCCTCATCCATTCATTAGTCTTCGCCCTGAGGAGGACCGACCTCATGTGGCATTCCGAGCTCGTCCTCGCAGTCCAGTTGACACAGACCCACAAGCCCTGGCAGATGAGAACCATGGTCCAGTAAGTAATCTTGTTAAATTTTATGTTAGTGTTTGCTTTGGTTAATGTCCATTAATTTCATTTTGCAGGGTTTATTTAGACGTCTTGTAAACATCCTGCAAAAGATGATTGATTGTCGCCAGGTGAACGAAGGCACTGAAGCTTATCAGAGCACTCAAGATGCATTGGAGATAGCTCGACGAGGTACTCGTGAGGGAACTGTATATACATGTCGTTCGAGAGCAGTGCATGGCAGGAGGGTATGACCCATATTGATCTTTGAATTGAATGTTATATTATGTGGATTAGTTTATGTGCATGACACTATATTATGTTTTGTATGTCGTGTTATATTATGTGGACTAGTACTTGATCTTATTTTGACATCTTAAATTTGTAATATCTGAATTATTATCACTTATTTTATTTAGATCTTATATTATACAAGTAAATAATATGAACCCTAGCAACAACCGTAATATCTTATATAATTCACCTAGCAATGACTTGTTTTTACAAACATATAAAGAAATATACCTATTTGAGGTAGTGTTGCCCAAATGCATGACCCTATCTGTCTAAGCCTTAACAAAATTCTCCTTGTGAGGAATGAGTCATGTCTTCTTCACGTAATCAATAAACAATGGCCAAGATGAACAAACAGTTTCAAAGCCTTTCACAACTTCATCATATGTATCACATTTATAACAGTCCACCACAGCTTCCCATGCATTCATTACAATGTCCCATATCTCCCTTGAATCAACGAACATTTTACATTTGGCTTTAACATTTTTGTTAATGTGAAACCGACATAGTATGTTAGTTGCTTCAGGAAAAACAACACTAATTGCATTCATCAGAGCAGGGTCTCTATCACTAACAATGACTTGAGGGTACACATCTCCCCTAAAAACAACCCCTTCAGTCTCTGCAATGTCCATATGAAGTTATTTTCATGTTCTGTTGACAGTAACGCAAAAGCAACTGAAAAAGTTAACCCGGTGGATGTCACACCAACTATTTCAAGCAAAGGAAGCCTATATTTGTTGGTTTTGTATGTACTATCCATCAATAGGACAATGC
>Ga0209700_102263_pt1 | contig 39347 bp, 14 predicted proteins | sample SiratroredBW_FD_187528 | JGI IMG/M metagenome (GOLD analysis project Ga0209700, IMG submission 187528) | Root nodule microbial communities of legume samples collected from California, USA - Siratro red BW (SPAdes) (version 2) | ecosystem: Host-associated > Plants > Roots > Nodule | place: USA...
TTTGGTTTTCCTTGAAAGTTTTTTTTTTTTTTTTTGAAAAAAAAATCTATTTCGACACAAAACTAGTTTTAGTTTCAAGCAATATATGAGTTTAGTTGGCTCTGTTTAATAAAGAGCAACATCAAGTAATAAACTGTAATTTCTTTCTAATTAGTATTATCAACAAAATTCATTTTATCAACTTTCTTTTTGAAAAAGAAAAGCTAAACCTTTAAATCACATCCTAGCAATCCACTTTTTATTATTATTATTATTATTGAAATGGAATTCACAGTATCTTTGAATTCAAATTTATATTTACCAACGTTAATATAAGAATGTATAATTTCTAGTATAAATACATACCATCAAAACAAGTTATGTTTTTAATTTTTTTTTATGAATTTAGTTCTAATTAATTAATTTGACAAGCCTATTTATATAACAATTATGGCAAAAAAAATATTTTTTAAAAGGGCAACAAATTTTAAAAATTCAAGGACTACCAATGAGATTAGAATATATTTTCACCTTGTATATATATTTGCAAGAAAATTGTTGTAGCTGTTGAAAAAACTCGCCTCCTTAATGTTATAATTTAGATTGTTCTTAACTTGTTTTAAGTCACGGATAATATCTCTTCTATTCAATTTTGAGGAAACTGCGAGATTCAGCACAATACTTTCCTAAATGCATCTGTTTTTTATTTTTCATTAAAATACAGTGTAACTTGCGTGGAGATAACACCAAAATTATGCATGAACTTTTCAACAAAGTATCAAAGACACCTTATAACTCTTTTGGTTGAAAAGAGAATTACCAAAATTGTCAAAAATGACTGCAATTCAATACTTATGTTAAATGCCATAATCGTATTCCACGATATCTAATTTAAGTCACGGAACTTGGTATAATAATTAAATATTACGTTTGTTCACCGATATTTCTGTGATTTACTAAAATAACTTTGATTTGTGTACTAAATAAACTTTTAACTTGTGCTTCATATAAAAACTTTATTTTATTATGGGTTAGCTCTAGTAGAAGATGGAGTAGCAAAGCACGATGATAAATACATATTGTTTATACGTGTCACGAGATTGATAAGAAATACGTGGATTATTTAAAACTATACGTAAACTTCATTTTTTAAGTTGTACATGTCAAACAAGGATACATAAAGATAAACACGTTTGTTCTGTCTTTTTTTTTCATACTTGTCCTTATTTTTAAATTATTAGAATATTACACGTTTATTTGATATTCTATTTTAAATTTATGTAATTATGATTCATTATTTGATATTAAAAAAGAAAAAAATATACTTTTTGATATTAAATTAATTAGTAAAATATTATGTTTTTTAATTTTATTTTTTTGTAAACAGATTATTTAATAAAAATTGAGATAGATATAAGTGTAAATTCATATATACTTCGTAAGAATACATGTGACAAAAATTTTATATTCAACCTTTTAGGGATGATTATAAATTTTTACTTCAGAAAGGGACAAACAGATGTATAGTAAATCTCATACTCATCTCACCCTGTTAATATTCCTATTGATAATTCAATCGATGTAGTATGCGTGTATTATAACGATTGGATTAATTATTCATGTAATATATATCAAATTAATGGGTGTGAACACGATGCACCTTTCTTCAATTCTTTCTTCAATTTTGTAAAGAATATGAACATATTTTTTTGTAAATAAAAGGAGTCTATTAAAACATATAAAAGAAGAAAAAGAAAACATATATTGATCCAAATATGTTAGACATTATATCTTTTATTAGAGAATTTGGGATACTCCAACTCACATTCATAAGAGATGATATTTTACAGAAGTTATACACTATCAACATAATGATATGAGATATCATCAAAGCTGGAAGATGTTTTATTTGAACCCTATGTATTTTTTCTTTATAGTTTGGTATATGTTCTCAGTTTTGTAAAGTTTGTGTGTCAGTGTTAAAGGGCAGGTAGGCAAATTAACTGGTACCTTGTTAGATGCCGCTTGCCTTCCCCGTTAAACTGTGCATTTTTTTGGTACTATAACAGTCAAAATATTCTTTTATGTTTCATATTAATTCAATTTTTTTTTATACAAAGAAATCGTGTACATTTATATCACCTATAAAAAAGAAGACTAAAATGTCACCCTTCTAATTGGTAAAGTTCCCTTGTGACATGTCTTTAAAAAAATTCTCCCCTCACAATGAGTTATACTTCATCCTCAATGAATTGAAATGTTTCATCCACAATCCACAATTCCGAATGATTTAAAGACAAATTCCTTGAAGAAAATTATGATAGTGAGGAATTAAGATAGCAAACACATGAACCTAACTTCGGTGTCATAATTTTGTAATTCTGTATATAAATACTTAACGGAAAGTCTATGCACTTTACTGTTTCAAAAGACAATAATAGTCTATGCACTTAATATTTCAAAAAGGTAATAATAGTCTATGCACTTCACCATTTCAAAAAGATAATAATTATGCATTTTGGAGTCATTCAAGGTATCTCCCATGTTCATTACCTCAAATTCAAAATGCTGTAAACAAGTTTATAGCATCATTATAATGGATATTTACGAGTTAGGAGTCAGAAATTTACATTCTTTGTTTTTTTTTTAAATGTAGAATATAAAGATTAATAATTTCATCCAGTCTTAACACGCAAAAGAATTACTTAAAAGTTTTTGTATTTATGATATAAAATAATCACACTAAACCTCAATTAGATGACTCGTAGAATAAGTTTAATAGTATTACTGAATAAAATAATACGAGATGCAGAGTGGGATAACGTGCGCTACATTGAAAATGTTTTTCAAATGCTTGTAGTGTGAATATTATTTTCCTCATGAACCCTAGGTAATGGTTAAGTGTTGACCTTAGCCAGCACTGTAATGCTGGCATCCCTGCCTGCCACTGCATAAATAGCCTGCATAATGCAGGGAAGAACATAAACACTTGAAAGTAAAAAAGATGAAGGAACAAGTTTTGAACACCGCACTTGTGTTCTTATTTATCTGTGTCTGTGGAGTGATTGCAACTCCTCCAGAGGACCCAATTCGCTGTGCTTCAAACAACAAAAACTGCACCATCACCAACACCTATGGCATCTTCCCTGACCGGACCACTTGCCGCGCCGCCGAGGTTGTCTACCCTACCTCGGAGGAGGAGCTCGTAGCCGCGGTGGCCTCAGCCTCCAAGAACAAAAGAAAGGTGAAAGCCGCAACGCGGTTTTCCCACAGCATAACCAAGCTGGCTTGTCCTGATGGCGAAAACGGGTTGCTGATAAGCACTAAGAATCTGAACAAGATACTGAATATCGATGCGAAGAAAGGGACGATGACAGTGCAGAGTGGCGTGTCGCTGAGGCAGATAATCGCTGTGGCTGCTGAGGCTGGTTTGGCCTTGCCCTATGCGCCATACTGGTGGGGTTTAACCATTGGTGGGCTTATGGGAACAGGTGCTCATGGAAGCACGTTGTGGGGCAAAGGAAGCGCGGTTCATGATTATGTGGTGGAGTTGAGAATTGTTACTCCTGCTGGAGATGAAGATGGTTATGCTAAGGTTCGCACCCTTAACCAATCTCACCCCTCTCTCGATGCAGCCAAAGTTTCTCTGGGAGTTCTTGGAGTTCTTTCTCAGGTATATACTTTTTTGTCTCTACGATTTAATCTTTGAATGTGTGAAACATAGTTAATGTAGTTCTTGGAAAATAACTGTGTACAGAAGTCCTTTAATAATGTCTTCAAGTTAAGTCTTAAGGATTCTTTTGTTTAATAATCAAGTTGACACCAAATCAGATATCGTTTTATCATTGAGTTATAATACTACTATTCAAAATAAGTCATTGATCTTATATATTTAAAGATCGGGTAAGTCATTTATCCAAAATATAATTTATTTATTTTATAAGGACTAAAGAAAACGATTTTATGTTTTGTGAAAGTATAAACCAAAAATAAAATTTAGTCATTTTATTGGACTAATAAAATTAGAGACTTGTTTTTTAAAAGAAAAAAGAAACTGGTTCTAGTTTAATAAGAGGATTAGATGAAAGTGAGAGAAATTGACCTTGGAAGAGTGATGTAATGCTATAAAATATTCCTTTCGTTTTTTTTTTTTTTTTTTGAGGAAAACATCCCTTTAAATTGAGATTAACTAAGGGGCTTTCAATTTTAAAATGACAATACAGTACCGTGATCGAGTAATTAATTAACTTGAATTAGTCAGCAATCTTTTTAAAACTTTATAAAATCTAAAAAAATCAAACTACCAATATTTTTTTAATAACCATTTGAATGCCAAGTCAAATCTTTGTAATTAAATATTTTCACCGGTAAGAAATAAAAAAAAGCCTTTCTTATCTTGAATTAATGTAGCGGATAAAACCAAGAATTTCACCTCCACCTTCCAAAATAATAAGATATACAAGGGTGACATTGAAAACATGATAATTATTTACATTTTACTATATATTCTCCTTTTCATATCAGTCTACAGGACAGATATTTTTCTTAATACGATTAAATACTTCCGTTAAGAACATACTGTTGAATTGAAAAAAAAAAAACATATTTTAACTTAAAAAATGTAATGATAAAAAAATATAACTAAATCAAATTTTATGTTCTTCAAATATTCATGAACTCGTATGTCCAAAGTAAACTCTGTTGGGTACCAGAGTCACCGGTTTAATTTATTAGTTTGATTACACTTTTATACAGGTTACCCTACAATTGGAGCCTCTCTTCAAGCGATCTCTTACATATGTGACCAAAGATGATTCGGATTTAGGAGATGAACTTGTTACTTTTGGAAGAAAACACGAGTTTGCTGATGTAACATGGTACCCAAGTCAACAAAAGGCTGTGTATAGAATCGATGACCGTGTATCTGTTAATACCTCTGGAAATGGCTTATACGATTTCTTCCCATTTCGCTCCACACTTTCAGCAGCATTAGCTGTTGTTAGAACCACAGGTTCGGATAGATATATACCTTATAATCTTTGTATTCTTAAACAAAAATTAAAGTATATTTAACATCTCATAATTAATATAAAATATTATTTAACAGAGGAAGTTCAAGAAGCAACACGTGATGCTAATGGGAAGTGCGTTGGTGCTAAGTTGATAACTGCAACACTGTCAGGCATTGGTTATGGATTGACTAACAATGGTAATCATTTGCTTTTTCAGAATGGCAATTTATAATTTGGACTCAGAAATGAAAAAACTTTCAAATTCAAATAAAAGAATATTATTAATCTATTTATTTAAACATATGATGTAGGTATCTTTCTAGGGTATCCTATCGCTGGATTTAACAACAGGATGCAAGCATCAGGAACATGCTTAGATAGTTTAAATGATGGGTTGATCACAGCATGTCCATGGGATTCCAGAATCAAAGGGGAGTTCTTTCACCAAACTGCGTTTAGCATTTCCTTGTCTGTAGTAAAAAACTTCATTGAAGATGTGCAAAAGCTTGTTGAGCTGGAGCCAAAGGCGTTGTGTGGCTTAGAAACTGCCAATGGAATCCTTATGCGTTATGTTACAGCTTCCAGTGCTTACCTCGGAAAATCAGAAGACGCTGTGGATTTTGACATCACCTACTATCGCAGTAAAGACCCTTTGGCTCCAAGGCTTTTCCAAGATATACTTGAAGAAATAGAACAAATTGGATTGTTCAAATATGGAGGGTTACCCCACTGGGGTAAAAATAGAAACTTGGGATTTCTAGGAGTGATCAAGAAGTATCACAATGCAGACAAATTTTTGAAGGTTAAAGAGGAGTATGATCCAGAAGGGCTTTTCTCGAGCCAGTGGACAGACCAAATGCTTGGACTTAAAGAAGGGGTGACAGTATCTAAGGATGGTTGTGCAATGGAAGGGATGTGCATTTGCTCACAGGATAGTCACTGTGCACCGAAGAAGGGCTACTTTTGCAGACCAGGGAGAATTTATAAGGAAGCAAGGGTTTGTACTCGTGAAGAAGATGATGTGAAGGACGAACTGTGAAACACACTATAGATCATTTGTTGCTTTTCATAGTAGTTTTGCTTCAGAAGTTATCAATTCCCAAGAGAAATTTATTTAATTTTCCTCCTTCTGAATAAAAGTGATGTGTGTAGTTTAATTTGTTATCAGTTGTAGTTTATTCAGTTTACATATTATAATGTTATCATACTAGTGATTCACTTGATCAAGGATGAGGTAATAGATCAATTAATTAAACGGCTGTATCAGTTAATTAGTTAATTAGTGGCTAAATCAATGAATTAATAACTCTCTTATAAAATAATTTATGTTAATTAAATATTTAATTTCATATAAAAAATCATTTGTTTAATTTTTTTATGCAAACTATACATGTGTTTGTCTTTGATCTCCGATGATTTCTAAGGAATACCTAATAAGGAATATTAGAGTCTTTCACGTAAAGATATTTAAAGTAGAATTTCTTGTATTAGAATTTTTATTATAATAATTTATTACTGAAAACAATAGAAAAAATAAAATAAAAAATATTTAAACTAAATTTGCATCTGGAGTCAATTTTTTCAAGGAAGATTTTATTTTAAAATTGTTATTTTTAATTAAATATACAAAATTAATATAATTTTTATTTATAATGTTTACATTACAAATTTGTCGACATTATATGAATAGATTGCATATACTATAGTACTTGTATTTAACTAATCATTATTTATAACTACAGTTTTAAATAATTAAGCTAAAATTTGGATTGGGATTGGAAAAATGAAAAGAAAGGAGAGAAAGAAATTAGACGGTATATAAGGTTCTTTAAATTATGAAAAAATGAGTAGAAAGTGAGTAAAATAAATTTTAAAAAATCTTAATAAACGTGATTAATGTAATTGAAAAAAATAATTATATTATATAATTAATTACTAATTTATCTTTAGTGGTAATGAATATAAATTAATTTTGAATAATGAATAATTATGAAGTATGTAGTTTATATAATAAAAAAATATTTAAAAAATTCATTTAATTTTTTGAACTATATATATATGAAAAAAAATTTCACTTTCTTAATTATACATGTATACCTTATCCAAACTGTTAAATTTAAATTGATTTTTTTTATTAAGTTGGGTTAATGTAATCCATATTCATTTCTAATGATCTAAAAATAATTTTCTGTTGACTACTTATATAAATATTTTAACTATATGTATATTTCAACTACATCCCCTCTAAGGTACATGTCATGAGAATAAGAGACAAACTACTATAAATATGCATCACAGAAATGTGATTGAATTCATATGGGTCAGAGAGACATATCATAGAATATATATATATATATATATGTGAGAGGATGCCCTTCATGAATTTGGGAGATTATCACAAAATTGTAATATTGGTATTTTTCACTTTAAAAAAAAAATAGATTTTTAAACACACTTCAAAACTAACTTTACACCAACAAAATCAATTCATTGAAGTCAGTTTTCAAATGCAGATAATAATGTTCTCTTATTCCGACTGGTATATTGTACTAATAAACTATTTGGATTCATTAACATAAGAATTCAAGTGACAGGTAGAGAGAGTCATAATGAGAGCAGTAATTTATATTTTTGTAGGTACACTTGTCTCAAAAAGGAGAAACCGACTTACAGAAAAGAGTCAGAGTGAAAATCAGAAGACCAGAAAAGCATGTCATGGTGGAGAGCGGACAAATATTTATGACGGTTCTTCAATTTTAGTTTATTTGAAATTATGGGTGATGTAAACTTTGTATTTTTTAGTAAGACTCAATCCTTATTTTGACTAGGGTACTATCTTTTTGTTTAAGTACAATCACAGTATTGTAGCATTAACTAAGCATACCTTGTTTTTAAGAGGGGTGTTTAATATTTATGATGAGTCTAGAGCTTTCAATAATTGTATAAGAGTTGGACTATCTATTAATTAATCTATTTATTGAATTTATTGTTGGCTAATAAAAAAAATAATAACATATACAACTAAATAAAAATGAAAATAATGATAATAATATAATTATAAGATTAATGAAAATAATGATAATAATATAATTATAAGATTGAAGAATGGGAAAGTAGGAAAACAAAATGTTATATTAGTGATACACTTTGAAATTAAATTTGTAAGAAACAAGACTATGAAGAGAGTTAATGGTTATTTTTTTTATTATTTGTAATCCAAGACTATTATGTATAAAAGTTAATTAGTTTGAAATTTTATGATATCAAATATCTACTTTAAAAAAAATTCAATTATATTATGATATTTAAGTTTTATACTATTAAATTACTCATATTTCCTAATTTCTTAAAATTATAGCTTTCCCTATTAATTTTAAAAATATTATTATTATATACTTATATTTACTTTAAAATATAACACACATATATATATAAAATAAAAGTTTATATATATAAATGTGCTAATGAAATTGTTTGCACATTCAAAATAATATTATGCTTAATTTTTTTTTTCAACTGCATGGGGTATCTTTGAACATAGGCAAATAAATTTTAAACGAAATATATTATGATCTATATATAAAAAAAAAAACTAGCATATCTCTATTTTTTTAGGTGTGAATAAAAAATTGAATTCCTAATTATATGTTTAAATTTTGCCTAACTAAAAAAAGCTCATTTTAGGATATTCTTTTAAAAATTTTAACTAAAAAGAAGCATACTTAAGTTAAGTCTTACAGACCAATATAATTTTACATTATTATTTAATTACAAAACTATTATCAATATAATTTTTAAAATTATCATTACAAAATCAGTTTTTTATAACCTTTTGTTTAATTTTTATCTTTTTATATTCATTGTTATTTATGTTAAGAAAATAAATAAATATAGTTTATGAAACTCCGCATTTATTTTGTGTTCAAGATAAAATTAATTTTAATCACCACACAATTCATTTTATAAAATACTGATTTGTCAATGTGTGTATCTATTCTTTGGGAAACATTAAATTCTGATTCCTAATTTTTGTTGTTGTTTATATAAAAATGGTAATAAGGAAATTAAGGTGATTATTGAGTAATTTGAAACACGTGAGGATTGAATACTGGAGGAGAAGGCGGGTGCAAATGAATAAAATGAGAACGACCTCTTGGGATATTATTGACTACTAGGGGCATCTGGAAAAAGAGGGTTTGGCAGATAAATTCATACACACATCTCACTCTCTTTGTCTCTCTCTCTCTCTGTGTACAGGAAGAAGGGTGAGAACGAACCGAAGAAGAAGAATCACAGAACCGAAACCCACTCAGAAGCAAATCCGAAAACCCTTCATATATTAGCACTGGTACGCCATCCAAAATCCCTCCTTTTTTTCATTTCCATCATAAATATGCCTATTTTTCTTCACCCCACTTCTTTTTCCGATCCCATTCTCACCATTCCCATAACGCCAATCTCAGTCCCTAATCTACCTACAAACCTTCTTTCTATTTGGTATGTCGCATTTCTCTGCTCTATACTCCTTGTCTTCTACTCTTCCACTCACATAGGAGGGTTTAACCCTAATATAATATTGTAGGGTTTTCTATCTCACCAAGATTTGCAAGTCTGCTTCTTTTTCTTGTTTACTTTTAATAGCCGATTCAATTTGTTGTTGCCATTCCTCTGTCCTGACATTGGACACACGATTTTGTCTGCATGCAGATTTCCGTGAGAATAAACTTCCCTATTCTCCATTTTCATACTGTAGAACTAGAACTCGAATAGGTCAAGAACGGAATGAATAATTAGGCCTGAATTTCCTCCAGTTAGGAAGGAAAGGAAATGAAGGGGAAGCCCTCAGTACTCGCCCTCCATTGTTTCAATGACCTTGCTGCCAAAGGGAACCTATGTCATCCAGATCCCCAAGGACCAGGTCTTCCATGTCCTTCTGCCAGCCCATATCCACATCTACGCATAATGGAAATCCTGTCCTGCCGTTGCCTCTTCTTATTGATTGGAATCACCAGTGGTTGGGAGGTCTGAGACAGAAGTTCCCAGTTCTGACAAGATAGACATGGATGAGAGAGAGATAGGGTTTCTACATTTTGCATATAAATCAGAGAGAATGAATGAGCTGGAATTTGCAAAAAGTTGGCCGGGATTATTGAGTAATTTATTGTTTTTCTACTAATGCCTCAAATTGGAGGAATTAGGGTTTTAGAGAGTGTTAAAAATTCTCCAAACCCTTTTCTTCACCCCATTTTAAAATGCCCCCAACCGATATAAACCTTCCTCAAATGCCTGCATTTCCCTCCCAAATATTTCTCTCAGACATGACCCTTAGGATCACAAGTCAGTTACCCACTGGTCAAATGAAGGCAATTTAGTGATGTTGCTGGGTGGTCTGTGTGGTTCTGTCTGTCATCATGCGTCTGTATGCCTCCACTCAAAATGTCCTAGCAAAAAATTTCCCCTCTGAAAAAGCAATTACCTAAACCTGGTGTCCTATAAATCCTAAAGTTCTGTACAGATTTTGTGATTAATGTGTGAACCTGCAGGTATTCAGCTGTTCATGACAAAAGTCTGAACCAATCATGTCAGACGGTGCAGAAATTGATGAGCGAGTGGACCTTGATGAGGAAAATTTTATGGAAGAGATGGATGATGATGTTGAAGAACAAATAGATGACGATGGAGTGGACGGTGGTGAAGATGAAAATGCTGAAGGTAGTGTTGAGGAACATGAGTATGAGGACTCAACAGCAGAGGTTGGTGGGAAGGACCAATTACCTGAAGCAGAAAAAGGTGACATTGCCACTGAATTTGGTGATGATGATCAAAAACCGTCTTTCATTGATGAAGATGAGAAAGAGAAGCATGATGAACTTCTTGCCCTTCCACCTCATGGTTCAGAAGTGTTTATTGGCGGACTTCCTCGGGATGTATGTGAAGATGATTTAAGGGATTTGTGTGAGCCAGTGGGTGATATTCTTGAGGTGAGCTTTGATAAATTGATGTAATGATATTATCAACTTGTCCCTTCGGCAGGTGGGAAAATTCGCAAAAAGATTTTTATTTGTTGTTTCTTTTCAGGTGCGATTAATGAAAGACAGGGACACTGGAGAAAACAAGGGTTATGCCTTTGTTGCTTTTAAAACAAAAGAGGTAGCACAAAAGGCAATCGAGGAGATACATAGCAGGGAATTTAAGGTATTTACTATGCTCCCTGAAAATCTTGTCGTCTATGTTTTATTTTCAAGACAGATTTCAATTAAGAATCTAATTTTGGTGAATGGTTTTAAATTTTTTCACGATTTCAGGGGAAAACCTTGAGATGTTCACTTTCTGAAACCAAACACAGATTATTCATTGGTAATGTTCCGAAAACTTGGACGGAAGATGACTTTAGGAAAGTCATTGAAGGAGTTGGTCCTGGAGTTGAAAACATCGAGCTCATAAAGGTGCAGTCTCGAGTGGCTGGGCTACTAGCTTACTTTAAACTTTTGTCAGGCCTAATGTTTTATTCCTACACCATTTTGTTTTTATCAGGATCCTCAAAATCCGAGTAGGAATCGTGGATTTGCTTTTGTGTTGTATTACAATAATGCATGTGCTGATTATTCACGGCAAAAGATGTCGAGTGCAAGCTTTAAGCTGGATGGCAATACCCCCACTGTCACATGGGCAGATCCAAAGAACTCTCCTGATCATTCTGCTTCTTCGCAGGTAATTTCCAGAATTAAGGTGGAATGCAAAGTAAATGTTTCTTATTGCTTTTTCTATCATTCTGTCAAGGGTTTTATTGGACATGTAACCTTTCTCGGCAATCTTTTCCCCCTTTTCCTTCTCACGCTGCAGAGCCCAATCAAATGCTTATTTTCAAGTTTCTTTATGCTTTTCAAATGGATCTCATTATATAGAAAAACCTATTTGCTGTTGGAGAAATTAATTGTGATTTAGATTCTGTGATTTTCCGAGCTGCATTTTCAAACTGTGAATTTGAGCAAGCTGTATCATTTCCTCCAAAAGAATAAGAAACAAAGGGAAAAACTGGCTCTTATAACATTTTTCTTTTGTTAGAAAAAGGTTGATGGGGAGATGAGTTTACCTTATTTCAAGGTCAGGCCTTGTCACAATTTACAAGTCTAGCTGAGGACATACAGTTACAACAGTTGGTTTGCTGGAGAGGATTAGTTAAATATATGGAAGTATAGGGAGGGTCATTCAAGAATATAAATTTGGAGAGAATTTCACTAGTGCTCAGTTGTAAGAAAGGGACAGTCATTTGTGAAGGGTAACAATTGGCAAAGATTATTTCTGTCCTTGTTTCTGTCAATTTCATACAACTAATATAAATCATCTTAAATTTTACTCATTTCTTCAGAGATTCCTATTGTATATATTTTCCATGCATGACTGTTGGAATCTTCGAAATCATCTGCTTGTTCTATAATCAGGATTAGTTTGCAACTGCGTTAGGTGTTAAACTTTGACTTCAGCTTATGCCTTTTCTTATTAAGTCTCTGTCTCAGTTTGGAATTTAGATTAGCCTTTTCTTATTAAGTCTCTGTCTCAGTTTGGAATTTAGATTATTGTTCCCGCAATATGGTGGCCCGAAGAATTCCAATATACTTTAATAAGTACCATAATGGTGTAAGAATAAGATTAAGTTTACCTATACACTTGTGGAAGACTTCTAAGAATTATGCATCTTGGTCATTGCTGTTTCTCATTCTCATGGCTTGTATTATTAATCCCTAGGTTGTAATGTCTATTGTTCAGGTTGCTAGGAGCTATTACCACATGTTTAGTTGGTTAATTTGGTTGTTAGTTAAGTACTGGCAATTATGAAGCTAGCCTTCTGGCACATATTCATCCTTGTTTCTGTAAGCATAACATTACCCCTTCAATCACTTTGGGTTTCTTCTCATATCCCTTCTATCTCACATTTTTCTGGTTCTTGCCATGCATCTGAATCTTTCCTTGGCATGGAAATGCACAGATCTCAGAATCATTTAAGTGTCTTTACTTACTCTCTAGATTCTGGACCATCGTTTTGGTGAAATTAATATGGCTGACACTTATGAAAGCTGGTTTTGTTTGAAAAAGGGATTGATGTTGATCGTTGAAAGCATCATAAATGTTGATATGCGGTGTTTATATTGATGTGTTTTTTAGGGTGTGAGCCTACGAGGAAATAATTAGGTGATTGAAGTTTTGCTTTCAAACCTTTTTGTATTTGGCATTTTCAGGTTAAAGCTCTGTACGTCAAAAACATACCAGAGAATGTTACCACTGACCAACTGAAGGAATTATTCCGTCGTCATGGAGAAGTAACAAAAGTGGTCATGCCACCTGGCAAATCAGGAGGGAAACGCGATTTTGGTTTCATTCATTATGCAGAGAGGTCAAGTGCATTGAAGGCTGTAAAAGATACTGAGAAATATGAAATTGATGGTACTTTTTTATACTATTGTTATAAACGAAATTTATCCCTTCAAGTTTGTCTATTTTTCTCTTTCTTTAATTGAATTTCTCTGGAAAAAAATGAGTTAGAGTATCCCACTTAGCTATGTATAAAAATCATTAACAAGTGTCAGTTATTACTTGTCAGTAAAAGAAGTTCTTTGAATATACTCAGTGTGTTCACTTAAACTTGTTTAATGGATTTGAACTGCAGGACAACTGCTTGAAGTTGTTCTTGCCAAGCCTCAAGCTGATAAAAAACCGGATGGAGGGTATGGTTACAATCCTGGACTGCATGCAAACCATCTTCCACATCCTGCATATGGTAACTTTTCTGGAAATCCTTATGGCTCTTTAGGGGCTGGATATGGTGTTGGTGGTGGTTATCAACAGGTATTTACTGGATTACAGTGTATATTTATAACTGACGTGTTTGTTGTTTTATTCTTTGTTCTAATCTGCTTGGATATTTCTTATGTATGATTGTGCAGCCAATGATATATGGTAGGGGTCCAATGCCGGCAGGAATGCAAATGGTTCCCATGGTGTTACCAGACGGTCGAATTGGCTATGTCCTGTAAGTTTGTACAATTCATTTAAATGGTTTCTTTTCCTTATATTTGATATTACTGGTATAGTAACCCGTGTAAGAATGATATATAAAGATTAATATACGGTACATTTTAGATAAATTTTATTATGTAGAAATACTGATAAAAACATGTTTTTAAATTTAAATCTTGTTATAAATTTATATAATATCCTATTTATTAATGACTATTTGATTTTAAATTGCATTGTCAATTATGCGAAATAGTAATTTAACACAGTAATGGACTTAAGTCATTTTTACCCGATATTTATTTTAAATTGTTGATATTGTATAAAGATTATATTAATTTATCATTACTATAAAAGGCAGTCTACATAAATTTACTTCATACATGATTTTCAATCTTAATATAAAATTACGTCCATGTTTACTTAAATCATAAGTTTGTAATTTTTGTTATGGAGTAATGTTTATTTAGTGTTAAGTTGAATTGTCAAAATTGCCAAAGTAATCTTCATAATGCTGATATGGTGCAGTCAACAACCTGGTGTACAAGCGCCACCTAGCCGACCTCGCAGAATTGATCGGAGTAATGGTCCTAGTGGGCAGCCAGGGCGTGGAGGAGGTAGTGGCAATGATGAAGGCAATCGTAGTAGAAGGTATCGACCCTATTAGGGATAGAAGTCAGATTAATGCGATCTGTCTTTTGCCCCCAAACTGCCTTTTGGTGGTGAAGGGGCTCTTTTGGGAATCAGGGACGTGTAACTCATTTGCTATACATTGACAGAATCCCTTCACAATCCCTATCCCATGAAAGGGGAAAAAGGAAGAAAAATATAAAGAGAAAGTTAGGATTAGGACCAGTGTTATTCTATTTAACTTTTTAATGTTGGTGTCTACTGCTGTTAGATGAGTCACAGCAGATTAATTGCCATATTTTCTGCTTGTAATGCTTGGAATTTTTTATTGACAGCCAGTAGAAAATTGTGTTTGGCTTCAGAAAAACTTAACCGGTTTTGTGGCCATTTTTCATAGATGAAACGTTCTTTAAATGTTCGTGACAGTTTTGTGAGCTTAAATGGGATAGCACTTTTACCAATGCTAATCAATGCTACTTCACTACAGAAAGAGACCCAGGTTGCTGATATTTATGAAAGAATAAAATAAACACAACTAATTCAAGGAAAAACACGTACGAGAAAAATGGACCACTCAAAGGATTAGGCGTTTGGCTAGTTTTCACGAATGTGCATTGATCGCTGTCGAATTCAAGTAATTTCTTAAATCTTATTTATATATTGCCCTTTATGGTCCTGGTGAAGGGTTAAATCTGCCGACAACATCTGAGATCGTTGATCCCTAGTAGTACAAAAACATCGAGGGGGAAAGTCGGTGCACAATTTTGGTTTTGCTGCATCAGATACACCATATAGTTCCTATAGTCCAAATTGCCATCTTTCACTTTTTAAACGAAGCCAACAAAGATTCTGCTCTTTCTTAAATGTCACCGACCATTGAAAATTGATTTACTTCTGTTCAATGTATGTTATTAGCTCGTGCTACTCATTAACCACTACATGGTTGCTTGCAAAGTTGGTATTGTTCAATGCTACACTCTGTTTCATTCATACATAAAAGTGAATTGAACACGAGAAAATTTTCACAGATTAGGCACCGACCACGCTAGCATAGGTTCACCAGCTTTCATTTTGTTGACAAGGGAGGGAGAGGATATCTCAATCTTAAAAGGCAGATTGTGGTAATGGTCAACGAGGATTAAGCATTTTGAAGTCAAATTGCTGCACAATGAAGAAGTCTGCTCCTTCCCTATGAAACTCGATCATTAATACACTGGAAACTTTGCAATTTTGAAATTCAACTGTGATCACCGGCAGAATATTCAAGGTTGCAAACAGCGTGATACCAGCTGAGTCTCTTTCTCTTGCAATTATCAAATGAAGGATTTAAGAAAGGAGTGAATTTCAGTATTTTATGGTGAACTGATCAAAAGTCTTTTCTAGAAATATAGTTTTACAACTGTTAGAGAGGTTATTGTTTTACAGTTGAATTTTGTTCCAAGCGATCTTTCTTTCCTTTGTTGTGCTCCTCTGCCCACGTATGCATGTATATATCATATATGTATATGAGCTTTCCAAGATTTGACAGCATTTCTTTTTTGTTCGAAAAACAAAACACACATAGCACCACAGCTGTTCAGTTGTATAAACTAATTCCTAAATGCTGCTGCTAGAAACACAGTAATGCATGTGGAAGATATACAGTACAATGCAACCAGACTAATCTGTCCATAAGATTTGAAAACGAAATGACGTTTCCATTCCCCTACGTGCTAATATCTTGCGGAAAAAGTTAACCAGTCGACTAAAAAATAAAAGATTGGCTTCGTACCCCACCAGAACATTATTGCCATTTAATGGAATTTCATCCTTTTCTTTTAATTAAAATTTACAACACTGGAAGTCAAGAATATAGTTGAAAAATGGTTCAGTGCTGCATAAAGGAATCCGCAAGTGTCGCCTCCAGAAGAAAAAATAAACTTTCGTGTATATATTAAAGGATCATGCGTCTAATATGGGTCATTAAGTAATACTTTGAGTATCAAACATACATCACAAGAGAACTTTTGAAGTTTATTAACACAACTTCTATGCTAGTGGAGAAAAACCAGGCAAGCATGAAAAATCAAATCCAAACCAAAGCATCTTTAGCTTATCAGTATGCAATTTAAACATGCCCTTATCATTAAAATTAAAAATTTCAAAATAATATTCTTCCAAGCTGCTAATTCATAGCCACTCCATCCATTTAGTATAATATTGAAGCCGAAGTTCCACTCTTCAAGCAAAAGCACACACACCACGTTCCAGTGACCCAATATTAAGCAACCATGTTAAATTATTATCAGAGGATAAAAAAAAAATAGACCTTGATGTAAACAATAACGAGTGAAATCAAATGGTATCTGAAAGCTCACGAAGACGTTTATCCAAGTCATCCAATTTAGCAGCCCAATTTGCATTAATGGACAGTGGACGAACGTTGGTGTAATCCACAGCAGTTTGTTCGGTGAGAGTGGCCACAGAGGATTCCTCCCTCCGATGCTCCTTCTTATTCTTCCCGTTCTTCTTCTTCTTCTTCTGAGCACTCGCTCTCTGCAGTGCCCAAAGCACATCTGACCCACTAATCTCCAGAAGGGTGTTCCCCAATTTCCCACCTTTTTCGTTGGCGGTGGCGGAGACACCGTGGCTCCGCCTCCATGACGTGGCGGAGACGGAGGGAACTAGAGCCTTGCCAAAGGAGGTAGCGTGGTTTGGGCAAAACCACATCTTTTTTTTCCTTCTCTTTTACTTACACTTCTTCCTTTTGAATTATATATTATTTTATAAAAATAAAAGTTTGCAAATTTAAACTAATATAATGTTGCTTTCTTTTGAAGTGAACTTCGTTGACATTTACATTTACGAAATCTTACAAAACCAGAATTTGGATTCTACTCCTGGAATTTTGGTCCTCTCCTCTCTTTTTCAAATGTGACTTCAAAATATATTAATTTTAATATTTTAAAATATATAAAATAATTTTTGATAAAAAAAAAAAGTGCTGTAAAATTTGAATATTTACATCATGTTGGTGATGTTACATAAGATTTCAGAAAGATCTAAATTCATAAAAATAAAATTCATTTTTAAATTTTAAAAATTTAAACATAAATAATAAATAATGTATCAATTTTATATTTGGAAAAATTACAATAAAATTTTGAATACATATGTGGCTGTCTTTGCTTTTTGGCATGAGAGACATCTTTCAATTACTTTCTTGCTATTTGTGGTTTATAGAATGCCAATTGTCTATATATGTCTTTAGTTCATAACAAGAATGAGTGTTATTTATTTTCTCCTTACACATGGAATGCTTTTGCATTTTAGTTTTATATTTGAAAATTATTTTTTTTAGTTTCATACATATTTTTAATTTGTTTTACTTCTTACATTTTAATCTGATTTTTTTTACGGTTCTGAACAATAAAAGGTTATTTGGATTAAGATGAGCGATTTATAAAAAATAAAACATAGAAATTAAGAAATATAGAAACTAATGAACAATTAATCTCAAAACAAATAACGAAAAAATAAAATATACAATAATGCTATAATATTCATATGAAGATTCAATACTAATTTACCTTTGCGTAAAATCGTATTAATAAGTATGATAAAGTGAATATCACTTATATTTGTGTAAAATGTTTTAAATTGATAATTATATAAATTTATTTTTGTTCTGGTTTTAAAAAATTAGATGTTCTATTTTTTTAATAGACAATTTATTAGAATTTTTTTATTATCGCATTGTATATTATAAGGTGATGTGATATACAGTGAGTTTTTATTGAATGTTTGTATGAACAAAATTATATTAATAATATATGTAAAATAAATCATAGATTTCAATCAAACTGGAAGACTATTCTTAATTCTTTTTTTCGAATATAGAAAGAGTCAAAAATAAAAAATGGAAAATTTCAATTAGAATGCACTTGTCTATGATAATAAAATATCATATAAGAGTAAAATCTTTATTTTTGTAATAAATAATTTAAAATAATTATTTTTAAATTATAACTCGTCTTCTTATACCCTTTTCAATAGAAAATCCAATCACATACCAGATTGATTAAAAGAGTTGAATTGAATTATTTATTTATATGGTCATATATATTTGAATATTAGTGTACATGGTTATATTTTCATTTTGTTTATTGTATTTTCATACTTCTATTATAAAAAATATTTAAAATATACAAAAATAAAATGTTGAATTATGTATTTAATTTTTTTTATTATTTTTATTAAAATAATATTTGATGAAAATAGTCAGAAGAAGTTTTGACTTAAGAAAAGCACTACTAAGACTTTTGTAAATCAATGACAGATAATATAGTCAAACTTAATTTTAGGTGTATTATAAAATGTTATATCCATAAATTTCGTTTTAGAAAAACTTCTTAGATTAGTTACATTTCAATAATATACAAAGTTATAATTCAATAATATACAATTCAAAGATATCAGAATATAGAGATTTATATTTATGTTTTTATGATGATTCATCTAGATTTATATTTATCTTTTTATGATAATTCATCTGAAAAATCTAAATTACGTCTAGTTATTGTGCAACATGTTTCATTGTGCAAACTACTATTGTAAGATACAAGATGAGTACTTTTTGGACTTCAGTCACTCTTGACTAAACTAAGTATTATTTGGATTATAAGCACTCATAGTTAAGATAAATTATTATTTGAAACATAGTCATTTTTTTACTAAAATTGAGATCATAACTATTCCTGACTAAACAACAAGTTACAAAGAAAGTAATATAAAGATCACATGTTTGCTATGTAAAAAAGAGTAATGTCCTAAGACAGATACAAGTGTTCATGTCTTAGAACTAAGACACGAAGATAACTTCAAAAATTACTAGGAGCATTAACAATATTTGTAGTGATAATCGTTAGCATTTCTTTTTCAAAGGATCTTCTATATCTAAAGGTTGAAAAAAAATAGTTGTTGCAAATCCCTCTTAGCTGTTGAGACATTTAGAGAAGGTCTTATTCTTCAAGCTTGTATTTGTCCATGTCCAAATATAGAGGTGCATATATACTTTTCATACATGTTAAATACATATTTCTTCTTCAAACAACATTAAAGGTCATTGAGAGATTTCTCATTTTCAAAAAAGTTGTTAGTGTAAAATAATTTTAAAAGATTCTTCAAGAGATCTTGATATTAAAAGTCTTCACGATATTATCTTTAAAGATAAACAAAAAAAATATTCTCTCCACGATATTATATTATTAGAAATACACGATATTATATTATTAGAAATATACCATGAGATGTTTCAAATTATATATCTTTATTATATGTTCAAGCATTAGCTTATGAGACAAATATATATATAAAAGATACGTGTTACGTTTATTAATCAAATAAAATACTTGTATTTCTCGAGATCTAATATTTAAAAGATTATATTTTTATTATAGAATACTTAATAAAAGCAAATATGATTAATTAGATTTTACTCTAGCTATTTAATAGTTTTGAAAAAGAGTTAAGCATATTTTTATTAACCGGTGAATGACAATTGATAATTCAACTAATAGAAAATAAAATAAACATTTTCGTTTATATTAGTTCCTTTATTGAATTTTGCTTTACTGCAAATGATTTAAATGATGAAAACTTTGATTACAGCTATTTTCATTTTTAATTTTGGCTATCCATTTATAAGAGTTACACCAAATTAGTTTGATTGTTTTGAAATTATATGAGATTATGTTCGACCAACTAGTTTGAAGACCCTACAATTCGAGTTATAGTTTTTAAATACGGAATAAAGTTGTGATTTAATTTACCCTAATAGCTGATTGCGTGTACCTAGGGAAATATTACTCAACGCAAACAAATTTGGATTTTCAGAAACTGTTTGTTAAGAAAGTGTAATTAATGATCACGTAACACAAATCAGGACGACAATTAATCCCATAAGTATAATCCAACTGTCATCATGCAAGGATAATACCTTTTTAAGTTAGAAGAAAAAATATACAAGAGAAAGAGAAATATACTAGTGTGTATCAATTACTTCTGACATTGTCCACTATTTCTTACTCTTTTTATCGTTTTAACAATCATACAAAGGTCACAGTGTTGTACTCTAAGATGGGGTAGTGCAGTATGTAGAAATGTGTTGTTTTGGAATGTTTTAGAATTAAGAGTGCAGATAGAAAAGATGAAGGCAATGAAGAAATTGAAGGGTAATATTATTGTAATAAAAGTTGATTAAGTAATTAATGATGATTGTGTTGATGGATAGATATTAATTAAGAAGAAGCGGTGGAAAGATTAACGGGGTAGTTGTGGATGGAATCATCCCAGGGGTTGCCACGCCATTCACTTAGCTCCGGCATGTCCCGCACGGCCTTCCAGACGGCGCTGTTGCACTTGAAACCCGACCCGAATGCGATCTGCCAGACCCGGTCCCCCTTCGCGACCCGACCCTTGGCCTCCGTGTAGGCGAGCTCGTACCAGAGGGAACTGCTGGAGGTGTTCCCGAAGCGGTGGAGCGTCATTCTGGAGGGCTCCATGTGCCACTCGCTCAGCTCCAGATTCTTCTGCAACTCGTCCAACACCGCTCTTCCGCCGGCGTGGATGCAGAAGTGCTCGAAGGCCAGCTTGAAGTCTGGAATGTACGGTTTCACCCCCGACATCTTCAACACCTTCCTCCGAACCAGCGACAGGAAGAACATCAACTGCTCCGAATAAGGCAGAACCATCGGCCCCAACGTTGTTATGTTTGTCTTCAGAGCATCCCCTGCCACAGCCATTAACTCCCTCGCCAAACACACCCCTATTTTTCCGGTATCGTCCTCTTTCTGATACACACAGTTGTAGTTCTTGTCGTCGGCACCCTTGTGGGTCCGGACGGTGTGCAGCAGCTGGTACTTAGATCGGGAGCGATCGGAGGGCTTGTTGGAGAGGAGGACGGCGGCGCCGCCCATTCGGAAAATGCAGTTGCAGAGGAGCATGGAGCGGTCGTTGCCGAAGTACCAATTGAGGGTGATGTTCTCGGTGCTGAGAACGAGCGCGTAGGAGTTGGGGTTGGCTTTGAGAAGGTCCTTGGCCAGGTCAACGGAAATGAGTCCGGCACTGCAGCCCATGCCGCCAAGGTTGTAGCTTTTGATGTTACTCCTGAGCTTGTAGTGGTTCACGATCATGGCGGAGAGAGAAGGGGTAGGGTTGAACAAACTACAATTCACCACCAGGATGTCAATGTCCTTCGGCTCAACGCCCGTTTTCGCGAAAAGCGCGTCCAACGCCCCGAACATCACCGCTTCCGCCTCCAAACGCGCCTCGCTCATGCAGAGATTCGGCGGCCGGGAAGTGATTGCTCTGGGCAGGTAAGTCTCGTCGCCCAAACCCGCTCTCGTTGAAATCTTCCTCTGGAATTGAAGAGACTCTTCCTCGAAACCCCCACTCTCTTCCGTCATCTTCAGGAAGGCCTCCACCGAGATCTTCCGCTCCTTTTCCGGCTTGTAGCACGCGAAGTCCACCAGATACACCGCGCCGGAGTGCTTCCAGCGGTAGAGAGCGGCCAAGGAAAGGAGCACCGCGAAAGCCGCCGCCACGGTCTCGGCGTCGAGCTGGTGGGAGCAGAGTTTGGAGAGTTCGAGACCGGTGAGGGAGAAGCTGATAGCAAGGGTGATTGCTAACATCACAATGCTGGCTGCGTTGCATGAGTAACCGTATCCCAGTCCCAACTTCACGTACTTTAGCTTCACCGACTTAAGGAAATCCGGGAGGCGGCGGCGGATTCTGATGACGGCGGAAGATGAGTCCCTGAAGTTCATCTCCGCCGTCAGTCTCTCCCTGTCCATGTCTATGCTATCACCACCCATTGGCTGGCACTACTAGTTCAGAGGAAGGGTTGTGTTCTCCTGAATTTTGTGTTGTCCAGAAGAGAGATTTTGATGTGCAAGTGGTGGGTTTTGGTTGGCTTATAAAGGGGTCTCAAGCGTTAGGAGGAAGCTGAACCATTATTGCACTTTATGAAAACAACAAAAGCCAAATCCTGAAACAGTCATCCACAAGCATGCTAATGTAATAATAGTACCTAGCTAGCCCTTTCCTTCATTCTCATCACTTTCTTCATCTTCTTAATTAATCTTGTGGGACGTAGTAGTTTTGAAAAGGGTTACATATATCGCTCAACAACTTTCTCAAACCAAACTCTCTTTTAAAACCAATATATCGTGTGTTCCTGATTTTACCTTGAATCTGAGTTTTGCTAAAAAAATATTATTTTTAGTAGTAGGAAATAGTATATTCTAGCGTAATTAGACATGGATTGGATAGGCAAATTTGACTTTTGAGATATTCTCTAAATAACCTGTCATCACGTGTGTCTTTCTATTTGTTTCCATACAATAAAAGTTTGGCGTATGCATTCGAAACAAAACTTTGGACTCTGAACACGCAAATGGGAACCAAAACAACATAGAAAAGGAAGAAAAAAAGAAATTGGTCTATATTTTGGGTTCATATATTGTATTGGCCAGTTCTGGAGATGGTGAAATTTGGAAAATTGATGGAAGGCCGGTAGTCGTTGGTGGCTGGTCATCATGTAACAATTAATGGTATTATGCTAGCTTGTCAAAACCTCAACCCCCATTTTAAAACTTCAAAATAATCATCAACTTTATTTAAATCAATCCAAACACAGTAAAATTATAGGTATTATCTACTTATCCATATTCATTTTGTCTCTGTATCTGTCTCAGTTACTTGGGGTAAGTGAGTTATGGAGCTTGATTTTCAGGGACATAGACAATTTCTTTGTTGTGCACTTTTTTTCTTCTAAAATACTATAATTCAATCATGCATCCTGCCAAACAACACAAGTTGGAGAAAGTTGGGGAACAGTAATATGAATTGAAAGTAGCTTATCTAAAATCATTCAACTGTTGAGCAAAGCCAGAGTGGGAGTTGTGAGTTTGGTGATGGACGGTGGATTTTAGAAACTGTTTGACTTTTTAAAGCAAAATTGTGTGTGCAATTGGATTGAAATGAACCATTATCTCTATCTAACTTGGTGAAGGAGTGATTTAGGCCAACAAAAAAAATTGCAATGACATAATCAGCTCATAACTGTGAAATTCTGGATACAGTAATCCAACATAATAGTGCATTCATTCATACAGTAGAGAGTGTAGTTGGTTCGTTAGTTTCTATGTTGTTCATTTTTATCAGTTTAATTTTACGTTTGTTCATTTATATGTTCTGTGGTTAAAAATTTCTGACACACCATGAAGGAATGTCTTTTCATTTAGTGGAAGCAGTGAACAGAAAAATTGGCCCCAATAATATAACCACCCATCATTACCGGTGATTGATAGAGATGCATTAGTTTGTGTTTCATTCATGCAGATCCTTATCCATTGGAAAGTTATGGATCCTATAACAAAACGTGGATTACATGCCACAACCATGCATATAAGGTGCATGTAGTTCACCGACCTTGTTCAACTCTTCTATTTTTTTTTTTTTTTTATTTGGTTGACCACACGAAGGAGATACTTATAATTTTTAATTTAATATAAAAGTTTTAATAAATCTACACCTAAAAATATATTTTAAAATAAAAAGTTATAATTTTATGGTTCTATGATTTCTAACTAGACGAAAACAACTTATCCTTGAATGTGTTGGTTGGAGGAGTATGACATTTGAATTGTGCAACTTGATAATGGTCCCCAATAACATAAATGAAATACTATAAAGCTATATAAGCACATGGCACTGGATTTATGTACTTAGTTAGCAAGTGAGATTACAACTTTTGGGTCACAATGTCCACTGTTTCATATTCGAATCATTCTCCTCCAACTATAAACTAATTCAATCAATGTGATGGAAAAGTAATGGCAATCATAATCATGAGCTACACCCTTGCCTTTTCCAATTAACTCATTTGCAATAATAATTTTTTAATCACCTTTTTGTTAGGGTGTGAAAGGGAATCCCTTCTTTATGAATGCAATAATAATTTTTTAATCATCCTTTTGTTAGGATGTGAAACGGAATCCATTCTTTATGAATGCAATAATAATTCTTGTAATTAAGTTTGATAGTATCAATTTAGCTTACTCAACCAAATGATTTTATAACTAATTTTGGTAGTATGAGGTTAAGTGAGTTGATATAATTAAACACTTTTATTGTCTCAACCTTTATATATATATATATATATATATATATATATATATATATATATATATATATATAAAATTAAAGAATTCATTAGTTTAACTAAATATTAACATAAACAATATTGTGATATTATAAAAATATAAATATATTAAATAAAAATAAAAGTGTCACCTTATATAATTAAACAAATAAATATCTAAATCATTTAAACACAATGCAATAGCATTCTAGTATTAAAAGGATTAAATTGTCAGTCAATTTATATAATTAAAACTATTAAACACTTACAATAAAAATGGAAAGAGATATTTACTTTCTAGGCTCAAAATTGTTTAATTTGTTAGTTAAGTGATCTAGATTTAATTTTATTCAAATTTAAAAAAAATATTTTTTTTCTTAACTAACGTAGTTTGACATTATAATTGTTGCAAAGTATATCAATTATTTAATGATGTAGGTAAAATGAGTAAAATCAAAATTTAATCATGGTGTTTGAGTTTTGATATGACTAATTGTATCTTGATTATCAATTATAATTTTAAATTATTATTGAATGTTTGATTTAAAAGTAGTATCAAGTAAGGAGTCTTATTCCTAATAAGAACAATTGTTGCAGAAAAATTGCTATAAATCATATCAATTATGTCCTTATTATAAATTATAACTTTTTTTTAAGATGAAGATGTTATACATGAGGTTTTTTTTTTTTTACTTGAAATTAGTGTTATTAGCATTAGTTAAACTGATACAAATTAAATTTATATTAAAAAATGCTTTATTTAACATCGACTAAATTGACACTATCAATAAATAATTAAATTTTATAGTTTTAAATCAATTAAGTTGATGTTATATTCTCATAATTAATTAATATATAGTCTTAATATAGATTTAGTTAAACTGACAGCATTCGTTATCTAGAATAAATAGATACAAAAGTTACATGTTTCATTCTTGGAGAATTGACTTTTTGACCAACAAAAAGTTAATCGCGAATTAACTTTTTTTTTTATTTGCCATTTATACCAATTTTTGACCTGACAAGATTTTCTTACAATTTCAATAATGGTTTTCTTTATATATCGAGTTAGTATATTTCGTATATTAGATATGAAACTGCAAGTCATTTATATAAAAATGATAAGAATATATTATATAATAGTTGAGAATTTAATTAATTACTTAATTTGGTTCACTCTATTAAGAAATGATAAATAATAAATTAATTAACTCGACACAATTTATTTATTTAACCCATATTGTGAGTTGAATGAGTTGGTTCGAAAGGGTATTAATACTTTGGTTGTTTAAAAGAAAGTTAGTGTAGAAAAAGTTTTAAAAGTTATTTTAATATTCTAATGTAATTATTTTTTGCCACTGTATTTTGGCTAAAAACGACATCCTAGTTAAATTGATAACATTAGAGGTCTTTTAGCAACTTTTTTATGGGTTTTGATTCGATTTAATATTTCAAAATCATTTTTGCATAATACAAAAATAATCGTATTTTAGTAATTTCAGAGTAATTAAAAATAGAATCTAGTGAAAATAGAGATACTTTGACGCTGTAGAATATATTAAAAATATTTTTAATTTTTAATTTTTGTTCTCCTTGGCTTTGATTAGTCTGTAGACAAATTTAATGGAAGAACCAAATTGCAGAAATTTTCATACAGGAGTTGAAATACCAGTGTGGAATACAATGATGAAATTTATAATTTATATAAAATTGCTTATGAAATATCTTTTTTTTAAAACATAATTCAAAATTAATTATATGCAGAATTGAGTTTCCCAATCAACCATGAAAATGTAGTTTATAAATGACCCCCCTAATCAGAAAAGATATTTGTCAATTCTTTCTTATACGTATGTTTTGGTCGTACCCGAAAATTGGTGGAATCGAAAAGTAACTACACCAAACTTAATTTAAGTTTTTTTAGTAATTTACATAGAAACAATATATTTTTTAAAGAAATGCTAATAGCACTCTTTATCAGTAGCGAAAATTTATTAAAAACTACACATTTGGATGAGTTTCAGCAATTCTGTTTTTTAACAAATTTTAATTACTAATAAAAAATATTGCAAAAAATGTCAAGAGTACTGCAAACTTTTATGGTTAGAATTATGTGCAGTAGTTTAATAAACACTCCAAGTACTACTTGTACTAATTTTCCCCTATTTACATTCTGCTCTACACTGAATAAGGGTATTAGTTTTTTCAATAGTACAACTTCAAAGATGAAGAAACAACATCATTTAACCATATACACTATTTTTTCTCTGATATACAACACATCCAACCAGACACTTCCTAAGATTTAGCAGAGCACTAGCGTTCCATGAACCGCAGCATGATAATGGCACTAGAAACAGAACATAACCGAGTTATGAAGTAATCAAACTAATCATTGAAGAAGTGACCCTATTGTTGTGGACAAAATGCTACATGATCAAAACGTTCTCTTTCATTCTATATAACATAAGGGGGAATTTAAGGTGATACCTTAACGCTTCATCATTTTTTTCCTTCAGTATGCCACACAATGTCTTGCAACCCTGATGAGAAGATTTCATAGAACTGCATACAAACCAAACAGGAATGTCATCAGCACACTACTAGAAAAAAAAGATGTTTTTACATCAATTTTGAAAGACATTTTATATCAATTCCAGAATCGTTATAAATGTAGTCGATGTTGAAAGATATGTCGGTTTAAGAACACGCCTTTACTTGAAAAGCAAAGAAACGTGGTAGTTAGTAGGAACTTTCACATGCCTTATGAAACTCAAGTGTATCACCCCCTGTCTGTCGCAGCTCCACCATGTGCACTGAGGGAGCCACTTCGAAAACCTGACGCCAAAGACAACAGTTGTAGCAATCAATTTCGGTCAGAGAACCTTGGAAAGAAGCCAACCAAAACCAAAACCTATTATCGTATGTTCTTCTGACGCAGTAATTGTGATCAAAAGACTGCAACTTATGTTCCAAATCTTACTAGATACTATAGAGTCTAGATGCTATGGTTAGGCAAAAGTTGATCCACAAAGTTGGAATCAAATAAATGTTGTAAAAAAGTGTAGCGCATTCATATCTCCCGTTGTCATATAAATTACTGTCACTTTAAAGCCACACTAAAGTCATGTCAAGTATGTTAGACCAGAAATGATTAATTTCTCTGAAATGAGATGATTTAGGTAAAAGAAGCTGGAATTACTCATAACAAATTTGTGGCCTTGTGACTACGGTTTCAGATCTTTTATCTTATCTTGTGATACCGTTTCCTATTTCTCTAATTGAATGTTATTGGCATTTAAGATGGAGAGACAAATTTTTGTACTGACTTGCCCTCATTTAATCAGAAACAAGAAAAAGGGACAGAAAATTTGTCATGTGACCACAAACAAGAAAAAGAAACAAAAAACCTTTATCATAAATAAATGTTTCAGTACCTCAGTAGCCACTGAAAGGTGACCCTTCCTACCATTGTGGTCAGCTTGCAGCTTCATCTGCAGTATTTAAATATAAGTAACAGTACTCTACAACACTACAAAGTAAGTCACACTAAAGACAGCCCTTAGGAAATAGACAATACAGACCAATGTGCAATGCATAGTAAAATTGAAGAGAATCACCGTTACCTTATAATTTTGCTTTTGTACATTAAATCCCATTGGCTTGGCTGCTTCCTCGATTTTGTACATAATTTCATTTGCAGGGCACTGTGAAGTAAAACAGGTTTCTTGCTTTACTTCATCCTACAGTGTCGAGATACATAAATCAGAAGAAACAACAAGCATCAACATTTCATCGTGCACTTAACACAATGAACTAACTACTACCTTGAATTTAGATCCAATTAAGAAATAGAACACAAATTTATCCAAAGACCGTAGTCCACATATTATCATGGAAATTGACATCTGGTGATTTTAAAACAACATTAAAGAAAAAAAAAAAAAAAAAAAAAAAAACTAAGAGGTGCATAAAAACGTCAACATGATCGAAGAACAAATCATTCTGACATACCGTTTGCATCTCGAACAAGTTGTCAAGATTGAAACTTTGCGACCTAGAAATGAGCTCAAAAGCATTCATGTAGACGGGTTTCCCTTTCCTTTCCATGACTAGATTTTTCTACAAACCAAAGTGAATGAATAAGCAACAGAATTTCCACCATGGATGAAAGAAGTTGAGTACAAAAGTTGACTAAAAATCAGTACATTAGACTCGTTGAAAGCGACGGCTACATCATCTACACTGAGGTCCTCTTCCTCAGTAAAAGATGTTGGTTTGTATCCTTTCTTGAACCACTCGTCTTTTAAGAGCTCAGGAATTTTTATCCTCTGCAAAAAGCAAATGAAAGAACTTGAAGGGTATAAATTACATGACGCAATTAGCCACAAATATAATCAGAAAAATACAATAGTAATGTCCCAATGGGAAGTGAAACAAAGATTCAAAGCTAACCGTTAGAGGGTTTGGGTCTAGAATGCGTTTCAGCAGTGTCTTTGCCTGTGGCGGAAACCACGATGGACAAGAGAATTCTCCTTTGACAATCTGAAATATAACAGTATTTATAGATTTGGAGTTGTATAAATAATGATACATTCTCATGTCATAGGTAATAATAATCTCAAATGACTTACTTTCCTGAACAGAGCCATATGAGTTGGAGCATCAAAGGGCAAGAACCCGGCCATAAGTACAAAGAGAATGACTCCGCAAGACCAGATATCAGATGTAGAACCATCATAGCCTCTATTATGAATCACCTGATACAAATGGCACATAACATACCATTAAAGACCAATGTAGTTAACAATGTCATTCACCGTTTCAAGACTTAAGTCCTAAAGTAGATACCTCAGGAGCAACATAATTTGGGGTTCCACATGCAGTGTGGAGCAGTTCATCTTCCTGCATTATATAATAATTTGAAGAAAGTGAGGTCAAATGTCACATGCAAATGAATCTAAACTAAATAGCTGAAGTGAAAAGTAAAATCAGATATTTTCAAAGCACCAAGCTATTTATGGGTTGTCAAATACCCCTGAAGAATTCAAGTGAGACCTGAGATGCTATTAAGATTAAAGATGTTTTTTTTTTTTTTTTTTAACTTTAGATAGTGTCTAAATAAAAGATCAAATAACATGAAACGTGCATCAATCCAATATGGAAGAAATTATCTTACTTTCTGCGAGTAGGTACTGAATCCAAAATCTGAAACTTTAAGCACACTATTCGAGTTCAGAAGAAGATTCTCAGGCTGCAAAATACCACGAAGATGACCATAAAATAATTGAATCTTGATCAATCTATATATAAAAGTAATGGTGGTGGAGAGAGAAGATTAAGGAAGTTGAAAGACCTTCAGATCTCTGTGATACACGCCTCTACTATGGCAGTAGTCAACAGCATTAATAAGTTGTTGGAAATAATTCCTAGCTTCATCTTCTTTAAGTCTCCCCTTTGCAGCCTAGAAATCAAAGAAGCATTCCAAGAATTGTATGTACTCAGATGCAAGAATATTGATAAAAAAGACAAACATATATGTAGTGTAATAGGTATACACTGTGTGTGTAACAAGTAGAGTAAATAAGACTTACTATTTTGTCAAATAGTTCTCCACCATCAACTAACTCCAGAACAATGTAAATCTTTGTTTTGCTAGCCATCACCTATCCTTTAATAAAGGACATATATTGACTGAATAAAGTGAACGCAGTGGATTCAAAGAATGGGAAAATATTAGTTACATTATATCCACCATTTGCAACTGATATGTAATCTGGCTAATTACAATATGCCTATATATCTAGAAACACACGGAACACATATTTTGACATGAGATAAAGGTTTTAAGCTTGATAAAACTGTAGTCAGAAAACCAGTTTCATAAGAAGAGTTTTTCAGAAGAGTCAAAAACGTTAATTAAAGAAAAAAAAGAAAGTGGTGTAGTGGTTACAAGTTGCTTTCCAAAGAGACTAAAGTTCCCTCAGGACCATGGAATGTTTTGTATTAATTAACGTTGAACAGTATCAACTACACCAGATAAGTTCTGGAAGTTCATAATGAGTTCAACAATTTAGAATCAGATTTTCAAATCATCATGAACTTGTGTCAGCATGTTTCATCTAACCTTGGAATTACAGAAAATGTTTGAAACTTTGAGCCATTTCGGCAGTATCACGTGTAGGGTATGTTTCATTGGATAGTGGGACGCTTTTTGTTCTTTTTGTATTCATGCACATGCTCTTTGGATTGACCATATTTTAGTATTTTTTAAGTACCCTACTAGTATTTTTTATATTATATTATTTATCAGAAACATTAGAAACACGTTCTTTTAAGAAAAAAATGATTAAAAAATATTAAAAATCTATGATCTTGTAAATTTTACATTTAATAAATCTCTTACGTGATTTCATATTTTTTCAATAAATTTTAATTAATAAAAAAATATATAGTGTGTTAAAGAAATGTGCTCCTAACACTCCTATATTTATTATTTTTATATTTTTCTATCTTTTTTTTTTCTAGTTAAGTGTATAATAAATTCGAGGTGTGGAGTACACAGGTAATTTTTATATTATATTACTAATTAATTAGAACATACAAATTAGGATGAGTTTGAGACAGTTACAAAACTAAATCATTTTAATAATTGACTATATATAATTCATTATAATAATCAGAATCAATTTTCGTTTGATTAATCTTACTAAAAAGTTATCTTAAGATAAATAGTTTTGTTTGAACGCAATAAAAAAAATGTTTACACAAAGGAAAAAAAAAAACGTATGAAGTCGATAAGAAAAAAAAAAAAAACTTGTTGACAATTTAGGATTGAGGAAAGCAATTTATTCTTTAGAAGAAAATTACTAAATTTCAGTTATTATTTCAATCATCCAACTTATTCTATAAACATAGTTTTTTTTAATGAAAAAATTGAAATATTAATTTTGTAATTCTTAATTAATTTAGTTAATGATAAATTAGATGTTGAGAGATATAATATACGAAGGAGGAGGAGTGTATAATGTAAGAGTAGGAACCTCAAATATTTGAGTAACGTTTGGGTGATGGAGGAGTTTCATGGTTGATATTTCTCGCTTCAGCTGTTCCATCATGTTGTGGCGGAGAACATGTTTTCGGTCGAGGATTTTGATGGCAACGTTGTTGCCGTTGTTCATGTCTCTGGCGAACTTCACCTTCGCAAAGCTTCCCTCTCCAATGGTTTTTCCCAACTCGTATTTCCCAATCACCATACCACCTTTTGCTACCTTTGCACTCATTTTTTCTTTCTTCCTATGCTCGTTTCTTATCCGTTTCCTCATGTGGTGTATGTGTGCATATGAAGCTCCTACGTGTTTAATCAGTTGCTTGAAACTTGAAATGATTGTGCTTGGTTTTCTCTTACTGGTGACAAGCTCAGAGTACCAATGAGGAGCAAGCAAAGGGGATATGTATGAAAAAAAAAGCGAAAAGTGCAGAGGTCCCACACGACAGCCTGTCACTCACTCATTCACTCTCGGTTTTCTCTTAACGCGATAATTCCACGTTTGAAAGTGTGTTGGGGGGTTCATTAAGAAACTAAATTAAATTAAATTAAATCAGAAATAACCAGTAACTAATTATAATGAAACAAAATCATATTTAGAAATGATAAAGTGGATGCTGAAAATATTTTCACACTAGCTTAGGTTAAAGCATTGACCTAGTTAGTTAATAAAATTCTAACATAAAAGTTTTCATATTTGGATTGGTTTTTGGGTCCAATTGTATGTATTAAACACTTCCAATGCTTCTTTTGAAGTCCATTTTTCATGCGACCACGTTTTCATGCATTGCTATTTGAAACTCTAGGCTCTTCTCATTCACCACTGCCACCAACGGTTTATCTTCTGCTTCATCTATCTCTACAAATCCTTTCACCCTCATCAAATCACACAAGCATATACTCTTTCACTACCTCAAAAATCGAACTTTAGACCAAGCTCCCGCCTTTTGTCACTATGCATTAATTCTAATTTAATTTTATATGTGCAACCTAATCAAATATAAAAAAATAGAAGAGGAAAGATGGGAGAATTAATCATCCTAAACTCTTATAATAGTCTAACGATTTCAATTAATCAATTAATTACTTAATTAAAATTGTACCTTTATTCCACAATTTCATTCCTTTAACTAAATTGTGTTATCTTCTCACAATTTCATATATCTTAAATTAAATCATGCAATAATAGAATGATTTATTCATAATGATATTATGTAATCTCTGCATGATTTATCCATATCCGAAAATAAAATAAAAAATACATCATTTTGAGAATTTAAAAAAAATTAAAATTTGCCTATATATCACGTACATGTAACCTATAGGCTAGAAAAGGTGATAAAAAAACTATTTAAAGAAAAACCTTTAATAAAATAATAAACTCCTAACTATTCAAAATTATAACTATATATAGATTTCTCTTATTGCCAGTTTAGGAGTGAAAAAAAAAATATGAATCTGCTTTAAGACCAAAACAGAAAAATAACAGAGAGAAATAGCAATTTCGTTCTTGATCACTATTTTTTTTTTTTTTTTTTTGTTTTTTTTTTAAAATTTTTTTTTTTTTTTTTTTTTTTAATTTTTTTTTTTTTTTTATCGATTTCTTATGAACATTTATTTCTTTTTTATCTATGATAACTTATTTATTTATTTTTATCCATGATAATGTATGTATGTTGTCATTTAGTCTTTATATTTTGATTTTATTCCTGTTCTTATTTCTTTTAATGCACTGCAAGTTTTACTATTATTTGTTTCATAACATTTTAATCTCCAGTAATTTACAATTTACTTTTAATCTTACTTTCATTAAATTTTCTTAAAATTCTTTTAAGTCAATTAATCAAAAAGTCTTTGTGTTGGTTTTCAAACTCTTTTCATTTTAATACAATGTAAAAAAATTATGTTTTCATACGCTTGAAATAGATAGATATTCATAAAAGAAATAAGAAATGAATAATATGATTTGATTGGTATTAACTTTTTAATTATTTGATGGAAGTTAATATTGCTTATTTCTTGAAAGTGCATACTTTTATCAATTTTACGTTTTATAAAGAGACATAACAGAGTAAGCATGCTATATTAATGCAAATTATTGGAGTGTTTTAATCAAGAGTGTTGAAAGGACAGGTTTTTCTTGAACTAGGTTAATCCAAAGTTTTATATATAATTATGCTTGTTTAATATTATTTAAGTGTTTAAAGATTATTCCTGGAGATAAGAGTTTTTCTCTTTATAATTTAGATACTAAGTATTTTGTAACATATTTGAAACATGTGTTTTCTATTTATTTATTTTTTATTATTAAAAAATGTATTTTGTAACATATTTAATTCTATTTATTTATTTTTTATTATTAAAAAAAATAGTCACACAAAAAAAAAAAAGTTCATTTAGTTGAGTCATAGTTATCAGTGTTTACTGAAACCCACAGTAAAGGCTGAGAAGCAGAATGAAAAGAAGAAGAAGAATGAAGAGGAAAAGCATATATATTGGGATTAAGATAACACCCCAAAACCATTAGATTTATTCCTTTATTATATAGAACATAAGAGCCATAGCTCCACATTATTTAAGGGTTTATAATACAACACAACGTGTAGTAGATCACGCATGTTGCCCTAAACCTTATATGAAATACAGATAACTAATAACGCCAGCGGCGGCCGTAGTTGTTAGTTGAGGCATTGAAGCCACCCCCGATGCTGCCACCGTTACCATTACCGTTGAAAGTACCAGAATTATTAAGAACCTTTTCATCGTAGTGCTCTGAGTAGTCATAGCTGCTACGATCCCCAGCATATTGGCCACTGTTGATATTTGCACCCTTGAAATCCTGGGGGCCGCTGCCAAAGTTGTTGAAGGACTCTGAAGTACCATTATTTGTGTACCCTCTCAACATTCCGTATCGAAAATTGTCCATTATGATATCCTCTCTGCAACTCAACTCTCTCAACTTTTGTTCTGAATTGCCTTAACGTTGCCTACTAACTAAGCCAATATATATAGATGCAACAAGAGAATCCAATTCTCTTCTGGTTTATGCAAAGTTATGGCGATATGACATTTTAGCAGAGAACGTGGACTCGTTTGGTTGGGTAAGAGTCTTTGAAAATACTATCTCCAATATCAAGCTGTTTTCATGCCAATCCACAAGCTATTTCTGTCCCTACAATTTGTGCTCAACTAGATGGAGAATATATCCATTTCGAATTGTACTCGTTGCAATTATTGTGTTTATACTGTTTGTTTACCTAGTTACGTAATTCTGCATGCAATGGATGGACTAACTTTAATTAGTATGAATACAAGAAAATTTTTAAATCCGATTAATTTATCGACCAAAAGAATAAAAGAATAATCTATACAAGATTGAAATGTTTAAATCCGAATGTAAATAAAAAAATTACAAAATACATATTTGAGGAAGGAATAACTTCTTATACATTCGAGAATCCTATTTTCCAAAGAAATACTGTACAATACATTTCACCATTAACACGATAAGAATCTTGCAATATGTGGTCGATGTGGGTTTGTATGTGTTTATAAGATTCTACAGATTCTACAGCATATTACAAGCATGCGAAAAGTGCAGAGGTCCCACGCGACAGCCTGTGTCACTCACTCATTCACTCTGGGTTTTCTCTTAACGCCCGGAAACTGTTCGACGAAATGCCCCACCGAACCGTTGTGCCGTGGACCACCCTCGTCGATGGGTTACTGCGCTTGGGAGTTGTTGAGGAGGCTGAAGCCTTGTTCTGGGCAGTGGACCCTGTTGACAGGGATGTGGCTGCGTGGAAATGTGTCTTGATGTGGTTATGTCAGTGATGCAGTTTCTGTGTTTAAGGGGATTAATGAGAAGAGTATTGTCTCTTGGAACACCGTCATTGTTGGTTCTGCACAGCATGGATGTGGCATGTGGGTTCTAGCATTCTTTAATCAAATGCTGCGTCGAAGAGTTGATTCAGATGGAATCACATTAACTGGTTTGCATTCTGGTTGTAGTCGTTCTGGTACTTTACAAAAAGCAAGGTGCATCTTCAGATACTTTGGCCAGGAAAGGTCTGTTACACTTATGGTTGAGCACTATGCAAGCATGGTGGATGTGCTTGGCCAGTGTGGAGATTTCTCTTATTGCCAGTTTAGGAGTGAAAAAAAAAATATGACTTTGCGGTAAGACCATAACAGAAAAATAACAAAGAGAAATAGCACTTTCGTTCTTGATCACTATTTTTTTTTTTTCTGATTTCTTATTAACATTTATTTCTTTTTTTATCTATGATAACTTGTTTATTTATTTTTATCCATGATAATGTATGTATGTTATCATTTAGTCTTTAAATTTTGATTTTATCCCTTGTTCTTATTTCTTTTAATGTACCGCAAGTTTTACTATTATTTGTTTCATACCATTTTAATCTTCCGTAATTTACAATTTACTTTTAATCTTATTTTTTAATATCCCATATTTTTCATATAATAGAAATTTTATTACATAAAAATTTATATAATAAACTTGAATATAAAAATTCATACATTTATCATGTATTTCAAATTATACTTCTTCGTATAAGATTTAATCAAATATCTTTGTAAAATTACAAATAAAATAAAATAAAATGAAGCTTCTCCATCACAATTCACTGGACTCACACCACCTGTCAAATTCTCTGCTCCCGTGTAATATACACGATCATCGTAATTTTAAAAACAAAACAAACAACACACAAAAAGAAGGGTAAGCTAGAGAGTTTTCAAAACAATATATATTTTCTTAAATTAGATTTTTATCTCAACAAAACAACAACAATTCAATCTTTCATAATTCATCTCACATCATACATACACTGACTCACAAACAAAGACACTGGACTCTCTACTTCCGGAAGACTTGTGCATTGAGTTAGACTCAAGAGGTGTGCACCTGTCATATATCATTAATCTGTTCCGATCAGCTCATATTTCAAACCTTGGATACAGTTTGTCCCAATCAGTTCCTATTTCAAACCTCGGGTACAGTTCCCATATGCACAGGGTTAATCCATATGTCCTATTCCGATCAGCTCATATTTTAAACCTCAGACATGGCCATATGAATCTTGTTCGACTCTTCACCAACGGGTAAACTTCATCTATATGAATCCATTGTACCAGTAGAGTCAGGATACCTCCTTAGAATCTCCAAACAATGCACATCCTAATAATCTTAACACGGGTATCTCATTTCCTAAAGATACTATGTCTCAATCACACACCACATTATTCACAAATATTAATACTACATCATACAATACATAAACATTCATCCAATTCCTTAATAAACAAATAATTACAATATTTATGAAAAACAATCAAACTAACTTCTCTTACCTCTATAGAATAGATATACTCAAAAACCTTAAAATCACGGGCAACCTAACTCTGTTCAAGAATTTGATCGGACACTCTTGATCTACTCAACGCTAAAAATCTAGGAGTGTCCTCTGATTTGTCAATCTCATAACCTATGAGATCACATATCTAGAGAGAAGGTAGAAAACTTTTAAAGAGAAATTGTTTGAGAGGTGGTAGTTTTTATAAAAATGAAACTGTATATCTTCTTAGAGAGAGTTGATAGTTTTTATAAGAACAAAACAGGATATCTTTTTAGAGATACTTGGTGGTTTTTATTATAATAAAGAGAATATCTTCATAGAGAGAGAGTTGGTGGTTGTTATAACAAAGGTAAATAACTATCTTTTATTTACTTAAACAACTATTCTGTATAAAAAATATATATTATCTTATTTATCGCTAAAACTAAATTCTAGGTTAGTTTTTATTCTATAGCTATTTTCTAGGGTATTACAACTTTCATTAAATTTTATTAAAATTCTTTTACATTAATTAATCGAAAAGTCTTTGTGTTGGTTTTCAAACTCTTGTCATTTTAATACAATGTATTCATACACTTTAGATAGAGTGTGTTCCATAAAAACCTGTGTAAGAATATTTTTAACATATCAATTTATTCTGTAAACATTTGCTTTTGATATCAAAAGTTTAATCTAACACATCTAAATTGAAATAACGTGCGATAGATAAAATCTACAAAAGTTTATTTAGTTGAGTCATATCAATATATTTTAGTTATCAGTGTTTACTGCATGAGAAGAAGAAGCATGAAGAGGAAAAGCATATGTATTGGGATTAAGATAACACCCCAAAACCATTAGATTTATTCCTTTATTATATAGAGCATAAGAGCCATAGCTCCACATTATTTAAGGGTTTATAATACAACACAACGTGTAGTAGATCACGCATGTTGCCCTAAACCTTATATGAAATACAGATAACTAATAACGCCAGCGGCGGCCGTAGTTGTTAGTTGAGGCATTGAAGCCACCCCCGATGCTGCCACCGTTACCATTACCGTTGAAAGTACCAGAATTATTAAGAACCTTTTCATCGTAGTGCTCTGAGTAGTCATAGCTGCTACGATCCCCAGCATATTGGCCACTGTTGATATTTGCACCCTTGAAATCCTGGGGGCCGCTGCCAAAGTTGTTGAAGGACTCTGAAGTACCATTATTTGTGTACCCTCTCAACATTCCGTATCGAAAATTGTCCATTATGATATCCTCTCTGCAACTCAACTCTCTCAACTTTTGTTCTGAATTGCCTTAACGTTGCCTACTAACCAAGCCAATATATATAGATGCAACAAGAGAATCCAATTCTTTTCTGGTTTATGCAAAGTTATGGCGATATGACATTTTATCAGAGAACGTGGACTCGTTTGGTTGGGTAAGAGTCTTTGAAAATACTATCTCCAATATCAAGCTGTTTTCATGCAAATCCACAAGCTACTTCTGTCCCTACAATTTGTGCTCAACTAGATGGAGAATATATCCATTTCGAATTGTACTCGTTGCAATTATTGTGTTTAGACTGTTTGTTTATCTAGTTACGTAATTCTACATGCAAAAATATTGGATGGACTAACTTTATTTAGGATAAATACAAGAAATGTTTTAAATCCGATTAATTTATCGACCGAAAGAATAAAAGAATAATCTGTACAAGATTGAAATGTTTAAATCCGAATATAAATAAAAAAATTACAAAATACATATTTGAGGAAGGAATAACTTCTTATACATTCGTGAATCCTATTTTCCAAAGAAATACTGTACAATACATTTTCGCCATTAACACGATAAGAATCTTGCAATAACCAACAACGGAAATAACACCACACCACTGTCTTGATGTTACTGACCCAGAGCTTTTGGGATTGCCTCATGCTTGCGATCTACGGTAACAGTGTTATACAGAAAAATTGCTAAGGAGTACCCATAAACAAAATGTTGGGAATCGCTCTTTCTTCCCTCCTCCATGAACTCAAAATAGGCACTTTGCGGAAGCGTAAATATAAAAACAACGCCAGAAAATTTTAGCGTGGAAAACCTTCTTAATAAGGTAAAAACCACGG
>Ga0209700_102264_pt1 | contig 39330 bp, 20 predicted proteins | sample SiratroredBW_FD_187528 | JGI IMG/M metagenome (GOLD analysis project Ga0209700, IMG submission 187528) | Root nodule microbial communities of legume samples collected from California, USA - Siratro red BW (SPAdes) (version 2) | ecosystem: Host-associated > Plants > Roots > Nodule | place: USA...
TTCATGGTGACTCCAAGTTTTTGCAGCATAGGCCACAGCTTATCCTTCTGGTCATTCATGCAAGTGTTAATGATCTGCTTGATGGGCTCATAGCAGAACTGAACAAACCCACGCTTGCAGGTAGCAGTTCCAGTGTTCTTGCTGGTCCATTTCTTTGTTGCTGGATCAAAGAAGTTTTCACCCCAGAGCCTCTCCATCATCTTCCCTTCATCAACTCCGAACTTTGAGGCATACATCTTGGCAAAGTTAGTCAGGGTAAAAGCCCACCCATGTAACCCTGCAGAGAAAGCAACAGTTCCTTTCTCTGGGTAGACCTGAACATCACCAAGAAGTGGATCTTCATATGTAGCCATGATCACATTAGCATTCTCAATAACCCTCTGGAATGTTTGGTATGCCTCCTCTCCATCCACCTGGAGCTCAAGAAAGCACCTGTCCATCTTGTTGACAGTCAGAACAGGCCTAATCCTTTCTCCCAGAGCTTGACGAAGCACAGTCTCAGTTTGAACACAGACTCCTTCGACACAGTCCACCACGACTAGGGCTCCATCAGTAATACGAAGAGCAGCAGTAACCTCAGATGAAAAGTCCACGTGTCCAGGGGAGTCAATGAGATTAATGAGATACTCATTACCATTTCGTTCTCCCTTAAAATTCTTGAGGGACTCATCACTCATCTCATAGTAGAGTGAGATACCCGTAGACTTGATTGTGATACCACGCTCAGCTTCATCTGCACGGGTATCAGTCATTCGGACATCACCTGCCACTTCTTGAGCAATAATTCCAGCAGCGGCAACAAGAGAATCGGTGAGAGTTGATTTTCCTGCAATTAAAAAGCAAAAACAATTATATAGTCAGTAAACAAGCAAAGTATCATGATTACATAATATGGTGAAAAGTAATAAAATTAATAACTATAGTATTTTTATAATAATAATAATAATAATAACAATATTATTTATATTGTGATAATATTAATAAAAAAACTAACAATAGTATTCTAATAATAATAATAACCATCTTGATAATAATAGTAATAGTTTATAATAATAATAATAATATTATACAATATGGTGAAAAGAAGCAAAACAGTAATATAAAAAACATCATTATAGAAAAAAAAAATAAGTGTCTTTTATACAAGGAAATTCTTAAAAGCCACAATTCAAGATAATACTCAAACATCAAAGAAAATTAAATAATTTTCTTTAAAAAAAAACGTTGGGAACAAAATTACAATCAGACAAGTGCATAAAAGAGGAGAAACAGAAATATAAAACATATGTGCTAGTCCATACCGTGGTCAACATGGGCAATGACAGACATATTACGGATATTGTGTTTGTAGTCCATAATGCGACGGAGCTCTTCAGCTGTGAACTTCACCTGCAGGCATAGAAAAATATTGATTCATATTACAAACATTCACAAACAACATAAATGATAAAAACATAAGTTACACCGTACAAGACTTACCATTTTGACTAGTCTTTGTTTTCCACCAAAAAATGAGTCAAAGCTGATACATTAAAACAACAAGGTTAGCTAAATAGCAAGCAGGCAACAAAGACAAAAAAATATTGTTTTTAAAAAAGAGAATAAAGATGATTGGAAATGGTTTGTTGCCATAACTCTGGTCAAAATTAAATTGCAAGAAAAAACAGTAAAAACAACATCACAAATTTAACATGACCACAACAGAAATCATTCGGTTTTCTAAATCAAGTATTTGCAAGAACATTCAGAAAAACTTTTTCAAATTAAAGTAGAACGAACATGGCTCATTTCAATTGTTCAAAACCCTAGGTTATTATTCCAGACACACAATTTGCATCCAACAAATGAGTACAAAACAACTACAACACACACGTTAAAGCTAAAAGATATTCACATCCCAAGACAGTGAGTGTGTGTTAAACCGAGATCCATATCTTACAAAGAAAATAAAACAAAAAAACAACAAAAGGCCAGCGTTCAGATTTAAATTATAGGCGTTCAAACAAGAAATATCAAACTGAATATGAATTATTCCGTAACAACTAATCGAACATCACGAATACAAATTCATAAATAACACGAAACATATGCATAGCAAACAAATCAACATAAACATACCAATTTACCAGCAATAACAAAGTAATAGATCCAAAATAGTGAAAGTGGAATAACAACGTTTGAGTAAAACATATAGATCTGAAGGAAAAACTGAAATAAGAAAAAGAAAAGATACCGATCTGTCCGGAAGCTGAGAAAAAACGAAGAGATTGAAGAAGAAAAATTGCAGGAAGACGAACCTGGAAGAGGGAGAGAGAGGCGGCGAAGAGAGTGGTGCTGCCTTCTCTAACGAAAGTATATAAAGCGGCGTGTGTGGTGAGACGGAGTGAGTCCTCAAGAGAATTTAAGGGTTTATTCCACCACTCAATGGAAACTCAATCCTCAACTATGGGCTTGGCCTTCATCTCTAACTACTTTTCGGCCCAATATAAACTTTTTCTTTTTTATTACAAAATTATTATTATCTTTTGAATAATAATAATAATAATGTACTAGTGAATCTCTCCTCCCCTTCTCTCCTTTCTTTTATTTACTTTTCCAATATCCGATGAATAAAAACAACGCGTTCGTTCATATATCTAAATTTTTATTTTATATGAAATAAGTATAATTAATTGTTTACGATCTCGAAAATATCTGAGCAGAGAAAATATATTTGGTTTCTAGTTATAATCTGACAAATTTCATATTTTATTTAAATTCGTGTAAAATTATACGATAAAATTATGATGAAACATTTAAAAAGAGCGTAACTTATGAGGTATATTTGGTTGTGTATTCACAGTTTTTAATATAAAAATGGTGTTTAAATTTTAAAACAGAACGAAATATCTTTATGTTTCTCTATAAAACTTCTAAAATATTAAATACGTTTCCCAAAAACTTTGTATTATTTTTTTCTCTAACAAAAATTACTTTTAGTTATAAACTTTGTAGGTTAAAAGGTTATTCACGTCCGCTTCCCATTTATTTTTTTATTAATTTTAAAAAATGTTTGAGTTTTAGAAGAACAAAACAATACCAGAAATGTTTTAGAGACATATTTAATCTATTTAAAAATTTTCATATATAACACACATTTACCTGAAAAATGCATAAGTTAAATTTCACAGTTTTGTAATTTTGAAATAAAAGACAATTATTTTACAATTATATTGTAGATGAACAATATTTTATGATTTACAATATTTTGAATTTATAAATAGTTAAAATAAAATTATTTAAAAATTAGATGCAAACTAGGAGTATTCCTAGATTGGAATGAATCTAATTCTCAATAAAAGAAATAATTTGATGTAATCACATCGATTATGTCATCATATCACTTTCATTCAACATTTTAATATTACGCAATCAATTCAAAGTGGTTTATATTGGAATTAGGGTTAGTTATTCATTTAAATGAATCCAACTATTTTAAAAATACAATTAATTAAATTAGTTTACATTTATAGCTTAATAGAATTTCATCTGAATCAAATCAATCAAATTTGACTTAAATGATTTGAAAGTTAAATTTTTTATTCACAAATTTCATAAACATGAAAAAAAACGAATAGTATATTTTTTATATTTATTAATTATACGTATGAAGTTTGATGATATATATTTTTATAAATTTTGCTATTATTTTGTTTATTTAAGCTAATTATCACATAAAAATGTTGTTTATTTCTTTTTAATGATGGAATAATGTGTGAATTTGCAGAAATTTTAAATTTTTTGAAACAAAATTTTGTATATTCCATATAATTGAATTCGAATCATCAAAACGAACCTACTTATTATCGATTGAGTTAGTTTGATTCAGAATTTTGTTTTTAATTTGAATTATTCCAACCAATGTTCATACTCTATTTTCTCCCAAAAATTTGATCAAAAACACATGTGAACTTTTTATTGGAAGAGATTTCGATTTTAAATCATTAAATATTGCATTTATATGTTATTAAACAATTAATGGTATATTTTAATATATATATATATAGATATATATATATATATATAAATTATATAAGTTGATAATCATATTCATACATCTTAACTCAGTTAGTACAAAAATTATCTTTTATTTATTTATTTTCATAAATAAAAGTGAGATAGAAGGAAATTGATTCCGTGAGGATTGCATTTCAAATCAGAGTAATATATACAAGATATGAGCCCAAAGATAGGCTACAAATTAGCTAACTAATGGCTGAAATTATGTAACTAATGGCTGAAATTATGTAACTAATGGCTGAAATTATGGTAACAAATATTAACTGACTAAATAAAGATATATGCAAAATATATTCTAACACACCCCCTCAGTCGAAGCGGGAGGCTCTCGTATGTTTAGACTGTCCCTGAAATCATTAAATAGAACACGCGGAAGCCCTTTTGTAAATATATCAGCAATCTGGTAACGGGACGGCACATGAAGCACACGGACTTCGCCACGAGCCACTTTCTCACGAACGAAGTGAATATCCAGCTCAATGTGTTTGGTGCGTTGATGTTGAATAGGATTGTCGGATATGTATATCGCACTCACATTGTCACAGTAAACTAGAGTAGCCTTTTGAATGGGACAATGCAACTCTAGAAGCAGGTTTCTGATCCAGCAAGAATCAGAAACAACATTAGCCACACCCCTGTATTCCACCTCTGCACTGCTGCGGGAGAGAGTAGGCTGGCGTTTGGAAGACCAAGATACCAGATTATCCCCAAGGAAAACACAATACCCAGAAGTGGAACGATGGGTGTCAGGACATGTTTGAGAGAATACCTGCATCCGCCGTCATGTGAGATGTCACGCCGGTATCCATGTAGTAGTTTCCATCAGGTTTTGAGAGAAAGATAGAGCATGCATAGCGGCTTCAATATCAGTTGGCGTGTAACTAGCAGTGGATGGAGCAGTGGATGGAGTCATAACATTAAAGGCTTGCGGTTTGTGCCCAAGCACACCAGGCCCAGCAGATGGTCATTGGGCCGTGTAATTGGGTCGTGGCTGCCAAGAATAGGCAGGGAAAGGACACGGTGGAATGGTCCACCCCCGCAATTTGGCTGCCACTGTGGCCATTGAGACTAAGCTTGAGGACGTGGCTGCTGACTAAACTGACCACTATTGGCCCCACCTTGCTGAGCGGACCCTTTTCCTTTCCCCCTATTCTTGTTGTTGTTGCGCCCTTTGTTGTTGCTGTTGTTGCGTTTGGGAGCAGAGGAGGAGTCATTGGAGTCATTGCTAGTTGCGGCAACCATGGCTGTGCCACCGCGGGTCCCTGATTCACGTGCGACACGTGCTTTGATGGTGTGTTCTGCCATTTTCAACTGTGATCGACAGCTTTCGAACGAAGGTAAGGGCTCTTGATTTTGGATGAAATCAACCGTACCACTGTACGCCTCTGGCAAGGAACCTGTGAGACGTAACACGAGCCGCCCATTTGACACGGGGGCATCAACATCCGCAAGCTGGTCTGCCAGAGATTGAAGGTAATTGCAGTAGGTGTCGATGGTATGGTGTTCCTCGAAAATGGCACCGGTAAAGTCTTCTTCGAGGAGGGTTGCTCGCGAAGCCTTATTGTCCTGAAATAAAGCTTCGAGTCGTTTCCATGCTCCCTCGGCTATGTCATCACGTCGTAGGATAGCAAGGAGAAGGTCAGAGGAAATGGTGCCATATATCCACTGGAGAATCGCAGCGTCAAGACGTTTCCATATGGTAGGATCAGCTGTTTTTGCATCAATGTATGCTGCTCTGGCAGGTTCCTCTGTAGGTGGGACAATATGATCGTAGAGATCGTGAACCCTAGTAAGGTTGTTAAACAAGGCAGCCCATGAGTGATACAGAGCTTGCTCATTATCTAATGTGACAGGAATAAGAGATTTCACATTGGTGATAGTGAGGGCAGGGTGAAATTTGACGCTTTCTGCCATGTTTGAGAGTGAGAAGAAGAATGGGGGAAGAAGAAGAAGATGAACGGCTAGGGTTCAAGAGATAGGATTGAACCTGTCTGATACCATGAAGGAAATTGATTTCGTGAGATTGCATTTCAAATCAGAGTAATATATACAAGATATGAGCCCAAAGATAGGCTACAAATTAGCTAACTAATGGCTGAAATTATGTAACTAATGGCTGAAATTATGGTAACAAATATTAACTGACTAAATAAAGATATATGCAAAATATATTCTAACAGAGATATGTGATAATTGTATTATAAATAAAAATATAAATATAAACATGAGTAGTAGTATAAAATATATAATATGTACAAATTCGGCTAATATTAAATCAGTATTTAGAATCAAATCTGAATTCCGATTCAACCTAATAAAGAAATTAATTTTTTTAACCTTTTATTCTTTTTGGGTTGTGGTTTATTTGATTTTCAATGGTTTGGATCCATTTCTGAGTTATTATTTAATTAGGTCCGTACAGTAATTGTACTATATGGCCAATCGATAATTCTTGACCGACCGAAAAGTTGTTCTGATTGATTGATTTATAGTAAGCACGTGTGTGGCTGCTTTATAAACACGTGTGTGGCGTGCAAGAGAGGAATATCCAGGTAAGGGCAAAAGCATAACTGAAATCGATTTCTGTTGTTAATATTACGCCTAAATACAGGCTCAGTCACCTTAAGCAAGGTATTTCTAAACTCTGATTGATATCTCTACACACTCTAACCCTAAATTGACTTAAGCGTCGGAGTGCATGCAGGACCCCCTGGGACGGTGGGATTCGGAGCACTCAGTGCACTAAGGAACAACTTCGGGAAGCAGTCAAGGAGTCATCACAAGAAGACATTGTTGTTGCTAAAGCCAACCGGTCTTGTGCAATAACAGTGATAATCCTAGTTCAAAATAATAAAATATCATTGGTAATTTTAATCTCTAATAATCAATTAGCATTAATATAAGATGAAATTATATAGGTTTTCTATATCACTTTAATCTTCAATATCTAAGACACAAGTTATGTTATCATGCGAAAAGAAAATGTATAATTTAGATAGTTTCTCATTTTCTATTGTTTTTTTATTTAATATAATTGTGTAAGGTTTATTTTGAAAGTAAATTCATTGTCATAAACATTAGAAGAAGTGAAAAATTTTATAAATTTAGACCGTTAGTCTTAATCATTTAATATAATTTTGATAAGATAAACATGTGAAGAATGTATTACCATCCCACAACGTCTATCAAAAGACAGTTCTTTTAATTAAAATGAATAACAACAAATATAATTTTTTTTAATATTTAAATTTTAAAAAAAGTAATAACAATAAATAAGCAAAACAGAAACACTTAAAATAAAAATAACAAATATAAATAAAACAAAAATGAGATTTTTAAATTAAAGGATTGATCTTCTTCTTACGAATCTTTATCCATATTGAATAAAAAATCCGAGTATATGTAGTTTTGAAAGACAGAGGAGTTATTTTGGAAAATATATTTTTTTATTTTAAAATTTTATATTGTTAGTATTTTTTTTAAATTTTAATTTCGTGAAAAACAACTAAATTAAATACTTATATATATATATATATATATATATATATATATATATATATATATATATATATATATATATATATATATTTCTTTTGACACGGGTGGAAATTTTTTTTAAACGGATATATGTGGAAGGTTTTTTGACACGATGGATAACTCTTTCCATTCCTAGGGAGAATAATATTATAATAACATATTTGTTTGTATGAAATAAACTTAAAAAAAATGTCTAATTTAACCTATAAAAGAGAACAAATTAAGTATTATAAAAGTTAAGTTTTTCCTTTTATTTTGTAAAATTTAAGGTTAACAAAAAAAAGTATAATATTAAAATTGAGCAAGAGGAAAGATAATATTTTGTATACTTTTACATCAAATACCACTTGTAAATTTTTTAATGTAACACCCTACACATTTAAAAAAATGTTTAAAGAAAAAAAAATTAAATGCACTTATAGTCCTTGTAAATATATAAACCACTAATTTTATTTTTTTTTTGAACAAATTGATTACACATTTAGTTTATTATTAATATATTATCTAATTACTAACCAAAAATATTAATATTTTTATTGATACTAACATGTTTATTAATAATAAATATGGATTATTTATTCACGTAATAATAATAATAATAACTACAAAAAATTTATTACTTATTATCACTGTAAACAAATTAATTGTCGATAAAATGTTAATGTGATCTGCAGTTTAATTTTAGAAAATAGAAGGATTAGATGTTCTATTAAAATTTTATAAAACCAAAATTTGACGTTGACAAATGAGAATTAAATGATAATTTAAACTTAAATAAATAAATAAATAAAAATATACAAGGTTGGCCAATAAAAATTAGGTTTTATATACATTAGTTAAGACGAGGAGAAGAGAAATAGAGAATACGAAGGGAAATATTGAAATAATATTTTGGCTGTTAAAGAAGACATTATATAAGGTAAAATTCATCATTTTCCCAACTAAGAATACAAAACTGGGCAATGGGCATCTAAATTTGTCAAATAAACAAATAGAAAGAACAAGAACTTTGAAATAAACAAAAGCTACTTAGATTTCTTGGAATTCTTTAACCGTTCAGAGGTTAGAAATGCAGCATCATCCCTAACGAAACTCCACCAAAGGTAGGTCAGAGGAACAGTAATGGCATGCCTAAGAGCTTGTGTATCCAGAAGTCCTTCATATGGAGGGAAATCATATATCTGTAGGGACATTGCAAGGCCACTAATAAGAACAACAAATCGAAGCTTCCATCGAGAGGGATGCTGACTAACACCACCCCAAATTGCCAATATTGCATGTTGTGCTACATTCATTGCTAGACAAACTTTGAAGTTCCATCCTGCAAAGTTTTAAAAAATTCCATAAAAATCATAACAAAGTGGAAAAAAATAAATGAATACATAATTATATCTTTATAGCCACAAATTTGGATGGAATACATAATTAGGAACATATTTCTGAAAGGAAAGCAAAGTAAATATGGGGCTTTCATGTAATTCTTGTCCTAGGAATAATTAGTAGTATAAAGATTAGTTGAGGATACTTACCATGGTCTAGTTTAAAGAAGTTGAGGTACATTATATGAGTGACCACAAAAGATACCAATGGAGCAGGGATCATAACTCTGGTAGCTTCATCTTTTACATTGAAGCTTCTTAATATGGCCAAAATCAAGGAATATCCAAGGAGGGCAACTGAAGAAAAGCAGTATAGCCTCTCTATTAACCCAGAATATCTGCATTTCATTGTGAGAACGAAACATGTTACTAAATTAAACAGATAATAAGATAGGTTGTTTCTTTTTCTTTCAACTAGTTTGGTGGGATTTTAGGAAATACAGTCATTATTTTAGAGGAAGAAAGTATTTTTAAAGAACAATATGTGTAAGTTAGATTACCCTTTGCATTTGCTATAACTGAATCCAACTATAAGTTAGAATAGCATTTGCCTTGGTAAAATTAAAATATCAAGACTATCTGCTTAAGTGACTTACCTACTATGAAAAATTGCACTCCAAAACCAGGAATTCAAGGACAAGAGCCCATAAATATGCCACAAATTAGCATATTCATAGAAGGGCCTCTTGCGTGCCTTCATAGGAAGTTTATTGTATATAAGAGTGAAAAAGGACATCCAACCATGGAAATGCATTACAAGATTGAGGAAAGAAAAAACCATGGAAGCAGGATCCTGAAAAAGGGGTCACATGTTAGATCTTTAAACAAAAACTTGACATCTTTGGACATCAATTCAAAGGACAAAAGTTGTATGTAGTTTCATAGGTATTGCTTGTATTATTGTCTAAACATAATTAGACTTTTTCTGATAATTCAGTAGTAAATTTGCATTAAACTATCATTAAAAAAACCAGAAGTGAAATTTAAATGTTGATTAGATAACAGTACACATAACAACCGTGCATAATTTATGTTAAAATTGAAATGAAGTATAGAATGAATGTGTTGTCTAGTAACAAACCTGTATTCCATATATACGCTTAAAGGGCCATTTACCATGGTATTTTTGTGGATCTTTATTTAGTAACTCCCTTTCTTTTTCCCTATCAAGCATGCAATAGTATTGACAGTTACTTTTGCAATGCCCTTTTTTCCATCGTGCATAAAGTGGCTCTAACATGCCCCATGGAGGACCAATAGCAGGCACTTCATCTGCAGAAATTTTACAGTTTGGAAAACATCTTTTCCCAATGCATCCACTTTCCTCACATTGTTTTACACAATTCCTAATGTCCAAAGAAAAACAAGAACATAAAAAAACCCCAAATTTATTTTTGTGTAAGATGTGTTAGAAATTGAAACAACAATTTACATGTTTTCACAAAAGAAGATTTGAAGAAAAATTAGTTATGTATGTACCTGTATTGCGGATCAGCATCACCAGCACTTGCATTTGATATTGCAATAAATGGTGAAAACACCAAAATGAAAGCAATAACGTAACAATTCAACATCTGAACGCAGATAAAAAAATAAATAAATTTTTCAACATCTGAACAAAAGATTAGAAACTCAATGGTTAATAACTTTCAATATATTCAATTTCAAATAGATCACAAATTCAATACATAACGAATCTGAAAGACTAAACAAAAGAACAAACTGTTATGTTCCATCTAACAGACCACATTTCACAAATATGATACATAAGAGTATTCATGTATTTATTTGATATCCGATTTAGCTCTATTTTCCAACATAATTTTTCCATTTTCTATGTAAAAATATAAATTTTCTTTCCCTTCAAAACTGTACTTTGAAAGAAGTATCAGATGGAAGAATCATAAGAATCCAAAAGAAGAAATAAAAACGAGTTTGTAGAAAAGAAATGAAAGCAAATGCAGCAACAGAGGGGGAAGGGTCAGACATGTTACCTCGGTGGTGGTGAAAAATTTGCAGAACGAAAGTTTAGTTCAAAAGCTTGAAGTGTTAAAAGGAATCCAAAAATGACGGAAACAAAAAAGAAAAGAGACAGGCAATAATTATTACACTTCCCATTTTAACAAGACCAAGTCACATGAAAGGATCTAAGTCATTTGTGATTTTTAAAATCAGACCAATGATTAACCCCTAAAAGTATATGACTCCAATTTCTTTTTGATGAAGATCTCCATTTTGTTTTCTTCTCAAAAGACACATGATTTATTCATACAAATTCCGTTTTTGTTTTATTTGATTATTTTGAATTATCATTATTTATTTTATATTAATAGTAGGTTTTCATGTTTAACTCTGTGAAACATGAGTTTTTTTTTTGTTTAAATTATATATTTTTTATTTACATTTAGAATTTTAAAAAATATGTCCATATATAAATATTATTATTTGTAATATATACTAGTATAATAAATATAATCATATGAAATTAAGGAAAATAATTAATTACGTTTTAATAGGTCAAATTTTGTCTTATATATTTAAGGTCTTTGAAATTTATAATGATTTACTTTTTATTTTATTAATAATTATTGTTACGAACATCATTTTATAAAATTATTTAATCCTTTTATTCAATCTCGTAAAGTGTGGATTTTTCGATGTTAATGTTTATTACACTTAGTCTCCATTCTCACATAGTTTTGATATAAAGGGGATGGGTACATATAAAAAGTAGTCCAACACTTAAGTCATTATTATATTTTGAAACTTTTTTACACTATATGAAGTAATGTTTTAAAACTAAAATATTTAGCCTCTTATCTTCGAATATCCATCTCACTAAAGAAAAAAAAATTAGTCATCCATTTTAACCACCTAAAATAGACAATCACAATTAATAAATGATATTAACGATGGAAACAACTTACTCACTAATTTTCACAGGTCTTTACTTGCATGAATTTTCACAAGTCTTTAATTGCAATTTTGAAACTATTTAAGATTAACATAGTTATAATCATGTGATAAGGTGATTGCTTACTTAGTAATATTTAGTTGTTAAGTCTAGATAATGTCGTCTAGATTGACAACCTGCCAAAATTATATTAGAGTAAGATTATCTCAATATCCTAGTTACACATTTCGATTATCAAGTATTACAATAATAATGACTTATTCCTTATATGAAATTTAAGGAGTAAAAAAAATTATAATTCATTTAAATATAAATATTATTCTTTTGATATGAATAATATTTTTAGATGTACTTTATTTTGTATATTTATAATAAATATTTTTTAAATGTAGTTTTTGTATATTTTTTTAAATATTATTTTAACTTATGTATTATTATTATTAAATTTTTAAATTAGTAATTAAACACTATTTATTGGTGCAATGGGATTTATTTATCATAATAATAACAATAATAAATATATTCTTCGATTTTAATTCCATTACTCGTTATATTTTAAAGTTATTAATAAATATTTAAGAAACTTTTTTTTTCTGTAAAGATTATTACATGCCTTCAATTTGTATCTTATATTTTAACTATTATAAGTATTATCTATAAGAAATTTTTATATCCATTAATAATATTTTTTATATTATTTTACATACTACTCTCACATGTTACTAATTTCCCCCTCATTTTAAGTGAATCCATACAGTCAATGTTCGTAATAATAATACCTTCTATTATTATATTGTTCACAAAATTTATTTTCAATAACTAAATTAAAGTATTATATTTATATATACAAAATTATATATTTCTGAATTTACATCTTAAGTATTAACTAAAATAAATATAATGAATTATTTTAAAGTTAACCGCGTATTTATAAAATCATTATTTAATATTTTTGACTAAATATATTTCGAAGTAATTTAGTTTTAAAAAATAACTAAAGCTAAGAATAAATATTAATTTAATATTATGGGTTAATTCTATAATGTAGCACCTGCTTTTCATAAAATAAAATAGTATATGATATAAGACATAATTAAATTATGAAATTGAACTTAAAAAATAAAATGATGGTGTTTATAAAAATAAATAAAATAAAATTAGAAAAGAAAAAGAAAGAGTGTCATAATTTAAGTTAATAATTAAAGAACATCAAATTATAAAAACAATGTGAAAAACATGTCATATATACAAGAATGAATAATTAAATCATATATCAAAACTTAAAAAAAAAGTCACAGTAGGAATGATAACATACGCAAGTTTTTTACTTGTAAAAAACGCATAAATTTACATGGTAAATTTTTTATACTCATTAGTATATAAATGTAAATTACGTTTACTGTAAAATTATAATAGAATATTATTTAAAATTCAATCACTCTTAATTAGATAACTCAAATTTATTTGAACATTTAATAATTTCTAACTAAAGAAAGACATTTTTTTTGGAGATGTATTTACTCTAGAGTAATTGTTTAGACAATCACTCTTGAACCAAGATATGAATGAGTATTTTCTCTTTTAAATCCAACCACAGTACTTTACAAAAAAAGATAATTTAAAAGATTAGAGGATTTTGCTTCCTAAAAGTATAACAACGTCGTTCTACAAATATAAGATTAAAGTCTCTATTGTAATAGGCCTTATAACTAATTTGTTAGATTAGTTATATTCCCCTTTATGCTCATCGGGCTAATTACTAAATACAAAGAAAATAAAAGATTTATAAAATAGCATAGATAATATACTGAAAAGAAAGAAAAGAGTATGGATAAATTATAATAATTTTGAAATAAATAGCGCTTATCTGGTCTGTGTTGTAATGTGGATGTGGAAGTCCCTGCCTCACAAAGTTTCTTCCATTCTACCTAATCCAAGTGTTTGTCTCTTCCCATAATAGAACCAGAATTATTCATCACTGTTACCACCACAACAAGGAGAAGGAATATGGGGTTTGAAGTTTCAGGATCTGAGGAAGTAAACACTGAGAGGCTGCGTGAACTCAAAGCATTTGATGACACAAAAGCTGGTGTTAAAGGCCTTGTCGATCAAGGGATCACAAAAATCCCAACATTATTTCATCATCCACCTGATGAACATCTGAAGCTCACAACTTCAGGCAGAAAAGCAGACAGTATTCCTGTTATAGACCTTGCAGAAGTTGACAAGGATCCAAGTTTACGCCAAGGAGTTATTGGCAGATTAAGGGAAGCATCTGAGAAATGGGGTTTCTTTCAAGTGGTCAACCATGGCATCCCTGTGACTGTTCTAGAGGACTTGAAAGATGGGGTTCGCAGGTTTTATGAACAAGATATTGAGGTAAAGAAGGATCTATATACCAGGGACCAGATGAGACCTTTTGTGTATAATAGCAATTTTGATATTTACACTTCACCAGCACTCAATTGGAGGGACACTTTTTTCTGTTATCTGGCTCCTGATCCTCCCAAACCTCAAGACTTGCCAGTAGTATGCAGGTAAGTTTTTGTATGTTAATTAAGTTTTCATACAATATGGCAACATGGTTGTAGTTTTTGTAATGATTGTTTTAGAAGTAGTTTTTTAAGATAATTTATAGGATGAAAGTTGAGATCTTATTTAGCTTTATAAGTTTATACTTGTATGAAGTTAATATTCATAAAGGGTGTGCAATGTTCCTGAATACGATTGAACCTTCTAGTAGCAGAGTAGGCTATAAATTGTTATGAATACAGACCAATCAGAGATACAAAGAGGAAGAAAATTCAAAGGAAAACTTTCCATTTCAACCATAAGTCGTTTAATTAATTGCTAACTGATTGCATCTTCTTGTAGGGATATACTTCTGGAATATGGGACATATGTGATGAAACTTGGAGTTGCACTGTTAGAATTACTATCGGAAGCTCTAGGGCTGCATCCAAACCATTTAAAAGACATGGGTTGTGCTAACGGGCTTCTTTCTCTTTGCCATTACTACCCAGCCTGCCCTGAACCAGAATTAACTCTGGGAACCACCAAGCATTCTGATAATAGTTTCCTCACAGTGCTTCTCCAGGATCATATTGGTGGTCTTCAAGTTCTTTACCAGAACACATGGATTGATGTAGCCCCGGAACCTGGGGCTCTTGTAGTTAACATTGGTGATTTTCTCCAGGCAAGTTCTTTATTCTTAGAGTAAACTACACTAATTACTCCTCATGTTTTGTGAAATTACATAAACTTTTCCTATATCTGTTACATTACTGGGGAACTCAGAGTAATGTTTTTCAAATAATTAAGGAGATTAGAATAATGCACAATTGATAAACTTTTGTTTTGCTATGTCTTTGTGTATATTTGTATATACAGAGTCTTTTCTTATACCTCCTAATCCTTTGTACAACAAAAGACTTATTTTTAAGAAACTTTTATTAAAAATCGGTTAAAAATGAGTTTAAGTTTTATATTAATTAAAAATAAAAAAGTTAAATAATATATAAAAATTGAGATCCATATCTTAAAATTTTGAATTGGAAGTGACTTTATTTCTTTATATATTGATCTCTTGTTTTATTTTTATTTGTATAAAAAGTTGAACGATATATAAATAAGATTTTGTAACGAAGATGTACAAAGCAAATTTGTAATAATAAAAGCAAAAAGCGTGATACACTTTGACATCTTTACAAGTTCTTACTATACGTAAATGAATTTAAATGAATGTGACATCATTATTTTATTTTTCTTGTACTGCAGCTTATAACAAATGACAGATTCAAGAGTGTAGAACATAGAGTACTGGCAAATGCCATAGGTCCAAGAATATCTGTTGCATGCTTTTTCAGCGAAGGTCTCAAATCATCATCGAAACCCTATGGACCTATAAAAGAGTTATTATCAGAAGACAATCCTCCCAAATACAGAGAAATCACAATTAAGGAATATGTGCGCTACTACCTGGAAAAGGGCCTTGATGGGACCTCTGCTCTTCATCACTTCAGGATTTGAGTTGGACTGGTGTGGTTGAATTAGCACAATGAATGCATTAGAAATTGAAACATTTATGAAGCTCGATAAGATTAAGGATATTATTATCTTATTCTCGGACTGGAATTCTGTAGTGTCACTTGTCTTGTTATTTTGGCACTTGCTGTTTCAAGACATAACCGCTGACATGCTTTATGCACGTGTTCTACGTTGCAACCCACAGTTCTTCACTTCTTCCTTCTGTGAAATTTTAACCGTTCTTAGAAAACTTAGTTCACACGAAATTATGTTAAGTCAAAGAGCATATGGAACTAGACAAAATGATATCTGTTTATAAGAGAAAGAGAAATCATGATTAAAATTTATTAGAATTTATAAAATTGTATGAACTTCATACCCCGTTTAAGCACCACACTCATGATTTGTAATTTTTTCATAAATTTTCACCAAATAAAAAAGTTGCTAGTACTCCTTCAAGAGAAATATTGCAAAGAATTTTCTTTTACTCCTCCATCTTGAAGCTTGCATAGTTGATTATAGAACTTATGCACAGGTAGCCTCAATCCAAGTATGTTTTAGGACATTTTGACGAGTTTTTCCATGAGTATTTATAAAAAAAAAGAATAAAATTAAAATTATTTGTAAGTTCAGAAATAAAAATTTAAAGAAATTACGTAAGATAATTTTTACAAATTAATGTGTACAAAGTTAATTTTAATTAAGGCAAAAATTAATGTTAGTTTTTTTAAAATTGTTATAGAAAAATTTATCCAATTCAAATTCCCTCTAATCTCAGTGATGGCTCAACCAGTGATCCAAATTCAAATGACCTCATAGGCATCCATGAATGATCCTATTTCTGAAGATGGTGTTGCAGAAAAACTTAGATGTGCACGTGAAAAAATGGGGATTCTTGCAGATCAAAAACCATGAAATTCCAACTGATATTTTGGATATGGTCAGTTTTTTGTTTTATTTATTTATTTCGGATTAGATGATTCTTTTTTAGATTTATCAAGTAAATTTATTTAAAACTAATAAGTCATATTTAGAATGACGATTTTAAAATGAAAAAAGTCCTACATTTAAACATGACTTCTATTATAAATATTTTTTTTCAATTAAAATTGTCATATTAGCATGAATTTTTTTTAACTGAAGTAATTTAATTTTGTTAATTAATACTGTAGTATAATTTAAGTATTTTAATTTTTTTTAATTAAAGAACTTCATAAAAAATTGACCTTATGAATTGACCTGAAACGTATTTAAGTAGAGGATTTCTCCATTTTAAAGTCCATTACTCTAAACACAACTTATCTATTTTTGTAAAAATAAATAAACTTATCTATTTTAATAAATTTCAAAAAACTTACAGCAAATATATATAAATAACCATCAAGGAACTGGTGGATTCCACCAACATGATGCCAAGGAGAGAAAATAGTACTACGCACGTGATCCAAGCAGGAGCAGAAAAGCTCATTCTCCAGAAGCAGAAGAGTTGCCAGCTGTTTGCAGGTTTTTTTTCTATCATTAAACTTAACATTAATCCTTGTCCCAAATTTATTTTTAACACTATTCAGTTTTTTATTACTTTGCCAAATAATTATTCAAAATAGTATGGTTGATTATGGACATTCAGATTTTGGTTTATTATAGACGTTAAGAATTCGATCATCCGAAGAGTTGAATTCTGAAGGTGGTGTTCGCCTTCTCTAACAGTTGAAATATAGCTTCCGCATAATCAGTGACAGTTAAAGACTTTAATAGGCTTAAAAGAAAATAAAAAAATTAGACCTTTTTTAAATTAATAAAATAATTATAATTATGATATTTTTATTTAAAATTTATTTTTTAAACTTTTTGTGATATAAAATTATCTATTAAATTATTATAATTAATTTTATTTAAAAAATCTTTTTTCAATAGATAATAAAGCTAATTCATTTAATTTTTATTGATATTATTGATCTTAAATAAGATTTTATTAGTTTAAGTTCTGAAAAACTCCTTTCAATTGAAGCAATTGATACTGAAATTGTTACATTATTCTATATGTTATATATGTATTTAGAAAAAAAAATTATTCTTTTTATATAATTAAGAATGTCAATTGGTTTATCATTTTTCAATTCTATAATCTCCTTTAAGATATTTAATTCTGAAAATAAAAAATTTATTCTTTTTATATAATTAAGAATGTCAATTGGTTTATCATTTTTCAATCCTATAATCTCCTTTAAGATATTTAATTCTGAAAATAAATCTAAGCTATCAAGATCCAATAAATTATCATGTTTCAAATACTTTTTCAAGGTTTAAGCATTTTTCTTTTAAAAGTACACAACCCAATAACTTTAAATTTTTAATACTACATAAAAAACCAAAAAATCAAAAATCCAAAAATATCTTCATATATTTTAAATTGTTCAAATCTATTTTGGAGTTTGGCAATTGCTTTATCTATATACAATATAAAAAAAATAAAAATAATTAATTCTAAATGACTCTTGAGGTGATTTAATAACTTCATTCTCAATATTTTTTTTTACAACTTAGGCTCTACATCCATTTCAAAAGCAATTTCAAATAAATGCATTTTCAAATTCATTTTCTCTATATGTTTCAAAAAGTGAAAGAAGACATTTTAATTGTTCAATGACCATATTAATACACATATCTTTTGATTGTAAATTTTTACTACCCGAGTTAACTGCAAATAATATATATCACACTGAACATAACTTATAAGTATATAAAATAAGTCTAAGTTAAAAAGATAAATCATGTTTGTCAAGACAATAATCTTGATGGTAGAGTCTCAGGTCTCCTATTATGTTATTATATTTATCTTTCGATCCTCTACTTTCGTATATCTTTAAATATAATTTGTAACTTCTAAATTCTCTTTCTTAAATCTACACAAAATATTTTAAGATTAATTAAACAATAATGAAAAATAAAAATATAAAAATTAGGATCAATTGATCAATCTCTACTTATTGATGTCTTCAAAATAGCCAAAGTGAACACAAACCTTTTCCTCAATCAATCTATTACTCAAAGTCTTCAAGTAAAAGACACACATAAATGCATAGTATAGAGATGAAATATAAAATGAAAGAAATCTTAAATTAAAAACAAGTTAAAATAATATTATGGAAGGAACAAAAGAGACATAGGAAGAAAGGAGATAAGTGAAGAAAGAAGAGAGAAGTGAAAGACGAGTGAGACAATGATAGGACATATCAAGAGAGATGATATCAATAGGTCAGAATATAGGAAAGAGATAAATTACAAATTTTTGATATGAGAGATTCATTGACTGTTCAAATTTTCTTAGAGATAAATTAGAAAGTTTTGACACAAAAAAGATTTTCTTGACTGTTCAATTTTTTTTAATATTATTAATTTATTATAAGAAAGTTTCAATAATATTATTCATTAAATAATATTTATAGTACCAATGTAAATTTAAAGCCATTAAATAATATATTTATAGCAGTAATGTAAACTTAAAGTCAGTTAAAATATTTAAATTTTTAATTAAAATTTTGTTAGTATAATTTTAAAATTAAATATTTTTTATTTTATAATAATATGTGAATATTAAATTTTTTTGAGGCCTAAAGCATATTAAATTTTTTTGGGACCTTTGTGGCTTTGAGGCCTAAAGCATATTAAATTTTTTTGAGGCCTAAAACATATTAAATTTTTTTGAGGCCTTTGAGAGACCTAAAGCGGTTGCTTTACTTGCTTGGGCCTTGAGCCACCCCTGCGCATAATCGAATTTTGAGTACTTGTCTTTTGTTTTTTTAGAAAAGAAAGGAATTTAAAAATTTAAAAGTAAAAAATAATTATTTTCAAAAGTAAATAGTTAAAAAAACAAATCTTTTGTAAAACTTTAGAAAATATATATTTTAAAAAGAAAAAATTTAGAAAGGTAATTATGTTGAGAAATAATATTTTAGAAAACTATATATTTAAAACTAAATTACAAACCTAATTATATTATAAAATAATTATGCAGCAAAATATTATTTTTTTTAAATATTTTAGAAAATTAATTATTTTAAGAAATAACTATTTATAAAATTAAATATTTGAAAATTTAATTTGTTAGGAAAATAAAAATTTAGAGATTAATTATTTAGTTTTGTGTTGAATTAAAATCTGCAACTTTTTAATAGTGATTTATTTATAATTAAAAACAAAAGAAAATTTAGAAATCAATAAAATAAGTGATTAAAATGTAAAAAATGTAAACAATATTTGGAAATATTGTAAATAAAAAATTGTACCTCATAAAATAATGAAAAATGTTAATTAAATAGTAAGGTAAATTTTATATGTATTGTGAAATTATATTTATAGGATGTTAATATGTGGATAAATAAATTGTGCGTTTAAAAAAATATATGATGTATGACATTAGAAAATTTAAATATATATTTTGAAAAATTATAAATGCAAAATATTTAAGAACAAAGTTACACTGATTTTATGTTAATTAAAATTAAAAATATATAAGGATTTAAATAGAATTAAAATAAAGCAAAAGAACGAAGAATTAAAAGGATAAATTCAGATTTGAATTAAAACGATGAGCATATAAGTAAATGATTTAATGATGTTATTTTGTATGACAATGATATATTAGAAAAATATAACATAAATATTGATGGAAGTTGAGACCTGAAGACTAAGGTTATTTGGATAATACTTCATTGTTTGTTCTGATATTGGATAATGAGATCATTGTTTTGAACGACCTTATTTTTTGATATCCATTTCAATTTTAACTTTTGATGATTTGGAACAATCTTTGGAACTTCTTTTAGTTGTTAAATTGAGTAGACTTGCGACTTTTCATGTTGGCTAATAATTTTCATAAAATGTGATGTTCTTATATTATCTTATTATTATTTTAAATTTCTTCAACTAATTATTCAAAGAGTGAATATCAAAGAGATTTAATTTAAAATTATTTACTACTAATTTAAATTTAAAAAATATACTAAGTGTCCTATAAGTGGCTTGTAATCTCGTCCCACAAATAATCACAATCATACAGAGTTCTTTCTAGACTGTTAGTGTATTTTTAGTCCACAAATTTTTTATCCTCAATAAAAATAATCAAATACCAGTAAACTATAAGAATTTCGACAAAATTGATAATTCTTCAATTAAAATCATGAAATTCTTAGTTGTTCTTTTATTAAAGTTACCCATTCTCTCTCATGGCACAACCAATTAACTACTTCTTAAAAAAATTGACTTTACTGTTGAAACTCCAACTAGATCAAGTCTCCCATTTAATACACATACGTTTTATTTTCATATACATAATTACTATAATCATATTATATTACATAAAAGGTATACATATTAAAATTTTATACTCTTATAATATACCTATTTTCTTTTTACATTAATTATACAATATATTCTCTAATAATATTTTACATTACATTATGGTGGAAATAGATTGATTAGGGAATTGTTGTATATAGTCGACCATAAGAAAAAAGTGGAAATAGATTGATTAGGGAATTGTTGTATATAGTCGACCATAAGAAAAAAGTTTCCATTAAGGGTCCATCAAGTATTAAGAAAATGTCTAAATTTTAGACAATGGTTAAAGTAGAATACACAATTCCTTTAACAATAACAAAATTTTCTACTATATTGGTGCATTAATTGTTACAAGAGTAATTGTTACAAGAGTAATTGTTACAAGAGAAATAGATCTAGAGACATCAGTAGTGAATGAATTGAAAAATTATGAACTTTCATCTAGTTTTGATCTAAATTTTGATTTTATTCATATTCAATAAACAACAACAAAATATATGAGAAAAGCATAGACATAAATTATGAAATTAATTTTCACAGTAAAGCAATTTATAAAATTCAAATTTTCAGATTTTATAAAGATTTGGAGACAATATTAGAGTGACTAGTCAAGATAAATAAGCCTCTACATATTCCTCCAAAACATTCAAGATAATTTCATCTTGATGAACATTTAAATTCCCGAAGATTAAACCTCCATCTAACAAGTTATCCAAATCGCTAAGTACGTCATGATAATAAAGACATATAAAATAACATCAAAATAACATAATGCACTCAAAACTAATACAATAGAATTTTGAATAACAAACCATTAAAATTGTAGTGAACCTTATATAGTAAATCAGTGAAAATTTCAATAGATTAGTACTGTAATAGAATTTAAAATGCATGAGGTTAAGGAGACGTCATTAGAAAACAAGATTTTCAAACAATTAAAAATTATGTCTCTTTTGCCTCACCTGATTGTTGGGAAGTCAAAAACTAACTCTTCGGTGTTATTTTTCCTTGCTTTTACTTTCATTGGTGTTTTGTGCATTGGCACACGATTTCTTACCCTCTATTTATAGGGAATTTGTTAATAATTACCTCTAGTTCATTTTGAAGTTTCTATTTGGATTCTAAGTGTTATTTGACTTCTAGTTTAGTTTGCCTAATCATTAAGTCAAAGATAAGAGGTAAAATAGATGTTTACTCATGTCCTTTTTAGTCAATTTCACTTTCACTCTTATCTGCAACATTTAATGTTGATAATTTTTTATTTCACCTTGTCAACACCCAATTTTGTCCGGGCAAATAAAAATTATTTTTAAAAATAAAAAAGAAAAAAGAAAAAACTAAAAGAATTAAAAAAAAGAAAATAAAACCTTTTAACATGTGTTATTTAGTTTCTTTGCCATTTAAAATAAATAATAAAAAGAACTTTAACTTTATGAATAAAGTTTGATTAAGAATAAAAATAGTACAAAATGTAATTTATATAAAAAAAATGATAAAACAAAAAAAAAAAGTGTTGGGTCTGTCTTAAAATAAATTGATGAAAAAAAATTAAGTGAGTCCAATTTAACAGAGAGGTTCATTAAAATAAAAGTAATAAAAAAATAGTTGTCTGATGCCCAATTCACTAAGAGGTTGTCTGAAGTAAAATAAAATAAAATAAATGAAGTTAGTATTTACACCTCACTTCTCAATTAATTGTGCTTGCCACATAAGCAATAGTGTTCCCAGCTCTTCACTACCAATTCACATTTCTATAGTGCCCTTTCAATTCTTTTTGTTTGTGCTTGATAGATTTTATCTCTCTTGATTAAGGGTTGTAAATACACCCTTTTCAGCTCTTTTCCTTCTCTCATGCTAATTGTATTCAGTCCTCATACTTATCACATTCAGTCCTCATAGATTCCCTGACTATTATTTTTTTAATTATAAAATGTAACCATAGTCTTAAAAAAGGAGTTAATATAGGGGATGGAGTAATTGATTCTTAATTAAGAAACAATGATGCTGAGTTTTACTGTGGAAGATGAATGGATTATCAAACAAATATATAAAAAAAATGATAAAGACACAATAAGGGGAGAGGATATGACACACATGTTTTACTAAAGAGTAAGAACACAACAAAAATTAAGAAAAAAATACTGAAAAAATATCCTACACAACAAACGATATTGCAAGAATTAGAAGATCAAATTGCTGACACAACAAACGATCTTGCAAGAATTAAGAGTTCAAATTACTGAAAGAAAGTTTCTGTTAGCATATTACAGAAGGAAAACAAAAAGCTAGATCTTCAACGGGTATCTTTTACGGTATTCTTTGAGTGATTGTGTAATCCTTGTTGTTGCTGTGCATGTGTTTATTCCATTATTATATATTTTGTTTGGCTCTGTACTATATCTAATATCATGTGTTAGTTTCTTGTATGTACCTTACTGTTAAAAGGTGGAAAGAAAATTATGATTAAAAAAATTATTTATAAAGCCGCTGCAATGTCACGGCTTCCATTAAATTCATCATGCTAATGGGTGCTGTTGTAAGCACATCTTTATACTCATGGAGATTGACACGGTCTCATTCTTATCAACAAAATAACCCTTTTAGAAACCAAAATCAAAACCGAATTTGATCCATCCTTGAATTCCGTATTAGGAAAATACCTTAGGAATGTCAAACCAACATTTTGAATATTTACATTTTCCTTTCTTTGTATATATTGCATGTTATATATTTTAATTTGCAGCGTAGGAACGTATTCCAGGTATGAAATGTTGAACCCTAAGTTAGAAGACATGTTATATATATATCTGTTTGGGAATTTTCTGATTATTTTGCAGGTGACATTGTTCTCCCTTCACACACACCTTTACATATCATGAGTGGGGCCCTATACCCGAGTCTGTGAAGCTTAGAAATAGAGGAGTTGTGTAGCAAAACTGGATGGATGTATGTCCTAACCTAGGTATGCGAAAACTCCAGCTAGAGTCTGTTCCCTTTATTTTCATGTCCATAAAGATTGTCATTACTGACTGATATGGATGTGTGGTAAAGGGGGCCATAACTATAGTGGCCTTTATTAAGAAATTAGGATAAACCACCCTTTGTGAGTACATTTACATGCCTAAAACTTAAGTCTCATTAGGGTAAACCTAATTAGGACACTAAGGGAGACTTTTTGCAGCTCAATTATCCATTGTCATTCATTACCAATAAGTATTCAAAATTTAAAAATATCAATCTCAGTTTTTTCCTTGCATACAATACATTTTTTTTTTCAAATCAATCTCATATTTTTTAAAGAAAATTTGTGAGAGTGGTCTAAGAACAATTCTGGCTAGGAAAGACTTGTACTTAAGCAGTCCAATTGTGACTCACCTCTCTTTATTGGGAGTTTACTTGGTATACTTTCAACACTTCTCCTTTAAAAAGAAAAAAGAGATTTTTTTTATATATAAGTACCAATCTCATTTTTTTAAATATATGAAATATTTTCTGTTTAAAAAAAAAACAAAAATTGATTTTCCAAAAGAAAAACCCTAATTTCATGCTTCACATTTTTTATTTTAATAATAATAAAAAAATATTATACATAAATAAATAACATTAATCTCATTTTGCATTGCATATTTCCTTTTTCTGAAAAATGATTTTGAGTAATAATAATAAAAACATAATAAAAATACAAAAAACATTAAATATTTTCTCTAGCATGTATTATGTATTTTCTAAAAAAAAAATATTAAATATTTTTTTCTAACATACATTGTATATCTTATTTTTTTCTAAAAACCGATTTTAAGAAATATAAATATAAAAATATTAAATATTTTGTCTCACATTCATTGCGTAGTTTATATTTTTTTTCCTAAAAATGATTTTGGGAAATAAAAATAAAAACATTAAACATTTTTTCCTTAACATACATTACATACTTTTTAGGATTTTAGGATTTGAAAAAAACACATTATACCTAAAAAAAAAACATTAATCTCACTTTTTCATATGCATTACACATTGTCTTTTTGTAAAAAGATGTGGTCATGGATCCATTCATACAACATTAAAAAAATCGATCAAAAATAGATTTTACATACATTCTTACATACATCCATTTATACAAATAAAAAATATATTTTCATCGTTCATTCATTCTCATGATGTTGAAAAAAAAAGAGGTCTCACTCATTGATACATTCACCTATGACTTCATACATCCATACATATCTCACAGAATTTATTCTCATATAAAGTTTCATGCACTATTCATGTACTCCCATGTAAATAACATACATGCATTCTTAAAAAAAAAGTTTCAAATAGACCCAGTGCATTCATCCATGCATCCTCATAGCCTCATGCATTCATACATTTTCAAACTCTTATTCAAACAAGCAAAGAAACAAAAAAAAATATAGAATTCATTTTCATAGTATTATTCATTCTATAAAAAATACATTTCATGTATGCATCATGCATTCAATAAACAAAAATGAAAAATATTGTTCATCATGCATTCAATAAACAAAAATGAAAAATATTTTTCATCATGCTTTCATTTATGCCTCTTTATAAGAATTCTCAAATAAATTTCATGTATATGTTCATGCGCTCTTATTGCACTTATACATTTCTTTTTTAAAAAATATTGACATCAAATAAAAAATTTTAGTTATTCATACATTTTTTAAAAAAAATTAATACCTTCTAAGAAAAAGCAAAAGAGAAATTTCATGTACTCCTAAATACATTTTCTTAAAAATTTCATGCCTAAAAAAATAATAATAAAAAAATAAAAAAATTCAAAAAAAATAAGAAAAAAAAGTTTTATGCATTCTCATAGATTCCTATTCATACATGAGAAAAGAAAAGATAAAGTTTTTTATGCATTCGCCTATGCAATCTCATTTAAAAAATCAAAAAATATGGTTTTGATGTATTAACCTATGCTTTCTCATACTCAAAAAAATAAAAAAATAAAATTTTATGCAGTCATTCGTGCATTTTAAAAAAATCAAAAAAATGAAAAATAAAGTATATGCATTTTCATATCATCATTTAGCAAAAAAAACTGAAAAATATACATTCCCTACATGCATTTTCATTATGCATTCATTTATGCATCTTCATAGAAATTCTCAAATAAAATTCCATACATATGTTCATGCATTCTCATGACACTTATGCGTTTCATTTGAATGTCGATATTAAATAATAATAATAATAAAAAAATTAATCTCATTACATTCGTTCATACATTTTCAAAAATAAAATTTTATACCTTCCAAAGAAAGAGAAAGATAAACAATAGTTTTATGTATTCATAAATGTTTTTTTCTTAAACAAAAAAAGAAGAAATTTTTCATGCATCCAAATTTCATATGTCCATAAATTTATATTTTTTTAAAAAAAATCATAAATGAATTCTGAAAAATTTCATGCATTAAAAAAAAAATACAAAAGAAAGAAGACAAAACAAAATAAAAATAATTCTTTAATTAGTTTGTATTTTTTATGCATCTTTTTCGAATTTGCTAGCATAAAAAAATTATTGACATGCATACATTTTGCATGCATCATACTTTTAAATATGTATCATATATTTAAACATTCATCACACATCTAAACATACATCACACAACTTAACATACATCATACATTTGCACATGCATCATACATCTTCAAAGGCATCCATACTACATTCTATAACATAGGAAGAATTGTGAAAATACATTTTAAAAGAAATATAATATAAAAAATAGAGTTTTATGCATTGTTCATGCATTTTCATAAAAAAAAGAAGAAAAAAACGAAAAAATAAAGTTTTATGCATGTATATATGCATTTACTGAAAATCAAAACTTAATAGAATTTTATGCATGCATGCATTATTTTTCAATTAAAGCTAAAAAATAAAATAGAGTTTTTGTGCATTCATCTATGCATTCTCATTTTTAAAAAATAAAAAAAATAAAATTTTATACCTGCATTCGCAAAAAAATCAAAAATCAATAATGAAAAATGAAGTTTTATACATGCATTCTCATTTAATCAAGAATAAAAAATACGCATTTTCATATCACCATTCATTCAATTAACAAAAATGGAAACTATGCATTTCATACATACATTCTCATAAATCATCATAGGATTTCGTTCATATGTTCATGCGTTCTCAATACACTCATGCATCTCTTCCTAAATTTCAATATCAAACAAAAAAAAATCAAGAATATCAAAAATGAAAAATATTGCACACATTCGTACATTCATGCACTTACCTCACTTCTTGCAAGATTTATTTTGAGACCCGTTTGATGCGATCATGATCTCAACCTTAGTTTTTAAAAAAAATTCATTTGAGACCCTCCCTACACTGTGAAGGTCTTCACCTCATTGAAAAATAGAAAGACAAGGGAAAATAAAAATTTTCTTAAAATAAAATATGAAATAAAATAACTCAAAAAAAATCGATCATTTTTCAGGAAAAAGAAAGGAAGTCAGTATATAATGATTACAAGAAATATATATACATTTTTGAAAAGAAAAATAAATATATTTTTATAAATAGACTCTCCTTTGAAATTTTGTAAATACATTATCTTTTGAAATTTTGTACATATATCAAAATTTTTGTACATATGTTACTTTTTTTTTTCTCAAGAAAAAACCTTTTGTACATACATTATTATTGAAAATATCTTATAAATACATTCTCATGTAAATATTTGTGATAAAAAATCTTTAAATATACATTCTTTTTTGAAAATTTATACATACTTTTATTTTTAAAAAATAATACATTTGAGCATAGATTATCATTAAAAAAATCAGAAAAAATACAATGTAGAGCAAACATTTATCATTAAAAAATTAAAAATTACAATTTCGAGCATCCATTCATGCATTACTATTAAAAAAATGGAAAATTTGAAAGAAAATAAAAAATAGATTTTCATGCAGGTATTTTCAAAGGGACAAAATCAGCTTGTAAATATCTATGTATGCATTCACAAAATCTCTTATGCATTTTTCTAGAATTTTGTACATGCGTTCCAAAAAATTCCATTTATATATGCATTCTCCAAAAAAAAAAAAAATCATGCATGCATACATATTAAAAGAAAACAAAAATAAATCTAAAAAAAATCATATATTCATAAATGCATTTTCGAAAAGAAAAAGTCCAAAATTTTGTAAATGCATTTTCTCATTAAAAAAAAAATCATTCAGAGATAGATTATATATGCATTCCAAAAACAAAATCTTGCATTTATAAATGCATTTTCAAAAAGAAAAAGTCCAAAATTTCATCAATGTATTTTCTCATAAAATAAAATAAAATCATTCAGACATACATTATATATGCATTCCAAAAAAAATCATGCATTTATAAATGTATTTTCAAAAAGAAAAATTCCAAAATTTCATAAATTCATTTTCTCACAAAAAAAATCATTCAAACATAAATCATATATGCATTCAAAAAAATCATGCATTCATAAAAGCTTTTTTTTTTCAGAAAAAAATCTTTCAAACATGCACTATATATGCATTAAAAAAAACCATGTATTCATAAGTCCATCTTCTGAAAAAATTAATGCATTCATTCATTCAAACATGCATTTTTCATAAAAAAAAGTCCAAAATTTCATAATGCGTTTTGTTAAAAAAAATTAAGTTTAAAAAAAAAGGAAAAAAACAAAAAAAAGGAAAATGTGGTGAGTCATTTGTTCATGGATCATTGAATTTACAAGAGTGTGAATAATAATAAAATGAGGATCATTCAAGCAAAATGTTAATAAAGGTAAAAGTTAACTTTTCTAAGGAAACATTTACATACACGGTGTTTGTTACCTATTGTCTTTCCCAAAATTACCAAGCTTTCTCTAAATTTCCTAGATTCCCAAAATTCTCAAATGAAAGGATTGTCCAAATGGTTACCATTACCTAAGAATATTTTTACACTGGGTAGAATGTCAGTTTTCTATTAGTTGACCAATCTCCTACCTCTATTCTTCAGGGCTATTCGAAAAAAAGTCCGTTAGATTGAAAACCCAAAAGAGCTATAGATAGGACAATAAAAAAAATGCGTGTGTCAGAAGTCATTAATTTTGTTCCATTGTTAAACTCTTTGAAAATCAAGCAATCATGATTCAAAATGATATATGACCATGTTTCTATATCTAAAACACTCTTGTAAATCCTTTGTACCCTCTTTGAGCAAAAAAAAAAAAAAATATTTCTTTCAAATACCCCAAATGAGGATCATCAACAATATGAAGTTTAGTATAAGGTTTCGATAGAAGAAATTCAAAAATAATTTATATGTCAAAGCTCCTAATTCATCAAGAAAGGAGGAGTATATCAGAAGACATGCACATCAGACAATGAGTACATCGAAAGATTCTCAAGAAAAGAAAAAATATGAAAAAGAAAAAAAGGAAAAAAATAAAAAGAAAAAAGGAAAGAAAGAAAAGAAGTAAGAAAAAAAAGATATTCTCAAAAGTTCATCAAAGAGACTCCCTAGTGAGAAAGAAAATAGAAAAAAGGTACATGATACAAAAAGCTCATGGAAGATAACCTTGGTTGGTTACAACATTTGGTTGATGATCGTTGTTTAAAAATAAAACCCCAAAAAAATATTTTTTGAGCCTTTATATCCTTTTCTTCACAACCCTATAACCCTGTCCACATTAGAAGTCCAATAAAGTCCATATTGATTGTTGAATGATTGCAATGATTTTCATAAAGTTTACCTTTGTAACAAGAGAACGTGACCGATGATGCGTGTTAAAAAGAAATGAAAAATGAAAAAAAAGAAAGAAGTATACTAGAATGCCTTTTTCAAAAGAGAGTCATTTGTACACAGGTAAACTGAGGATGAAATATCAGAAGTGACACTGGGGCATCTGATACCCTTGCTTTCCCTCACATATATCACATTATACATACCAATTAGGGGCAATCATATTTTCAGTACCTTTGTCATTCTTCATACAACACTAGAGCAATCCAGTTTCATTTGTACCCTTGTTACTCCATTTTTTTTTTCACCTTACCAAGACAAGTAATCCCTCACACAAATCTCATCATTTCCCTTGTATATACAAATTGGGCAATTGCAAAGCCCATTTCCCTTCATGAAGAGTCCTTACACTACTCTTATTTTCTTTTGAACCAGGTTGTTTATACCCTCCAAGTTTAAAGCCAACATAGCCAGCCCAACATACCAAAATTGGGCAGTCCTGTCGAAGGATTTGCTTCCCAATATCTTTCAAATATCTCAAACTCCCTAAATACTTACCCTTTTATCAATGGGTTCAAGCATGCATCTAAGTAGTGTTTTCAAAAGGAAAGTTGATGGCTACACCATGTTGACATTAGCTTCAAATGATCTTGGATTTTTTTAAAAAAATGGAATTAAATAGATTTTCAAAAATGAAAGTTGATATCTAGTGAATTCAATGATTACCCAGAATTTCTGATTCTACATAGTGAAATCTAGAAAAAGAAAAAAAAACTTTTGAACATATTTTCACTTTGAAATTTGTACATATTCTTGAGATCTTTTAAATTCTTTATACATATGTATTTAAACAAAAAAAATCATTGAAAATCCTTTTCAATGTACACAAAAAATATATATTTCAAAAAATCTTTGTACATACTTTTTGAATAAACATTGGAAGAAATAATTGAAAATGTTCCTTTGTACATAAATTTTGAAACATTTGAAAATCATTGAAAATATCTTTTGTACATATCTTCTCTTTTGGAAAATTAGTACATATCTTTTTGAAACATTATCTTTGAAAAGTTAACTGAAAACATCATCATCTATAAAATTATTTTTAAAAAAAATTTGTACATACATTAGCATCGAAAATGATCATTCAAGAAAATAGAATTTCATTCGTTATCATTTGAGAAAATAAAAATGAAAAATAGAATTTCATACTTTAATATATGCATTATCATCCAAGAAAATCAAAAATAAAATTTCATACATTCAAACATGCATTTTCATTCAAAATAATAAAAAAATAAAATTTCATGCATTTTAATATACATTCTTCAAAAGAAAATCGAATTTTATACATTCATTCTTCAAAAATAATAAAAAAAAAAAAATCAAAGTTTCATGCATTCATATATGCATTCTTCAAAAATAACAAAACAAAAGAAAATCAAAGTTTCATGCATTCTTCAAAGATAACAAAACAAAAGAAAATCAAATTTCATGCATTTATATATGCATTCTTCAAAAATAACAAAACAAAAGAAAATCAAATTTCATGCATTTATATATGCATTCTTAGAAAAAATAAAACAAAAAAAAATCAAGTTTTATACATCTTAAATGCATTCTTTTAAAAAAAAGAACAAAATAAAAAAGACAAAAAAGAATTCATACATTCAAGCATGCATTTCATGCATTCATAAATATTGTTAAAAAAGAACAGAAAATCAAATTTCATGCACTCAAACATACATTTTCATTCAAAAAATTCACAAAGGTTCATCCATTCATAAATGCACTCTTCAAAAAGAACAAAAAATAAAATTTTATGCATTCAAACATGCATTTTTATTCAAACTAAAGATTCAAATTCAATCAAAAACTCCATGCATCATTAAAAAAAATAACAAAAAATCAAATTTCATGCATTCAAACATGCATTTTCAAAGTCAATTAAAATTTTCATGCATTCATCAAGGAAAAAAAACAAATTTCATGCATTCTTATATGCATTTTTCAAAAAGAACAAAATCAAAAATTCATATTCAAACAAATTTCATGCATTTTAACATGCATTCTTAAAAAAAGAATCATATTTCATGTATTTATAAATGCATTCTTCAGAAAAAAATAAACCAAAAAATTCATGTATTGTCATGCATCCAACATACATCTTCCAACAAGGAAAAATCAAACTTTTCATGCAAATCAACAGAAGATATTATTAAGGGAAAAGACTCAATGTCGTATTTTCGCATTTTAAAACATGATGGTATAATCTTAGTGACATTGTCCAGAGATTTAATGAAGGTACATGACCCTCTGTTGCACGGTCTCAGATTCATATATATGACCCTCTGATTCAAGGTCTCAAATTCAGATAAAAGACCCTCCGTTTCAAGGTCTCAAATTCAGATAAAAGACCCTCTGTTTCAAGGTCTCAGATAAGGAGTTATGACCCTCTATTGCACGGTCTCAGATTCAGATATATGACCCTATGCTTCAAGGTCTCAGATAAAGAGTTATGACCCTCTGATGCAGGGTGTGAGATTTAGATATTTGACCCTCTGATGCACGGTCTCAGATTCAGATAAATGACCCTATAATTCAAGGTCAGTCCAAAAATCAAAGTTTACAACCCTCTCGTCTCAGTACAAGGTCAAAATGAAGAACAATGACCCTCTCGTCTCAGTACAAGGTCAAAATGAAGAACAACGACCCTCTCGTCTCACAAGGTCAAAATCAAGAACAACGACCCTCTCGTCTCAGTACAAGGTCAAAATCAAGAACAACGAACCTCTCTTCTCAGTACAAGGTCAGTTCAAAAATAATTCTTTACGACCCTCTCGTCTCAGTACAAGGTCAAATCAATTCAAAATTTACGACCCTCTCATCTCAGTACAAGGTCAAATCAATTCAAAATTTACGACCCTCTCGTCTCAGTACAAGGTCAAAATGAATAACAACGACCCTCTGGTCTCAGTACAAGGTCAAAATCAAGAACAACGCCCCTCTCGTCTCAGTACAAGGTCAAACTCAAGAACAACGACCCTCTTGTCTTAGTACAAGGTCAAAATGAAGAACAATGACCCTCTAGTCTCAGTACAAGGTCAATTCAATTCAAAATTTACGACCCTCTCGTCTTAGTACAAGGTTAGTTCAAGGTGGTGACCCTCTCGTCTCAGTACAAGGTCTCAACCTCTATCTATGCATTTATTTTATTGTCTTTTATTTTCAAAACCGAATGAAATTAGTGTTTTTGTCCTTACTTAACTTTTACTCAGATAATTTGAACTTCAAAAGCTCAGATCATTTGGTAAAATTTAAGTAAGGAGGGGCAGTTGTCAACACCCAATTTCGTCCGGGCAAATAAAATTATTTCAAAATAAAAAATTAAAATAAAAAATGTGTGTTATGTAGTTTTTATCATACTTTTTCATTTAAATAAATAAAAAAAAGAAGAAAAAATTTTGATTTCATTTTTTATTTTAATGAATAAAGTTTTGAAATAAAATTTATAAAAAAAAGAAAAGGAAAAATGGAAGAAATAAGTAATTAATAAAATAAAAAATGGAAAGTATAGAAAAATAAACAAAAAAATAAGAAAAAAAGTGTTAGGTATGTTTTAAATAAACTGCAGAAAAACAATAAAAAAATAAAACCCATTAAAAGATTCAGTCCGAAAATAATTTGTCTTTGAATAAAGCCTAAATTAATAAAGGGTTCATTTTGAAAAAATAAAGTTACATTTACCAGTCAACTCTGAAACAGTCAAAAAGTTCTATGCTTGATATGATTCCGTAGAGACAGGATTTCCTTTTGTACAAATTTTGTTTCGTAAATGTTAGTATTCTCATTGTAAAGTTCAAAAAATTATCTTTTTCAATACGATGAATTATTTGTTCTTGAATTACTCAATTCATAAGAGCATAATTGACCAAATGAACCGTGAATAGCAAAATGCTTAACGAAGGTAAAAGCTGGCTTTCTCAAGGAAATTGTCTCGATATAGTGCTTGATACCTTTCACCTTCCCAAAATTCCCAAAAAGGCTAAAAATTCTTCAAATATCCAGAGAAAAGGTTTGCCTCAAGGATTGCTACTTCCTAAGAAAACTTATATCGGGGCAGAAACATTGTATTTTTATTGCTAGCGAAAATATTATTTCTGTTTTTGTCTTCAGAGGCATTCAAAATAAATAAAAATAAAAAAAAAGTCCGTTAGATTGAAAACCCGTAAGGGCGATCTAAGCAAAAGATAGGACAAAGAAAAAGAAATATATAAAAAGACATGTGTTGGAGGTCATTAAATTTTGTTTCACTGTTAATCTTTTTGAAGACTAAGCAATCATGATTCGAAGTGATATATGGCCATGTTTCTTCATCCTAAACACTTTTACAGATCCTTTGCACCCTGTTTGAGCCAAAACAAAATTCCTCTTTCAAATACCCCTAATGAGGATCATCAACAATTTAAAGTTCAGTCTAAAGTTTCGATAGAAGAAATTTATAAACAATTTATATGTCAAAGCTCCTAATTCATCAAGAAAGGAGTATTGTCAGAAGTTCCTGAAAAGTAAAGAAAAATACACATCAGGCAAGGAGTACATTGCAAGCTTCTCAAGAAAAGGAAAATATGAGAAGGGAAAAAGGAAAAATTGAAAAATGAAAAGAGAAGAAAAAGAGAAAAGAAAGAGAGAGAAATTCTCAAAAGTTCGTCAAGGAGAGTATATAACAAGGGCTCTTCAAGGAGAAAGAAAATAGAGAAAGGGAGTGTTATATAAAAAGCTTATGAAAGATGACATTGATTAATTACAACATTTGGATGATGATCCTCGTTTAAATATAAAACCCCAAAATAATTTTTGAGCCTTTATATCATTTTCTTCACAATCCTATTTACCTCTGGCCGCGTTACAAGCCTAATTAAGTCCATATTGATTGTTGAATGATTGCAATGATTTTCATAAGGATTAACTTTGTAACAAGGTGGTGTGATCAATAATACGCGTTAAGAAATTGAAAAAAGAGAATAAAAAGGAAAAAGAGAAAAAATTTTAGAGTACCTCTATTAGACTAAAAGTTTTGGTCATTTTACAAGTCGGTTGAGGATGCAACACCAAATGGGGCAATCTGGTTTCTTATATACCCTTGCTACCCCATTCCTACCTCACAAAAATAGCTAATCTTTCATCACCCTTGAGGCCAACCGATTTCTTTCCTACCCTTGCTATTCCATTTTCACATAAATAGCTAATCATTCATAAATCTTGTACATACAAACTGGGGCAATTTGATTTCATTTGCACCCTCACCCTCAAATGTTTACCTTACAACTCATCCTTCACACATACCATATCATTACACGTAGCTAGGGCAATTTGAATGAGATTCCCCTATAAAGCCATCTCCCTGTTAGCAACAGTTGTGCTTTCATTCAAATCTAAAAGTCTGATTTACCAAAGTTGGGGCACCTAAACTAGGGCAGCCTTGTTAGAAAATTTGCATCCCCAATATCCTTCAAATATCTCAAAATCTCTACACACTTACCCTTCGCCTGAAGGTTCAAGCATACATCAAAGCTGTGTTTCTAAACAGAAAGCTAGTGATTATCTTTGTGGGCATATGTTTCAACTTTATGAGATTTGTTAGAAAAGAGTTAACATCCAATGAATTTAGTTTTACAAGGAACACCTGATTCTATATTGAAAACCTTTTGGGTAAAAAGTAAAAATATTTTTGGGTGTATTTTTGGAAAATCAAAGAAAAACATTTTGCACATACTTTTGAAAAAAAAAATCAAACAAAAACTCTTGTACATATTTTCACTTGTATGTTTGTACATATTCTTGAGAGTTTTCTTTAATTCTTTGTACATACGCGTTTAAACAAATATAAATCGTTGGAAATGAATATTGGAAGAAATCATTGAAAAATATTCCTTTGTACATAAATTTTAAAATGTTTGAAATTCATTGGAAATATATTTTTTACACACTTTCTCAGTTGAAAAATTTGTATATATTTTCTGAAACATTGTTTTCGGAAATTCATTGAAAAACTCATCATTTCTAAAAATATTGAAAATTATGTACACATTAGCATTGAAAATGAAAGAAAATTAAAATCACAAATATAATTTCATGCATTCATATATGCATTCTTCAAAAAGAATAAAGGAAAAAAAAGTCAAATTACATGCATTCTAAGTATACATTTAAACCAAGAAATTCACATTTATGCAAAGTTTCATGCATTGAAACATGCAGTTTTCAAAATTCATATTCAATCAAAAGTTGCATGCATCCATAAATGCATTCTCCAGAAAGAATAAATAAAAAGGAAAATCATGCATTGTTGTGAATCTAACATACATCTTTCAACAAGAAAAATCAAACTTCATGCAAATCAACAGAAAATATTATTATTAGAGAAAGGACTCAATGTCGTATCTCCACATTTTACAACATGGATGTATAATGTTAGTGACATTATCCAGAGATTTATTCAAAATTTACAACCCTCTCGTCCCAGTACAAGGTCAAAACAGAGAACAACTATCCTCTCGTCTCAGTACAAGGTCAATTCAATCCAAAATTTACGACCCTCTCATCTCAGTACAAGCTCAAAATGAAGAACAACGACACTCTCGTCTCAATACAAGGACAGTTCAAAAATCAATCCTCACGACTCTCTCGTCTCCGTACAAGGTCAAAACGAAGAACAACGACCCTTTCGTCTCAGTACAAGGTCAGTTCAATCCAAAATTTACGACCCTCTCGTCTTAGTACAAGGTCAAAATGAAGAACAACGACCCTCTCGTCTCAGTACAAGGTCAGTTCAAAAATCAATCCTCACGACCCTCTCGTCTCAATACAAGGTCAAAACGAATAACAACGACCCTCTCGTCTAAGTACAAGGTCAATTTAAGGTACGCGACCCTCTCGTCTCAGTACAAGGTCTTGGCCTATATCTATACATTTATTTTATTGTCTTTTATTTTCATAACCGAACGAAATTAGTGTTTTTGTCCTTACTTATCTTTTACTCAGATAATCTGAACTTCATAAGTTCAGATCATCTGGTAAAATTTAAGTAAGGAGGGGCAGCTGTCAACACCCAATTTCGTCCGGGCAAATAAAATTATTCCAAAATATAAAACAATATAAAATTAAAATAAAAAATGTGTGTTATTATTTAAATAAAAAAAGAGTTTTGGTTCCATTCTATTTTATGAATAAATTTTAAAATAAAATTCGTAAAAAGGGAAAAAAGTAAAGAAAATCAGTCTATTAAAAATTTGTTAAAATAATAATAATAATAAAAATAAAATTGTCATTAAAGTGTTGTCATGTCACATTCTCTCTCTTTTTGCTTGCCTTTTCTGATGCTCATTAATTATACGAAAATTAATTGAAAATAAATTTAAAAATTTTAGAAAGACTAGAAATTTCAATAGTTGATTTGATTATTATTCTGATTAATTGCAAACGATTATGCTTAATAGTGATTAAATGCTGATGATTTTCAATTAAATGCTGATTGTCTAATAATTGGTGCATTTTCTTTTTGAATTGTTATGCTCATCCTTTTTATTTTACAGGCTCCATTTGGTTAATGTTCTAAAATAGTAATTAGATGATTTGTTTTATTTTTCAAAAAGTAAAAAAAATAATGATAATAAATATATATTTCAAAATAATAATAATATTAAAATAAAATAAAATAAAAAAGGTTTAAGTATCTATTTCTATTATTGTGTTATTTAGGTTGCTTTCAATAAATGTAAAAATGGAAAAAACAATAAAGAAAAAATGAATTAAAAATAATAATAAAAAGTTTCAGCCACATTACCTCCAATATTCCCCATTTATTCTCCATATTCATTTATTTTTGAATTTGATTATATGTATGGGAGGTTACGATGCCATAATAACAATAATGGTACAATTCTGCCCATTTTTCAGTCTGTGTTCGTCCTTGGGATTTAACAGTCGGTTGGTGTCATAAGTGGGGATAATTAGGAATTAATAGATTTGAATATGAATTAAAAGAGAATAATCAATTGGCAGTTTTCAAATTATAATTAAGTGGGAATAATTAGGAATTAAGGGATTTAAAATTTGAATTAAGAGTGGGCTGACTAGAATTAGTATAAATATGCATAGTGACCAAGTGGATAGACACGCGAAAAAAACATGAGAAATACTAGAGACACTAAAAAGGGTTCTGAATATTAGTGAGTAGATCGTTTGAAGATGAGAGTTCAGAGAAGAAGGGAACGTGTTTTTGGAGGATCTTCAACTGGTACGCTCTATTTACTCTGTGTTATATACTTATCACATACATATAGTTGCTCTGTTTGATGGTTATTATGATATCCTGAGGTTCATCCCTTGTCTATTTGATTTAAATAAATAAATAATAATAATATTAATAATAAATTATAAAACATTTTATAATTTTCGAGGAACAAACGAAATACTTTCTAAAATTTAATAAATTAATAGTTCTTGAAAAAATATCAAAAATATAAATTTTTAAAACAAATAAGGAAAAAAGTTTCAAAACAGCCCTAAAATAATAAAGATAAAATATCTTCAAAAATAAAAAAAATGAGATAAATATAAAAACATGTCTTTTCGATAATAAATATGAAAACATTTTTTTTACAAAAATAAGGTAATAGAAACACGTTTTTAAAAAATAAAATATAATGACAATTTAAAAATAAAATAAAAGAAAAAGTTTTTTTAATATGAAAAATAGTTTTTTTTTCGAAAATAATGAATAAAAAATTAAAAAGGATATGCTTTTTGAAAGTATAAAAACAATTTCTTTAAGATAATAAAAATCAGTTCCTTTCTCAAATTAAAATAAAAAATAGTTTTTAAATAAACATTTTTAAATATAAAAGAAAACAGTCTTGTTCTGAGTTTCCTTTAAATAAACAATTATCAAGAAATAAACTAATAAAATAGAAAATAATTAAAAAAATTATATAAAATCAATTGCCAAAAATAAAAGAAAATATTCATAAGCTAAAAAATATCAAATGTCATCTAACAAATTTTTAAAATAGAACTACGTGTATCCTGATTTTCTATCATGTATAGAGATACGTAGGACCAAGGTCAAGCCTTGTCGGGCCCAAATAAATAAAAAATATATATGTTTGTTTGTTTTATTTTTGTTTGTTATTTTTATCCGCCTAATTATTATTTATTGTTATGATTTTTATAAGCATGTTTTCTTGTTTGTTTTGTTTTTTTATATATTTGTTTGTTTTGTCTTTAGTCTCATTATTATTGTTATTATTTGGGAAAAATGATATTTT
>Ga0209700_102266_pt1 | contig 39318 bp, 31 predicted proteins | sample SiratroredBW_FD_187528 | JGI IMG/M metagenome (GOLD analysis project Ga0209700, IMG submission 187528) | Root nodule microbial communities of legume samples collected from California, USA - Siratro red BW (SPAdes) (version 2) | ecosystem: Host-associated > Plants > Roots > Nodule | place: USA...
TATGTATGTATATATACATATATATACATATATATATATATATATATATATATATATATTTAAAAAAACTTAAACTAATTAAGAATTATTTTTAGTTTATAATATTTATTGAAAAAAGAAACTTTTTCTCAATTATTTATTTATTTTTATTCTTTTAACTATAGACACAATTTTTTTTTAAAAATTTTATTTACCCAGATGAAATCATGTATTGACAATTTCCCCTCTTACTTAGGTTTTACTAGATAATATGAAAGTGTTAGGAAATTTCATATTATCATAGTAAAAGATAAGCAAAGATAGAAACATTATTTCGTTCGGGTTTCGCAAAGTTCAGAGGAAAGCCAGAAGATTGAAAAGAAGAGTGAGGTCGAGACCATTGCCTTACAGAGGGCCATGCACCATCACAAATTGAAATTTAAAGTGAGGTTGAGACCATTGCCTTGCAGATGATCACGCACCATCACATGCTGAAAAATAAGAGTGAGGTCGAGAGGGTTACACACCGTCAAGATTGAAAAAGATTGAGGTCAGACCTTGGACTAGGCCGAGAGGGTCATACACCGTCATGATTGAAAAGGATTGAGGTCAGACCATGGATTAAGTCGAGAGGGTCATACACCGTCATGATTGAAAAGGATTGAGGCCAGACTATGGATTCAGCCGAGAGGGTCACTTACTGTCATGATCTGAAAAAATGAAGTCGGACCTTGGTCTGTGCTGAGAGGGTCACTCATTGTCATAATTTGAAAAAACAAGGTCAGACCTTGGACTTACCTGAGGGGGTCATTGTACTGTCATAAAAAATGAGTAAGGTTGAACCTTGGAATGAGCAAGGAAGGTCACGCACTGTCATGATATGAAAAAGCGAGATCAGACCTTGGACTGAGCCGAGAGAGTAATGCACCATCATGGTTGAACGAGAGTGAGGTTGGACTTTGGACTGAGTCGAGAGGGTCACGCACCATCATGATTGAAAAAGAGTAAAGTCGGACCAAGGGCTGAGCAGAGAGGGTCACGCACCGTCATGATTTGAAATAGGGAGATCAGACCTTGGACTGAGCCCAGAGGGTCACACACCGTCATGATTGAAAAAGAATGAGACTAATCGCAAAGAGTGGGCCCATGTTAAAGGAAATAGATTGAAATTTGTAGGCGAACATTAGGTGAACGCCAAAATGAATTTTGAATAATGCATGTTCTGAGTTGAAAGCATGAATGTATGCAATGTTTTCATTTTTACTATCCTTGTGATGAATGTGAGTGTATAAATGAATGCATAAGACTGTATTTTTCAACATTTTTTGAATGAAAATGTGTGTACAAAATGATCATACTACATGAAAATACATGTACAAATGCATGAGATTTCATTTTTCATGTTTGAATGAGAATACATGTATGAATGCATCATACTCTACTTGTTTTGAATGAGAATGCATGGATGAATGCATAAGATTCTATTTTTCATTTTTTTTTGAATGAGAATGCATGGATGAATGCTTCAGATTCTATGAAAATACATGTGCGAATGCATGAGAGATTTTTTTTTTAATAAAAATACATGTACAAATGCATGAGATTCTATTTTGATTTTTTTGATGTTAACATGAAATGCTTGTGCTAATGAGAATGAATGCATGAGACCGACTATATTTTTTTTTTATTTCTTTATGCTACTTTTTCTTTGCATTCTTTTTATGTTGACATTCAGAGTTAATTGTTCTCTTTCTCATCGTTGAATTCATTTGACATCAAAATTTTGTTTTTGAATTTAAAGTTAATAGCATTTTATTGACTATAAAATGTATTTTAGGATTACACAAGACAATATGATAAATAGTAATTACAGTGAATTGCAGATCAATCACTCAGTACTACAATCCAAATTAATAGTCAGAACAAGAAACAACAATTGATTCAAGAAAACAGGTTTTCAGAAATTCAATCTATTAATCTGTGATATCAGAAGACAGTATGCACTCCAGTATATTCAAAAACATAATCAGTCAATTATATAAATGATATCTCAGTTCCAGAACAACACAGAAAAACACCAAAAGAGCGAACAATCAATTATACGCGAAGAACAATTAATTGTGTGTGCGGCAGAACAATATAATAAGCATTCAAGAAGAGAGAAAGAAAGATCAAGAACACCAAGATTTATAATGGTTTACCCTTCCTCAAAGGCTACGTCCAGTCCTTTGCCAACTAGCAAAGAGTTTCCAGTATAAAGATCAAGAAGATCAGTTTATAGCAATACAAACTTCTTGCAAACCGCAAGATACGACTGCTCCCAATAGTAAACAACCTACTGCACCTTGCAGCAAGTCAAACACTATACAGAAACCACTGCACAAACCCAAGTACAATACCCTATGTAATCTGGGTACCAAAACAACAAACATAAATTACAAAACCTATTTAATTTGCAACCATACACTCACAGTTCAAGAAATTATCAAGATCAGTACAAAAAAAAGCACTTCTATACTCAACAGATTACAAGTGGATTAAAACCAATATAGAAGACTTAGCTTTGGTGCATAAACACTGTTGCACAAAACCAATCAATGCAAGGCTCCAAGAATTAAGTTCTTTAGATTTTTCTTGATGAAAATCGAATGTAACAAGCTCTCAAGGTGTAAGTACATTTTTCTCTCTTAGAATATCACAATTGATCGCTCAAAAATCTTAAGAATGTTTTTCATAAAAGTTATGTTACAATTCGTGCTCAACCTATTTATAACCAAACTAATTTTTAAATATGTCAAAAATTCAATCAATTGTATCAATCATTCAATCGATTGATTTTTCTGTGACTTAGAAAATCCAGTATGTTGATTTCTGAAAAACAATTTACTGATTTACTCTTTAAAAATGTTTTTCTAAATCTGTTAAATCTCATTTCTTAAAAAAGGAAATCTTTGGAGCTTACTTTGAATGAAATCTCATGCAACTCATGGTTTTATACCGAAACCACACTTTCACACACACCCAACCTAAGTCCTAGACCAAAACTCCATCAAGCTCTATGATGGCTTCATGCAATTCACATTGCTAGCTTTGATCCATTGTAGACTTCATCATTTTGTTGGTTTCATCAAATCCTTTAGCAACTCTTGGTGCTAACAGAGTCGCCATCTGCCGCAACCAGGACCACGACGGGGATGACGAAGAAAAAAATTAAGAATAATATATTTTCAAAAAGAAGTCGTCATCATAGTTTATTATGAAAAAATATGGAAAAACCAAGGAAAAGGAAATGATCTGCAAAACCGGATTAGGGTCCATGAGTCGGTTACATGTAGGGAAGGTATTAGCACCCTACAACGTCCATCCTAAGATGTACCTTTAATTGAATGAGTGAAATTAATGTTGATTTTTAGAATTTTTATTTTTCTCAAAAACAAAAGCCAAAATGTAAATACAAAAAACAAAGAAAATATTTTTTATTTTTTGGGCCCAGCGATGATTGACCTTCTTGCTACGTATTTGCATTCACTTTGGTGAAAGTCTTGGGTTTGACGCCCAAACTTTGGAGTTCCTTTGCATTTTAATATAAAAAAAAATCCCATTTTGAACACCTTTGGTTTTTTTTAATTGCATCTTCCCACCTTCTGGCACATGGATTGTATCTCCCAAATTCACAATTGTTGGTATAGTAACATTAACCTTTTTAACACCTTCAACCACCCTAGATCCTCTAAGCCCTTCCATGTTGGACAAACTTTTGGGATGACATCAAGAGGATGCCCCTGCCCATTGCAATAATCACATGGAACTAATGGATCAAATGACACGTGTTTGGTGTATCACATCAAGAGGATGCCCCGGCCCATTGCAATAATCACAGGGAACTAATGGATCAAATGACACGTGTTTGGTGCATCCTCTTAAATCTATCCCGCTAAAGTATCTAGTAAACCTTTAGCCAGTACTTTTGTTTCTGGAACAGGATCTCCAATGATAAGGTTCATACGTTATATGAAGTCAATTCCTATAGTCACCATACTCTCACTTAGTAGCCTCGGGACAAGAGCTTTATAATCTTCATGAAACGCAACCATGCACCATTTCCATTCTTAGGGTCTCTATGATGTGGCGACCTTGGGGTCGTGGATGAAGTTGTGGCCAGACTTGGCGTTGGGAGGCAACTCGCTGGTGCAAGAAAGCTTTATGCATTCGATGATGGTGGTCTTGCTAGCACTGTTGGGACCAAAGATTAGGGTTAAGGACTTGAAGAAAGTGATGACATTCTTGTTCTCTGCATGTCGTGCCAATTCCCTATTCTTCCTCTTCTTCATCCATTATGTTGCTCCTACCACTTTAAATCTTTCAAATGGATATGCATGTATTTGCTCCTTTGTGGTTGTCCTTTTCATGTGCCTTTTCGTGTGGATCTTGTCAAAACTCTAACAGCAATTGTTCTTCCCATGGATCTCAGGGGCGCCCTTTTGAGAACTTCTGATGTTCTCTCTGCAAATTCCTTAGGCTTGAATGCAATAGGTCTTTCAACCAAGGGTGAACCGTGTACATAACTCATAAAAAGAGACATCAACTGAGCTCAAGTGTTTCCAAAAGTTCAAAACATGTCACGTCACCAATTTCATCACCCTCAGGATTTACTACTTCTCTATCTTTTTCTACAACTTCTTTTATATGTGAAAGAATGTGATTTGTAGCATAGAGGTTCCATGACATAAGGGAAAAGGAACAACCTTCATCTTCCTCCTATCAATCCAACACATTACAGATTTCAAAATCTTAAGAAAGTCAAACCTCTTTTTCTTCTTCATCTTCGTCTTCAACTTCATCTTGTTCTATGTGATTATTGAGTTTGTTTTGAACGTCGTTCTGCATTTTTGAGTGTGCGATGTTGCTAACCAAGCAAATGAATTCCTCTGCGTCTAAGGCGGCCATTTAGGATCGAAGCATATTTACCAAGCTTCGGAGGGAGAGGCCTCGAGGGTGGCGATGTCAAGGCAGTGGCCAACATTGATGTGGTCCAAACAGAGGTTGTCCGAGTGCCAAAGACTGACAGTCTCATCAAGGGAATCAGTTAGGAGGAGCGAGGGTGCATGGTGTAGTTTAAGGATTTCGAGGGTGTGTATGGTGGCAGCGGCAGGCGATGAGGTGGTGGCTGGTGTGGAGTTGGATTCACTGACACGCTTGACAGGTGCAGAAGAACATGGTGGGGAAGATGGCTGCAGAATGAGATCTCTCCTCCTTTTTGGGCACATCAGCCAAAGGATCAGCTTCCTCCTGAGCCCTGTACAAAGGAGGACACCCAATAATAAGACACTCTGACACAATTTCTCTTCATTTTTTATTTATTTTTATTCTTTTAACTGTAGACACAATTTGACACAATTTTTTTTAAAATTGTATTTACTTGAAGGAAAACGGGTGTTGACATAATTCAATCATCACATATCTCAATTTGTATTCATTTGGTACAATCATACCTTACCATTATAATGGATATAAAACATATATCTCAATCATTAACATATCAAGTATTTAAACAATCCAACATATGATTCTCAAATACAGAGATATAACTTGAGTCAGACATCATCACTTGAAAGATCTTTCAATGAAGAGGGAATCCACTGACTTCTTCTTTCCTTATCTCTTCCTTCTCTCATTTAAGTTGTGACCCAACGCTTGAATGATGAAATATGATGTTTGAACATTATTCAAACACTTGAGCAATATTCCTTTAGACAAGACAAAATTTGTTTCACCTTTTCCTTACTTGAGCCTCTAAGATTAAGCGTCCAATCTCTTTGAGAAGAGAGAGTGAATTTTCATATTCCTTACTCAAACTATAAACTACTTGAGAGAGAAACTCTATGTCTTAACCTACAAAAAAATTATAGTGCTCTTTCATGCCATTAAATGTATCTGCTTTAAGCTCACTCAAGCGGCACCATAATTGCTTGAGTGATATACCTAAAATTCTTAACTTAATTTGATTACCAACAAAGTCAAATTTGCTTCTAATTTTCAACACGTTTTCCCAATACAATTCAAAATATATTTGTCTAAATTTAATTGGATTCAAACACTTAGTTGATTCAACAATAGAATGCAAAACTTATATATCAACTATTTATTCTCGTAAAACAACTACAACATTCAACAATTATATAAACCTTATTTATCCAATCAATATAATCATTTGTACCTATCAATCTTATCCATATAATTTCAATATGACAATATTTAACTTCCATAACAAACTTTCATAACATTTATTTGTTAAAGAAGTCTTAACAATGTACTTCAAAAACCAAATACATGAATTAGAACCTGGACTTTCAAAAATTTCATCTTCCCAATCATATAACTCTCATCATTACCAATAAGATAGCATATGTAATGACAAGTTCAATGTCATGCATGTAAAATGAAACAAAAATATCACTTCTCGTATATTTTGAATCTTCTAACCAATAATTTTAAGAATTGTGAAAAAATATTGGAAAGAATTATTACAATTTTAGAATTAAATATTAGAAGAAAATCAAAATCATTAACATGAAATTAATATTTAATTGTTTTAATTTCAAAGAAAAAAAAACAAAAAATTAGTTTCATAGAGGAATAAGTAAAAATTTAATTATTTTAATATATGCGAATATATTTAAATCTCATTATAATTATTTAGATCAATATATTGTTACGTGTCATATATTTTTCTTACATTTAATTTCATCTTATTTTGCATATATTTTTTTGTTTATCTTATTAATAAATGCAATTAATGAATTTTAATAAATGCATTTAATGAGTTCTAATCTAAATATTCATTGCACCATTTTAAGTTCACAAAGCAATTGTCTTATTAATAAATGCAATTAATGAATTCTAATAAATGCATTTAATAAGTTCTAATTACATTAAATTCTTTTAATATAAGTATTCATTACACCAAATTAAGTTAAAAAGCAATTGTCCTATTAATAAATGCAATTAATGAACTCCAATAAATGCATTTAATGAGTTCTAATTACATTAAATTCCAACTAGTCTGTTTTAATGTAAATATTCATTACACCAATTTAAGTTAATAAAGCAACTCTCCTATTAATAAATGCATTTGATGAATTCTAATAAATGGATTTAACGAGTTTTAATTATACTAAATTCTTGTTAGTCTGTTTTAATCTAAGTATTCATTACAGCAATTTAAGTTAACAAAGCAATTGTTCTATTAATAAATACAATTAATGAATTCTAGTAAATGCATTTAATGAGTCCTAATTACATTAAATTCTTCCTGATGTGTTTTAATATAAGTATTTATTATATCAATTTACATTAACAAAGCAATCATCCTATTAATAAATGTAATTAATAAATTTGAATAAATGCACTTAATAAGTTCTAATTACATTAAATTCTTCTTGCTGGTCTGTTTTAATCTATGTATTCATTACACCAATTTAAGTTACCAAAGCAATATTCCTATTAGTAAATGCAATTAATTAATTCTAATAAATGCATTTAATGAGTTCTAATTACATTAAATTCTTTTAATCTAAATATTCATTTCACCAATTTAAGCTAACAAAGCAATTGTCTTCACTTCCATGACAATGAATATAAATTTATACATCTAATTCAATAGGTAAGGAAATTGAAACATCAATCCTCAGAGGATCTGACCTTTTCTTACAAAGTTTAGATCCTTGGAAAGAATTGGGAGAAGAGCTATGGGAAAAACTAAGATAAAATCTATTGGAGTTATAATCTCGATAATGATTCTCTTGAGTTCTACACAGGCCGAATTAAATGACATTGGTAGTGCTTTCTGCAAAGCGAGGTGCGTAATCAAATGTGCAGGAGAACTTCCTAGATTAATCAACAGTTGTCTTAAAGATTGCATACCACATTGTGATAAATTATCCTTTAATCCTATTGATAATTGTGTTAACAATTTTCCCTTAATGAAGTTCATTACCGATAACATCGGTGGTCATGATCTTGTGAACGTGATGAATACTTGTATGCAAGAGTGTGAAAAAAAGTTATAATTTGTAAGAAAAGTTCTTGAGTAAGAATTTGTTAGAAGAATAATATCCTTACAAAATAATCAAAAATAAATCTTGATCAATATATAGTATTTGATATTTCGTACCATTTTTGCACTGTTTCATCTTTACTAGACCCCATGTTGATTCATGTGTTGATTAGTGTTCTGTAAATTGTAATTTTTTGATTCAACTGTAAATTTGTAATACTATAGGGTTCAATATTGGTAAAATATGAAAATTTGGGTCTGTAGCGTGCAAGCTTGATTAATCAGCCAAAGGATCAGCTTCCCCTTGAGCCCTATACAAAAGCCACCTAAGATCCTCTAAGCCCTTGCATTTTGAACAAACTTTTGGGATGGTATCAAGAGGATGGCCCTGCCCATTGCAATAATCAGAGGGAACTAATGCATCAAATGACACGTGTTTGGTGCATCCTCTTAAATCTACTCCCGCTAAAATATCTACTAAACCTTTTGCCAGTACTTTTGTTTCTAGAACAAAATCTCCAACGGTAAGGTTGATACGTGATATGAAATCGGTTCTTATAGTCACCATAGTCTCACTTAGTAGCCTCGGGACAAGAGTTTTATAATCTTTAGGAAAAGTGACCATATACCATTTCCATTCTTGGGGTCTCGATGATGCGGCGACCTTGGGGTCGTGGATGAAGTTGTTGCAAGACCTGGCATTGGGAGGCTATGTATGGTGGTAGCGACAGATGATGAGGTGGTGGCGTGGTGCGGAGTTGGCTTCATTGACACGCTTGGAAGGTGCAAAAGAACATGATGGGGAAGATGGGTGCGGAATGAGATCTCTCGTCCTTCTTTAGCACGTCAGCCAAAGGATTAGCTTCCTCCTAAGCCCTGTACAAAAGAGCTCACCAATATTTGTAGTCAGTGTACACACACTCAGGAGCAAGTTCACCATAATGAGACACTCTGATTTCAAGAGCATGACTAAGATCATTCTCTTTAATTGTCTGGTTCCTTTTTTCCATCAGCTCATTAGCCAACTCCAGAGACTTCTGAGGATCACTAACGGATTGGATAATGACTCCTCAACACCCTACGTTGTACTGGCATCGACGAAGATTTCGCTCTTGTTATTCTCATTAGAGTTTGCGATTTTGTCCACTGGTGAAGCTTCTGCTGACGGAGGTATGTTGACAGAGGTTTTAGATGTAGGAGTTTCTTCCGCTATTCTCGAATTTTGCTTTAGGGACAAGAGGGAAAAGGACCGTTGGTATAGCGGGAAGAAGTTGGTGTTGATTAAGATGACAACGTAGAAGACGACGACAGTGATACATGGAGACATATGCATTGCAGTGTTTGTGGGAGAGGATTGAGGGTGACACGACAGTGGTGAATTTGCATAAGAAAATTGGATCCTTTTTGTTGTGCATCTTAGCATACTTATTATTTTTTTGCTCTCTTCAAATTTTACATTTTTGCATGGTAAGTTATAAAGATAATATATAGTAAAACAAACAAATAAAACGAAAAATGACAGCTAGTTGTGAAATTTTAAGAGCGATACCAATTCTTAAAGTCTAAAATCATATCTACCTTGTTCTTAAAAAATGGTTGTGCTTCTAATCACTCCTTCAAAAAGTACTTTTCCCTTTTCAAGTGCTCTTTGTTTTTAAGTTTCTCTGTGAGTGTCCCGTGTGTACTTTCCCCATTATGATCTTCCAATGGTTTATTTATATTTATATGAGTAGGTACAGTTAAAAGAGGATGAGTTACAGAGGAGCGTGGGAGAGAGAACGTGATAGTGTGTAAGGGAGTGGACAATGGAAGTTGAGAGAAGGATTGATGGTTAGAAGTTACTGTGTGGACATGGGGAGTTGAGAGATTGACATAAATATTTTATTGTTTTCTTATTTTATTTATATTTTTGTTTTTGTTTTAAAAATTTATTTTCTTTTCTTTTTTTTCATGTTTTTATTTTTATTTTCTTATTTTTTTTATTTTAATTATTTATATTTCATTTTTTTATTAATTATTTACTTTTTTTGTTTTCTTTTTCTTTTGTAAAACTTAATGGCTTAAGTTAAAGATTTTTTTAGATATGTTTTAAAAAGAACTTAAACTAATTAAGAATTATATTTTAGTTTATAATATTTATTGAAAAAAACTTTTCTTCATTTTTTATTTATTTTTATTCTTTTAACTGTAGACACAATTTTTTTTAACTTTATTTACCCGAACGAAATCGGGTGTTGACAACTGCCCCTCTTTACTTAGGTTTTACTAGATAATATGAAAGTTTCAGGAAATTTTATATTATCATAGTAAAAGATAAGTAAAGATAGAAAGCAAGAGTGAGGTCGAGACCATTGCCTTGCAGATGGCCACTCACTATCACAAATTGAAACTGAAAGTGAGGTCAAGACCATTGCCTTGTAGAGGGCCACACACCATCACAAATTGAAACTGAAAGTGAGGTCGAGACCATTACTTAGTAGATGATCATGCACCATCACATGCTGAAAAATACGAGTGAGGTCGAGACTTTGGCCATGCCAAGAGGGTCACACATCGTCACTTGCTGAAACAATAAGAGTGAGGTCGAGAGCTTGGCCATGCCGAGAGGGTCACACACCGTCACAAGTTGAAACATAATAGTAATGTCGAGACCTTGGCCATGCCGAGAGGGTCACACACTGTCACGTGCTGAAAAATAAGAGTAAGGTCGAGACCTTGGCCATGTGGAAAGGGTCACACACTGTTATGATTGAAAAAGATTGAGGTCAGACTTTGGACTGAGCCGAGAGGGTCATGCACGGTCATGATTTGAAAAGATTGAGGTCGAACCATGGACTGAGCCGAGAGTGTCACGCACTGTCATCATCTAAAAAATTGAAGTCGGACCTTGGTCTGAGCTAAGAAGGTCACACACCGTCATAATCTAGCAAAAATGAGGAAGGGCGTTGGACTAAGCCAAGATGGTCACACACTGTCATAAAAAAAGAATAAGGTCAGACTTTGGCCTGTGCCAAGAGGGTCACGCACCGTCATGATTTAAAAAAGCAAGATTGGGCCTTGGACTGAGTTGAGAAGGTCACGTACCGTCATAGTTGAAAGAGAGTGAGGTGGGACCTTGGACTGAGCCGAGAGGGTCACACACTGTCATCATTGAAAATTAGTAAGTTCAAACCTTGTATTAAGCCGAGAGAGTCACACACTGTTATGATTTAAAAAAGCGAGATCAGACATTAGACTAAGCCAAGAGGGTCATGCACCGTCATGATTGAAAAAGATTGAGGTCGGACCTTGGACTGAGTCTAGAGGGTCACACACCGTCATGATTGAAAAAGAGTGAGACCAATCTCAAGGAGTGGGCCCATGTTGAAGGAAACATATTTAAATTTGTAGGCGAACATTAGGTGAACGCCAAAATGAATTTTGGATAATGCATGTTCTGAGTTGAATGCATGAATGTATGTAATGTTTTCATTTTTTCTTCTTGTGATGAATGGGAGTGTATGAATAAATGCACAATACTCTATTTTTCATCTTTTTCTAATGAAAAATGTATGTACAAATACATCATACTATATGAAAATAGATGTACAAATGCATGAGATTTCATTTTTCTTGTTTGAATGAGAATACATGTATGAATGCATCAGATTCTATTTTTTTTTTTTTTTTGAATGAGAATGCATGAATGAATACATAAAACTCTATTTTTCATTTTTTTAATGAGAATGCATGGATGAATGATCCAAATTCTATGAAAATGCATGTGCGAATGCATGAAATTTTTTTTTGAATAAAAATGAATGTATAAATGCATGAGATTCTATTTTTAATTTTTTGATGTTGAAATGAAATGCTTATGTCAATGAAAATGAATGCATGAGACCGACTCTATATTTTTTTATTTCTTTATGTTTCTTTATTTTTTGCGTTCTTTTTATATTGACATTCAGAGTAAATTATTCTCTTTTCCTTTGTTGAATTCATTTGACATCAAAATATTATTTTTGAAAATGAGGGATATTGCAAATCCTAGAGTTAATGCTGAAATTGGGGTATTAGTGATTGTTTTTCCTTTTAAACAATACATGCGCTTGAATCCATGGATGAAAATATGGGAGAGAAAGTTGAAGAGGTTTGAATGAAACTGGGATTTCACAACCTCATATATGTATGCCCATCTAAAAGGGGAAATTTTATGAAAGGTGTACATGTGAAACAGGACTGCCCCAATTTTGGTGTATTGGGTAAGGGAAGTGTAGATTGGTTAGGTTTGACGAAGACTGACTGTTGCAACATCATATAGAAAAAATTGTATCCCTAAAGGAGAAAAATACATATGAAACAAATGGAACTGCCTCAGTTTTGATATGCAAGGGTGAAGAAAGGTTTGGATGAAAGGTTATTTGCTTTTTGTAAGGTGGAAAGGAAGGATTGGCCCAATATAGGGTTTTCTCAGTTGGCTTGTTGGGTGATGAAAGAATGTTGTCTTCTACCAGAGGCATTCCAAACATCTTGTTTTTCTCATTTTTTTTTCAATTGTATTATTAGTCATGTCCTCTTGTCACAGGGTTAAACTTTGAAAAATAGATCAATAATTCCTCTATCAATATGGACTTTATTAGGCTTGTAACTTGGCCAGAGTTTGAAAGGTTGTCAAGATAAGGATATGAAGGCTCAAATACAATTTATGGATTTTAGTTTATGATTATTTTTTGGAACAAGGATCATCAATCAGGTGGTGTATCGGATCAGTTAAGGTTTTCCTATTTTCATTCATTCATTCATTTTTTCTTTTCTTCTTTTTGTTTCATTTTCTTTTTTATCACTTTGTAATATCATTTTTTTTTTCTTTCCATTCTCTAATAGATTTCTTCTATTTGACTCTTAGGAGCTTTTGGTGCACCTTGAGCTGACTTTCAAGGTAATGACAATCCTTGTTTATGGAAATTTTGAAAAAAATATTATTTTTGGCTCAAAAACGGGTGCAAGGGATTCATATATACTTTTACTTTTTGGATAAAGAAACATGGTCATATATCATTTCAAATCGTGACTGCTTTATTTTTAAAAAGATTAACACTAAAACAAGATTCAATGTCTTCCAACACATGTCGATTTTTCTTTCTCCCTTTTTTTTCGTCCTCTCTTTTGCTTAGACCGTCCTCGCCGGTTTTCAGTCTAACAGACCCATATTATTTTTGTCCCTGATAGGTTGGAGATCAACAACCCCACCAACTGAGAGAAAATCAACACTTTTGCCCCAGTTTGATATTCTTATTTTGATATTTCGGACAATGATGACACTTACTATGGAAAACTCCTTTCATTTTTGAAATGTTGAAAGGCTAAAAGATTTCAAGTGACATGCATACAAATGTTTCAATAGAAAATATAGTTTTTACCCCTTATTAAAACATTGAACCTTTGAAGAGCTTAACATTCCTATTTTTTTATTTTGTAATAACATAAATTCAAACGATTTTATGAACAAACAATTCCTCATGTGTCAATTACTTTCATTTATTTTATATTCATTTTACATCTGTCACACCCTTTAAGACCTGCCCCCGATTAATGCAAACGAGTATTTGCGATAGATCCCATAATACTTACCGACAAGTATGTGTTTTTCATTTTTTCCTTTTTTTTTGTTAACTCAAGATGTGATCTTGCTCGCAAATTTGTAATAGGATCATATGAACATATAACTTTCAAAAGACATACAAAATCTCTCATACCCATTATACTAAAAGGAAAACATAAGTCATGGAAATACCAAAACATTTTGAAATAAAAAGATTAAAGCAATTCCTAGACATAAACTCTTAAAATAAGCTTCAGGCCTTTTCTTGCAAGGTTTCCAGACTCTCCACAGTTGTAGCAACTTCCACCACTTGTTTCTGCAAACACTTCTTCTTTTCTCTCCTTATTTTGGAACTTGTTGGACATCTCTCGAATGAGGATTGTTCTTGACAATAGGTTTATCTTCCTAAAAACTTAACCATCCTGAGTCAAGCAAGGATTGTACCTTGCACTTAAAAGACAGACACCTTTCAGTGGAATGACCAATAGCCCAACCATGATAATCACATTTAGCATTTACATCATAGCCTTTAGGGTACGGTGGTTGTAAGGGCTTCAACAGACACACCACAACTAAACCATTGCTGATGCGATTTGACAAGAGTTTTGTATATGTAATAGAAATGGACATAAAATGAACAAAATTGTTCTCTGGATTAGGATTTCTATTTGGAGTCATGCTCTAACCCTGACCTTGACCTTGGTTGGAATTATTTTGCATAAGTGGTGGTTAACGGAAACCTTGTTGATGAGTCTGTGGGTGGTAGACAGGCATGATGTTAACAATGTATGGAAGTTATGCTGCAAGTTGCTAATAATAGCGAGACAAGGCACAACTTCCCCAATTAGGAATGGTAGATAATGCTTGAACTTCTCCTTCTGTTTTTTTTCCATAATTAAATCCATGCTTTTTGGGATTTACAGTTACAGACGAGCCATGTGTAATTTTCCCGCTTTTCAGTCTGAGCACAATTCTTTCCCCAATGATGAAAATTTCAACAAAGTTCGAAGAGACACTCCCTACCATATATTCGTAGAAAGAGGGTTGCAATGTTTCTATGAACATGACCATCATTTCTTTGTCATGTAGAGGTGGCTCTACTTAGGCAGCTACTTCCCTTCATCTCTGGGCATACTCCTTAAAGGTTTCAGAACTTTTTGTTGACATGTTTTGTAGTTGTAGCCTATTGGGTGCCATGTCATATTATATTTATACTGCTTCAAGAATTCATCCACCATATCTTTCCATGAGTGAATATGTGTTGGTTCCAAGTGCATGAACTAATTCAGAGCCATACCCTCCAAGCTATCCTAAAATAAATGGGTCAGAAGTTTTTCGTCATGTGCATAGGTTGCTATCTTCCTACAATACATAGTTAGATGACTCTTGGGATAGGTAGTTCCTCTATACTTTTCAAATTCTGGTAATTTGAACTTTGGAGGAATCATTACGTCTAGTACCAAACACAAACTGGCAGCATCCTCGAATCCTTAACTACTTCCGCCCTCTATGGCCCTTAATCTCTCTTCAAGAACTTCTAACTTGTTCTTCGCTCCATCAACATCAACGGTCACAACAACTTGAGCTATACCCTTTGCTTTAGACTCCTCTCCCACCATTACATGCATAACTCTTGGTTGAGTCATGTGAGGCCGAGAAGGGTTTCCAGACACATTTTCACCCGCATTTACTAGCATCTGTAGTGGATTCTGATTAAGTGAAACTTGGTCCTTCTTAGAATATTCCTTAAAGGTGGAGTGTAGCCTGGAGGAAGCCCATATTGAGGAAAAGGGATAGAGGTCCCTTGAGTGTTGTTATCTTGTGTCTGCGACATTCCAAGGTGGGTAGAAATCACCTCATCATTCTTAGTAGTAGCTTCACCTTTGCTTTTCAGGATTGTCAGAGCTTCAAGAATTTGACTCATATGATCTTTTAGCTTATTGATTTTAGCTCTCGTGGCTTCTTGTGCTTCTTCCCAATCTTCCATGCTCTTCCGATTGGCACAAGTCTTATATGGGTGTCGCGGAAACTTGGCTATTATTACTTCTTTTTGTTTTTTTTATTTTATTTAAAATGAATTAGATAAAAAAATAAAGTATGAATAAAATGCAACTAAACTAGTCAAAAATTGTAAAGTTGTGTGAATATTGCATAATGCACCTATGATATTAATGGAAATTAACATGGGCCCGAACTGGAGAAGTAATAGAATCAATATTATTTTCTTTGCTCATGTGGGTAAATTTCTCCTAAGAGACTCTAAACTAGATTCCTTCTCAATCCCATACCGCATATTAGTTTCCATTCTTATTGGACAAATACACAACTTTATAATTTCTAACCTAAAAACAAAAGCAATTGAGACTATATGAGAAAAAAATGAAATGCATGCAATGTATTGGTGAAGAAGAATTTGAGTTAAATTTCTCATATCCTTCTTCTCCAATTATGACATGATAAAAATATGCAACGGGTGCTTTTTGTAAGAAACAAAACTTATTTACAATAGATAAACACTCTTTTTATTTTTTTTATTTTTATTTTTTAAAAAAAGTAGGGTGAGAGGTAGAAGCGCACATTATCTCCCTTTGTGTCCTACATAAGGTTCAATATGCTTAAGGGTCTATGGCATTAGATGCACACTGACATGGTAGGCTCCTAATTTCTAAATGTATAAGGCCACTAGAGCTATGGCTCACTTCACCGCATTACCCATGACAGTTGTTAGTCAACTTGTGTAAGCATGCAACTGAAGAGAACAGACTCTAGTTGGGGTTCTCAAAATAACCAGAATGGGAAGTACATCCTCATTGACACTGCTACACAATCCCTTCTAATTCTAAGCTTTCTGGAACCCGAGTATAGGGCCCCACTCATGATACGCAAAGGTAAATGTGTGTGTCTGAAGGGAGAATAATGCACCCAACTCCCCACCTGCAAAACATTAAGAAAATTTTTCAAGCAGATATAGCATGTCATCTACCCTAAGGTTCAATATTCCAGCAACAAAAAATAACAATCATATATACAAAAGAAAGGAGAAAATAAACGTTCAGAAAAACAACACTCATTTTCACTCATTTAATTAAATTAGTCTGACTCTAAAAAAAGGTTCATAGTGGAGTCACCATTTGTCACAACCAGGATTACGATGACGATGGCGAAGAAAAAAAATTAAGAATAATATATTTTCAAAAAGGAGTCGTCAACATATTTTATTATGGGAAAATATAGAAAAACCAAGTAAAAGGAAATGATCTGCAAAACCGAATTAGGGTCCGCAAGTCGGTTACGTGTAAGGAATGTATTAGCACTCTCCAACGTCCGTCTTAAGACGGTACCTTTAGTTAAATGAGTGAAAGGAATGTTAATTTTTAGAATTTTTATTTTTCTCAAAAATGTAAATAAAATAACATAAAATATTTTTTATTTTTTTTGGCCCGACGACGATTGACCTTGCTCCTACTATTTCCATTCACAATGGAAAATCATGGATCACATAGTTCTAAAGATAAAATTCTTTGTTGGATTGATATTTTTAAATTTGAAATTTTCAAATGTTGATAAGAAACATTTAGTTTTAGAGGTGTGGCATGAAAAAAGGGTGTGCAAATAGTAAATTTGTTGGGTTTAACACCCAGGCTATGGGTAAAATTGCTGAGTTTAACACCCAGGCTTTGGGTGAAATTGCTGGGTTTAACGCCCAGGCTTTAGGTGAAGTTGCTAGATTGATGAAGCTATCATGGACCTTGATGAGAGTTCTCTTGGGTTTTAGTCTAGGACTTGGGTTGTGTGTGTGAGTGTGGTTTTTTATTCAAAACCTTGAGTTACATGTATATCACTTAAAGAAAGCTCAATATATTCACTTTGTTTAATAAGTAAATAATTTGACCTAAGTGAGGTTTAATTGTCTTTGAAACCCTATTTTGAGAGAAAAATCAATTGACTGTTTTCAGAAATCAATTTGCTGATTTTTCTATTTTTCAAAAAAATCAATTGATTGAATTCTAAACTCAATCGATTGATTTTTGGCTGTTTTATCTGTTTTTAAACCAGTTTGCTTATATAAGGGCAACATGCATTTTTTGTAATAACTAAGATTTTTTTGACTGGTCATTTGAGAAATCCTAAGAGGAAAAATGTGCCCTTACTGTGAGAACACTTTCTACATTGATTTACAACAAGAAAACCTCAAGAACTTGAATCTTGGAGTTTCACTTTGAGTTGATTTCGTGCATCCTTGGTTCTGCACCAGAGCTAAGTCTTCTACACTGATTTTATATCAATTTTATTCTTTGTTTTTGTGCAAAAACATTTTTGTTTTTATTTCTCTTATCTTTTGAGTGGTTTGGTTACAAATTACATAGGCTTTGGGGTTTGTAATTATGTGATTGTATTTCAAATTGCATAGGGTGTGTAATTTGGATTTGTGCAGTAGGGTTCTACACGGTTCTGCAGCTTTTGTGGGGTGCAGGGATTGTGTACTGCAGGGTGCAGGGCTGTGTACTGCAGGGTGCAGTGGGTTTCTTGCTTGTGCAAGTGTAATTGACATTATTTGGATCGATCTTGTTGATCTTTCAGTGAAATTCTTTGTTTGTTGGCAAAGAGACTGGACATAGCCCTTGAGGAAGGGTCAACCAGAATAAATCTTGGTGTTCTTGATCTCTGTTTATCCCTTTCTTGGTTTGTGATTCATCTCTGATACATTTTTTGAATTCTCTCAAATTTTCAACTAATTGATTTCGGGTTTCAATTAATTGCTTTTACTGCTGTTGTTGTTTTGAGTTCTCTGCAACTTATTGTATCTAGTAAACCTATAGCGAGTACTTTTATTTCTGGAACAGGATCTCCAATGGTAAGGTTGATACGTGATATGAAACGAGTTCCTATAGTCACCATTGTCTCACTTAGTACCCTTGGGACAAGATTTTTATAATCTTCAGGAAAAGCAACCTGTACCATTTCCATTCTTAGAGTCTCGATGATGCAGCAACCTTGGGGTCGTGGATGAAGTTGTGCCCAGACCTCACATTGGGAGGCAACTTACCGGTGCAAGAAAGCCTCTAGCATTTGATGATGTTGGTCTTGTCGACACCATTGGGACCAAAGATTAGGGTTAAGGACTTGAAGAAAGTGATGACGTTTTTGTTCTCTACATGCCCCGCCAATTCCCTTTTTGTCTTCTTCATCCATTATGCTGCTCCCACCACTTTAAATCTTTCAAATGGATATGCATGCATTTGCTCCTTTGTGGTTGTCATTTTCATGTGCCTTTTCCTGTGGATCCTATCACAACTCTAACAGCAATTGTTCTTCCCATGGATCTCAAGGGCACCTTTTTGAGAGCTTCTGGTGTTCTCTCTACAGATTCCTTTGACATAAATGCAGTAGGGCTTTCAAGCAAGGGTGAACCATGTACATAACCCAAAAAAGAGACACCGATTGAGCTCAAGTGTTTCCAAAAGTTCAAAACATGTCACCTCACCCATTTCATCACCCTTAGAATTTGTTGCTTCTCTAGCTTTTCTGCAACTTCTTTTATTTGTGAAAGAATATCCTTTTGAGCATGGAGGTGCCATGACGTAAGGGAAAAGGAGGAGCCTTCATCTTCCTCCTTCGAATCCAACGAATCACCAATTTAAAAATCTAAAGAAAGCCAAACCTCTTCTTCTTCTTTTTCTTGAACTTCATCGTGTTTTGTGTAATTATTAAGTTTGTTTTCAATGTTGTTTTCCATTTTTGAGTGTGCGATGTTGCAAACGACTTCCTTTGTGCCTAGGGCAACCATTTAGGGTCAAAGCGCATTTGCCAAGCTTCGAAGGGAGGGGATCGAGGGTGGTGACAGAGGCGATGTCGAGGCAATGGTCACCGTTGATGTAATCCAAACAGAGGTCGTCGGAGTGTCAGAGCCTGACGGTCTCGTTGAGGGTGCATGGTGCGATTTAGGGTTTTTGAGGTTTTGTATGGTGGCAACGGTAGGCAATGAGGTGGTGGTGTGGTGCGAAGTTGGCTTCACTGACACACTCGGCAGGTGCAGAAGAACATGGTGGGGAAGATGGGTGTTGAATGAGATCTCTCTTCCTTCTTGGGCACATCAGCCAAAGGATCAACTTCCTCTTGAGTCGTGTACAAAAGAGCACACCCATATTTGTAGTAAGTGTGCACACAGTCAGGAGCAAGTTCACCATAATGAGACACTTTGACACAATTTTCTTCGTTATTTATTTATATTTATTCTTTTAACTATAGACACAATTTTTCTTTTTAAATTGTATTTACCCGAACAAAATCGGGTATTGACATAATTCAATCATCACATATCTCAATTTGTATTCATTCGGTACAATAATACCTTACCATTATAATCGATATAAGATGTATATCTCAATCATTAACATATCACGACAAGTAATTAAACAATCCAACATATGATTTTCAAATAGAGAGATATAACACAAGTGAGACATCATCACTTGAAAGACCTTCCAATGAAGAGGAAATCTACTGACTTCATCTCTCCCTACCTCTTCCATCTCTAGTTTAAGTAGTCATCCAATGCTCGAACTATGAAATATGATGTTTGAGCAGTATAATCATACTTATTCAATCAATATAATCAATTGAACAGAGCAATCTCATCCACATAATTTCAATATGACAATATTTAACCTCCATAACAAATGTTCATAACATTCATTTGTTTAAGAAGTCTTGACAATGTAATTCAAAAACCAAATACATGAATAAGAACCTCGAATTTTAAAAATTTCATCTTCCCAATCATATAGCTCTCATCATTCCCAATAGGATAGTATATGTAATGACAATTTCAATGTCATGCATATAAAATGAAACAAAAATATCATTATCTTTAAGGAAAAAAAAATTATTGTGATTGAAAATTTAAATGGTTACTCATAATGCAAACTAAAATGGTTAAGACATGTTGTATCCTAAAAATGATGAATACATTTTCTAAAATTTTAAAGAAAAATAAAAGAAAATAAGTTTAAAGAGATACAATTTTTAAATAAATAAAAAATAAATTAATTTTATCATATATATAACTTTTAAACTTAAATTAATAAAATATTCATTTTTTGTATATTTTGAATGTTCTTACCAACAATTTTAAGAATTATGAAAAAATATTTGAAAAAATTATTACAATTTTAGAATCAAATATTAAAAGAAAATTGTAATCATTAATATGCAATTAATATTTAATTTTGTTTTAATTTCAAATAAAAAAAACCTTAAAATTAGTTTGACAGAGGAATAAATAAAAATTTTAATTATTTTAATATATGTGAACATATTTGAATTCATTATAATTATTTATATCAATATATTCTTAATATATTCTTACGTGTCATATTTTTCTCACATTTAATTTCATCTTATTTTTCATATTCTTTTTTATCCTATTAATAAATACAATTAAAGAATTCGAATAAATGTACTTAATGAGTTCTAATTACATTAAATCTGTTTTAATCTAAATATTCATTATACCAATTTAAGTCCACAAAGCAATTGTCCTTTTAATAAATGAAATTAATGAATTCTAATAAATGCATTTAATGAGTTCCAATTACATTAAATTCTTGTTGATATGTTTAATCTAAGTATTCATTTCCCCAATTTAAGGTAACAAAACAAATTAAGCTCCATTTCCATTATTGGGACCGTGGATGATGTTGTGCCTAGACCTAGCATTGGGAGGCAAGTCATCGGTGCAAGAAAGCTTCAAGCATTCGATGATGGTGGTCTTGCCGGCACCGTTGCGACCAAAGATTAGGGTTAAGAACTTGAAGAAAGCGATGACGTTCTTGTTCTATGCATGCCCTGCCAATTCCCTCTTCTTCGTCTTCTTCTTCCATTATGTTACTCCCACCATTTTAAATCTTTCAAACAGATATGCATGCATTTTATCCTTTTTGGTTGTCATTTTCATGTGCCTTTACCTGTGGATCTTGTCACAACTCTAACAACAATTGTTCTTCCCATGGATCTCAAGGGCACCCTTCCGATAACTTCCGATGTTCTCTTTATAGATTTCAAAATCTGAAGAAAGTCAAACCTCTTATTCTGCTTCTTCCTCTTCTTCTTCAACTTCATCTTGTTCTGTGTGATTATTGAGTTTGTTTTCAACGTCATTTTCCATTGTTGAGTGTGCGATGTTGCTAACCAAGCAAACGACTTCCTTTGTGCCTGGGACGGCCATTTAGCGTCAAAGCGCATTTGCCAAGCTTCGGAGGGAGGAACCTCGAGGGAGGCGACGAAGGTGACATTGAGGCAGTGGCCAACATTGGTGTCATCCAAATGGAGGTCGTCAGAGTGCTAAAGACTGTCGATCCCGTCGAGGGAACCGGTTAGGAGGAACGAGGGTGCATGACACGGTTTAGGGTTTTGGAGGCTGTGTATGGTGGCAGCGACAGGCGATGAGGTGGTGGCGTGGTGCGAAGTTGGCTTCACTGACACACTTGGTAGGTGCAGAAGAACATGGTGGGGAAGATGGGTGCATAATAAGATCTATCCTTCTTCTTGGGTACATCAGGCAAAGGATCAGCTTCCTCCTGAGCCTATACAAAAGAGCACACCCATATTTGTAGTAAGTGTGCACATAGTAAGGAACAAGTTCACTATAATGAGACACTCTGACACAATTTTTCTTAATTTTTATTTATTTTTATTATTTTAACTGTAGACACAATTTGACATAAATTTTCTTTTAAATTGTATTTACCTGGACAAAATCGGGTGTTGACATAATTTAATCATCACATATCTCAATTTGTATTCATTTGGTACATTCATACCTTACCATTAGAATGGATATAAAAACATATATCTCAATCATTAACATATCAGGACAAGTATTTAAACAATCCAACATATGATTTTCTAATAGAGAGATATAACATGAGTGAGACATCGTCACTTGAAGACCTTCCAATGAAGAGAGAATCCACTGACATCTTCTCTCCCTACCTCTTCCTTCTCTCGTTTATGTTGTGACCCAATGCTTGAACCTTGAAATATGTTGTTGGAGCATTATTCCAACACTTGAACAATATTCCTTTAGAAGAGACAAAATTTGTTTGACCTTTTTCCTTACTTGAGCCACTAAGAATAAATTTTCCTCTTCCTTACTCAAACTATAAACTACTTAAGAGAGAAACTCTATGTCTTAAGCGCCAAAAAAATATAGTGCTCTTCAATGCGATTAAATGTAATTGCTTGAAGCTCACTCAAGAGGCACCCTAATTGCTTGAGTGATATACCTAAAAATTTTAACTTCATTTGATTACCAACAAAGTCAAATTTGCTTCTTATTTTAAACACTTTTTTTTTTCAATACGATTCAAAATATATTTGTCTAAATTTAATTGGATTGAAACACTTAGTTCATTCAACAATAGAATACAAAACTTATATATCAACTATTCATTCTCGAAAAACAAGTACAACATTCAACAATTATATAAACCTTATTTATTTAATCAATATAATCATTTAGACAAATCAATCTCTTCCATATAACTTCATTATGACAATACTTAACATTCATTTGTTAAAGAAGTCTTGACAATGTAATTCAAAAACCAAATACATTAATAAGAACCTAAACTTTCAAAAATTTTATCATCCCAATCATATAACTCTCATCATTCCAATAAGATAATATATGTAATGACAAATTCAATGTCATACATGAAACAAAAATATCATTACCTTTAAGGAAAAATAAAAATTTATTATGTTTGAAATTTTAAATGGTTACTCATAATGCAAACTAAAATGTTTTAGGACAAGTTGTATCCCAAAAATGATGAATACATTTTCTAAAATTTTAAAGAAAAATAAAAGAAAATAAGTTTAAAGAGATACAACTTTTAAATAAATAAAAAATAAATTAATTTTATAATATATATAACTTTTAAACTTAAATTAATAAAATATTCAGTTCTTGTATATTTTGAATCTTCTTACCAATAATTTTAAGAATTGTGAAAAAATATTTGAAAAAATTATTACAATTTTAGAATTAATAGAAAATAGAAATCGTTAATATGACATTAATATTAATTTTGTTTTAATTTGAAATAAAAAAACTTAAAATTAGTTTCAAAGAGTAGTAACTGGAAATTTTAATTATTTTAATATATGTGAACATATTTTAATGTTATTATAATTATTTAGATCAATATATTGTTACGTGTTATATATTTTTCTCACATTTAATTTCATCTTATTTTTCATATATTTTTTTGTTTATCCTATTAGTAAATGCAATTAATGAATTCTAATAAATGCATTTAATGAGTTCTAATTACATTAAATTCTTGTTGGTGTGTTTTAATCTAAATATTCATTACACTAATTTAAGTTCACAAAGTAATTGTCTTATTAATAAATGTAATTAATGGATTCTAATAAATGCCTAATGAGTTTTAATTACATTAAATTCTTGTTGATATGTTTTAATCTAAGTATTAATTACACGTTAACAATGCAATTGTCCTATTAATAAATGTAATTAATGAATTCTAATAAATGCATTTAATGAATTCTAATAAATGCATTTAATGAGTTCTAATTACATTAAATTCTCTCTGATTTGTTTTAATCTAAGTATTCATTACACCAATTTAAGTTAATAAAGCAATTGTCCTATTCATAAATGCAATTAATGAATTCTAATAAATGGATTTAATGAGTTGTAATTGTATTAAATGCTTGTCTATTTTAATCTAAGTATTCCTTATTCATTACACGGATCTAAGCTACCAAACAATTGTCCTATTAGTAAATACAATTAATAAATTCTAATAAATGCATTTCATGAGTTCGAATTACATTAAATTCTTGTTCGTCTCTTTAAATCTAAATATTCATTACACTAATTTATGTTAATGAAGCAATTATTTTCACTTCCATGACAATGAATATAAATTTGTATATGTAATTCAATGGGTAAGTAAATTGAAACATCAATTCTTAGAAGATCTGACCTTTTCTTACAAAGTTTAGATCATTGGAAATAATTGAAAAAAGAGCTATGGGAAAAACTGAGATAAAAGTTATTGGAGTTATAATCACGATCATGGTTCTCTTGAGTTCTGCACTAGCCGAATTAAATGGAATTGGTAAAGAATTTTGCAAAGCGAAGTGCACAATCAAATGTGCAAGAGTACCTCCTGGATTTATCGAAAATTGTCTTAAAGATTGTTTACCACACTGTGATCAATTATCCTCTAATCCTATTGATAATTGTATTAACAGTTGTTGCTTCATAAAGTCTATTACAACTAACATCGGTGGTCATGATCTTGTGAACTTGATGAATACTTGCACGCAAGAGTGTGAAAAGAAGTTATAATTTGTAAGAAGAGTTCTTGTGTAAGAATTTGTTAGAGGAATAATATCCTTACACAATAATGAAAAAAAATCTTGATCAATAAATAGTATTTGATATTTCGTACCATTTCTAAATTGTTTCATCTTTATTGAAAATCAGGCAGTTTTTCACAACTTAAATATTGAACCCGTGTCAATTCATGTGTTGCTTAGTGTTATATAAATTGTAATATTTTGGTTCAACTATAAATTTGTAGTACTATAGGGTTTAGTATGGTAAAATCTGAAAATTTGAGTCTGCAGGGTGCAAGCATGATTATTCAGAGTTGGTATTGATCTTGCAGGGTGCAAGAGGTGTTCTTGATTGTAAGAGTGTACAATTGAGTATTTCATAGTGAATTTTTTCTTGCTAGGGTTGCAAGAAAGACTGCACGTAGCCCTTGAGGAAGGGCGAACCAGTATATTGCTTTGTGTGCATTCTCTTTGACTCTTCTCTCTACATCTATATTCGTTATTATTCAGTTTGCGTTAATCAAAACTATTTGGATAGCACAATCTTTCAATAGTCTTTTTGCATAATTGAAAATTGATTTTCATATACTTTAAGTAATTGATTAATCAAATTCAACTCTGTTAGTTCTTGGTGAAATTGCTCTCATCAATAGCAATCTTGAATTGATACTGTAGTTCTTTAAAGCTGAAATTTTACATAAAATGTGAATTGTTGTTATACTAGATTCATTGATTGCATAAATTCAAATCTGCATTTCCTTTATTTCTTGATTGAATATGGTTTTGCAATATATTGACTAACTGGAATGAGAATTTGCTTATTCACTAATTGCATTTTAATTCTGCATTCAATAACTCATTGTGTGAAAATTTGATTATCTTGAAACTGCCATAATATAAATTGTTTCATTCTTGTTCGAAATTAATTGATTTTCTGTGCTACAGCTTAAATCAGTAATCTTTGATATTCTTTGAAACTTTCATTTTGCATAAAACATTATCTCTGCTTAATAAACTCAAAAATTTTATAAAGTTCAATTCACCCCCTCTTGAACTCAGCCTAAAAGTATTTTCAAACTAATGCATCAAATGACTTGTGTTTGGTGCATCCTCTTAAATCTACTCTCGCTAAAGTATCTAGTAAACCTTTAGCCAGTACTTTTGTTTCTGGAATAGGATCTCCAATGGTATGGTTGTTACGTGATATGAAACCAGTTCCTATAGTCACCATAGTCTCACTTAGTAGCCTTGAGACAACAGTTTTATAATCTTCAGGAAAAGCAATCATGCACCATTTCCATTCTTCGGGTCTCGATGATGCGACAACCTTGGCGTCGCGGATGATGTTGTGCCTAGACCCAGTGTTGGGAGGCAACTCGCTGGTGCAAGGAAGCTTCAAGCATTCACTTGATGGTGGTATTGTCAGCACCGTTGGAACCAAAGATTAAAGTTGAGGACTTGAAGGAAGTGATGACGTTCTTGTTCTCTGCATGCCCTGTCAATTCCCTCTTCTTTTTCTTCTTCATCGATTATGCTGCTCCCACCACTTTAAATCTTTCGAATGGATATGCATGTATTCGCTCCTTTGTGGTTGTCATTTTCATAAGCCTTTTCTTGTGGATCTTGTCACAACTCTAACAACAATTGTTCTTCTCATGGATCTTAGAGGCACCCTTTCGACATCTTCTGATGTTCTCTCTACAAAATCCTTTGCCTTGAATGTAGTAGGGCTTTCAATTCCTAGGTGAGTTGCGTACATAACTCATAAAAAGAGACACCGAATGAGCTGAAGTGTTTCCAAAAGTTCAAAACATGTCACCTCACCAATTTTATCACCCTCAAAATTTGTTGCTTCTCTAGCTTTTTCCTCAAATTCTTTTATTTGTTGCCAGCCATTCAAAAGTGGCATTGTGAAAGAATATCCTTTTGAGCATGGAGGTGTCATCACATAAAGGAAAACGAGGGGCCTTCATCTTCTCCTTCAAGTCCAACGCATCATCGATTTCAAAATCTAAAGAAAGTCAAACCTCTTATTCTTTTTCTCCATCTTCGTCTTCAACTTCATCTTGTTCTGTGTGATTACTGAGTTTGTTTTTGACATTGTTTTCCATTGTTGAGCGTGCAATGTTGTTAACCAAGAAAACGACTTCCTTTGTGCCTAGGGTGGTCATTTAGGGTTGAAGCACAGTTGCTAGGCTTCAGAGGGAGGGGTCTCGAGGGTGGCGATAGAGGCGACATCGAGGCAGTGGCCAGCATTAGTATGATCCAAACGGAGGTCATAAGAGTGTCAGAGCCTGATGGTCTCGTCGAGGAACTAGTTAGGAGGGTTGAGGGTGCATGGTGTGATTTAGGGTTTTGGAGGCTGTCTATGGTGGCAATGGTAGGTGATGAGGTGGTGGCGTGGTGCGGAGTTAGCTTCACCAAAGCGCTTGGCAGGTGTAGAAGAACATATTGGGGAAGATGGGTGCAGAATGAGATCTCTCCTCCTTCTTGGACACATCAGCCAAAGGATCAACTTCCTCCTAAGCCCTATACAAGAGAGCACACCCATATTTGTAGTAAGTTTGCACACACTCAGGAGCAAGTTCACCATAATGAGACACTTTGACACAAGTTTTCTTCATTTTTTATTTATTTTTATTCTTTTAACTGTAAACACAATTTTTTTAGAATTGTATTTACTCGAACGAAATTGTGTGTTGACATAATTCAATCATCACATATCTCAATTTGTATTCATTTGGCATAATCATATTAGAATGGATATAAAACGTATATCTCAATCATTAACATATCAGGACAAGTATTTAAACAATCCAACATACGATTTTCTAATAGATAGATATAACATGAGTGAGACATCGTCATTTGAAGACCTTCCAATGAAGAGAGAACCATTGACTTCTTCTCTCGCTACCTCTTCCTTCTCTCGTTTATGTTGTGACCCAACACTTGAACGATGAAAATTCGAGCATTATTCCAACACTTGAACAATATTCCTTTAGAAGAGACAAAATGTGTTTCACCTTTTTCTTACTTGAGCCTCTAAGATCAAGTGTCCAATCTCTTTGAGAAGCGAGAATAAATTTTCCTCTTCATTACTCAAACTATAAACAACTTGAGAGAGAAACTCTATGTCTTAAGGGACAAAAAAAATATAGAACTCTTTCATGCCATAAAATGTAACTGCTTGAAGCTCACTCAAGGGGCACCCTAATTGCCTTAGTGATATACGTAAAAATTTTAACTTTTTGATTTAAATACCAACAAAGTCAAATTTGCTTCTTGAATTAAATATTTTTTTTCAATACAATTCAAAATATATTTGTCTAAGTTTAATTGGATTCAAACACTTAGTTCACTAAATAATAGAATGCAAAACTTATATATCAATTATTCATTCCCAAAAAACACTACAACATTCAACAATTATATAAACCTTACTTATTCAATCAATATAATCATTTGTATAGATCAAGCTCATCCATATAATTTCAATATGACAATATTTAACTTCCATAACAAACTTTCATAACATTCATTTGATAAAGAAGTCTTGACAATGTAGTTCGAAAACCAAATATATTAATAAGAACATGGACTTTCAAAAATTTCATCTTCCCAATCATATAACTCTCATCATTCCCAATAAGATAGCATATGTAATGAAAAATTCAATGTCATGCATGTAAAATGAAACAAAAATATCATTATCTTTAAGGAAAAAAAAAATTTATTGTGATTGAAAATTTAAATGATTACTCATAAGCAAACTAAAATGTTTTAAGACAAGTTGTTTCCTAAAAAGGATGAATACATTTTCTAAAATTTTAAAAAAAAAAAATAAGTTTAAAGAGATAAAATTGTAAATAAATAAAAAATAAATTAATTTTATAATATATATGACTTTTAAACCTAAATTGATAAAATATTCATTTCTCGTCTATTTTGAATCTTCTTACCAATAATTTTAAGAATTGTGAAAGAATATTGGAAAATTTTATTACAATTTTAAATATTAAAAGAAAATAGAAATCATTAATATTTAATTTTCTTTTAGTATCAATTAAAAAATTTAAAATTAGTTTCAAAGAGTAATAAATAAAAATTTTAATTATTTTAATATATGGGAATATATTTAAACGTCATTATAATTATTTAGATCAATATGTGTCATATTTTTCTCACATTTAATTTCATCTTGTTTTTCATATATTTTTGTTTATCCTATTAATAAATGTAATTAATGAATTCTAATAAATGCATTTAAGGAATTCTAATTACATTAAATTGTTGTTGGTCTGTTTTAATCTAAATATTCATTACATCAATTTAAGTTAACAAAGTAATTTTCTTCACTTCCATGACAATGAATATTAATTTGTAAATGTAATTCAATGAGTAGTAAATTAAAACATCCATCCTTAGGATATCAACCTTTTCTTACAAAGTTTAGGATCCTTGGAGAATTGAGAGAAGAGCTATGAGAAAAATTGAGATAAAAGTTATTGGAGTTATAATCGCAATCATGGTTTTCTTGAGTTCTTCATAACCCGAATTAAATGGCATTGGTAGAGCTTTCTGTAAAGGAAAGTGTATAATCAAATGTTCACAAGACCTGTTTCTTAGATTACATTCAAATTGTCTTAATGATTGTGAATCACACTATGATTAATTATCTTCTAATCCTATTTATAATATATTAATAGTTGTGACTTCATGAAGTCCATTGCCATTAACATGGGTGGTCATGATCTTTTGAACAACGTGATGAATAGTTGCATGTGTGAAAAAAATTATAATTTGTTAAAAGAGCTCTTGAGTGAAAATTCACACAATTATGAGAAATTAACCTTGATCAATAAATAGTATTTTATATGTATTTAAAAAATTTAAAATGTCAATTCTTAGAAGGAACTATGAATGATTATGTCATTCAACTACTTTCCCCATATTTTTGCACATGGGGTGAGGGATACAAACTCCAACTCCCCTAGTCTCTTTCGCACCAAATCAACTAAATGGCATAAATCCATGTGCATCAAATTTGTGTTGTCCTCTCCTTACTACTATAAATCTATTAAAACAATCAAAGCATAAATGAATAAATAGTAAAAAACAAAAAAACAAAAGGAGAAAAAGAGTGAAAAGTATGTGGTAGATACGGTTGACGTAGTAAAATAAATTTAATTATATATTAATATATTTAGATAATAATTTATAAAAGAATTTAAAAATTAATTTAATATAAAACAAACCTTTTCAAAATTAAATTCCTCTTAAAAATTTCAAACTAAAATGAAAAATTATTATACATTTTTAGTATATAAAATTTATATTTTAAAATAATTATAATAATATATAAAATGAATTATTATTTTTAAATAAGTAATTAGTTTATTTATATATTATTTTAGTATTAATTTAATAAATATATTGACTAAATATTGAAATTTAAATTATTTTATTTTATTATTTTAAAACTTATACAAACATTAACTCTCTCTAGTCACTTGAATATTTGAACAAAATAGTAAAATTTTTGAATTAAATTATGTATGATGCATGCGATCATTTAGGTATGTAATTGAAATTTATTTTAAAGTAAAACATAAAAAAATAATATTTGTAGTTGATTATGTTTTATACGAAAGCGATCATTTGATTATTTTAAACGAAAGCTCCGACGCGCGAGTGCGAGTTTTGCATGGCAGTGCAGCGTGTACGACCGTGGAGGCGACCACGAGAGATGGTAATAGGGCGTCAAACCTTGGGCAGTGACAGGGATTGTTCCAATAAGTGGTGTGATGATGGTGGTGTTTGCTTGGCTCGCAACAGAGAGAGGTGTGAGGAAGATGGGCTCGGCGGCAGGATGTGGAGGGACTGGCTGCCACCAGGTTTCAGGCAGCGTTCGCTGCTCCAAATGGGCGCGTCAGCATAAAGCCAAGGCGGTGAGGTTTGGTGGTGGTATATGGTGCTTGCATGGTGACCTTTCATGGTGGTTTGGAAGTAAGGCTGTTGTAGTGGTGCGAAGGGGGTTCGTGGGAGGCATGGTGATAAGTTCATGGTGGTAGTTGCATAGTGGTGATGCGGGTGGTTTTATGGAGGTGCATGGGAGGCACGCCTGTTGGTGTTGGTGACTGTGGTGTGACTTGAGGGTATGGTGAAGGTATATGGTGGGTGTATGTGGGCTGCATGGGAGGAGTATGAATGTGAGGAGTTCTATTTTTGTATTTTTGGTGTTTGACACATGGAAAAAGGTTGGGTTTTGAGCGTTGAGGCTTTGAGGTGGTTTCATGGTGGTTTTGCGGAGGAGGATATGGCAACGGTTTGGAGGTTTGAGTGGCTACTGTGTGTAACGTGTGTTTGTAGTTTCCTTTTCATTTGGTGATTTGGTGTAATAGTGATAAATGCATAGTGCAGGATAGTGTTACGTTGAATGCATAATATGCAGGTTTATCAAGATGTTCAATGAAAAAGAAACTGTGAAAAGAAACGAAAACAGGTAAGCGAATAACTAACCTTCTTCAAAGGTGTTCTTCCTTCTTCTGTTTGCTTCTTCTTATGATTTAATCCTTAGCGGCTTGTTAAAATTTTTTCTTTCTTGAGAGAGTTAAGAGTGGGAGGAGAGAATAGTTTATTTCTTGTATCAAGGGGAACCCGAATGGAGGCAATGTGCGTTTTTTACTACAATCCCCCCAGAGTGGCAACGAGAGCTTGATGGAACAAAAGGAAGCCCCTCCCCCTGAAGACTCTAAATTGTGGTCCTCTTATTGTGTGTGTCCATCCCCCAATAAAACGAGTAATGCGCACAGGGATTGGGTTGTTGACTTCGACAGACCTTAGAAAAAGGTAATGCTAGTTGTAAGATGAAGTATTATAGGGACAATTTTGCGTGAATAAGGTAATGTTGGTGGTAGCCATAGGAGGGGAAAGCATTGTAGCATAGCTGCAGAGGGTAGTAATAACCTCTACATAGGGAGCAAAACATGCTAGCCATATTTCTTTTCCTTTTTATCATTTTTTTATTATGTTTTTTTTTATGTTTTATTATTTTTTAAGAAAAGAAATATAAAATGAAACTATATATATTTAATGAACATGATAAATAATTATATATACCTCTTTTTTTTTCTTTTCTTTGATTTTGATAAAGAAGGTAAAAGCCTATTAGTAAGATAAAAATAATCATAAAAAATTATATTTTTGTTATTTTATTTTCCTAAAACGAGAAAGGGGTAAAAATTAAAACCATATCTATTTTTATATATATTTTATTCAAAAACGAAAATAAGAGAAGAATTAAGCAATATATATTTTTCAACTTCTTTTTTCTGAGAAATTAATTAAAAAAACATTTTTTTTCTTTTTTCATCCGGACAAAATTGAGTGTTGACAGCATACTCAAAAGTAGTTCAACTAACCCATCATAAACATCTCAAACTCTCCCTGTAGAGCTAGAAAAAATTATTGACAAAGATGCTCATTAGCTGAACCGAATATTATATCATCAACATAAACATACACATGAATAATATAATTTTCAACTTTTTTGATGAAGAGAGTCTTATCCACTCATCTTCTTTGATAGGTTTTTAACATTCAAAAATTGCTCAGCCTTTCATATCACTGTCAAGGTGCTTGCTTCAACCCATTCAGAACTTTCTTGAACTTGTAGACTAATGGTAAGAATCTAAGTTTAAAGATTTTAAGAATTAATCCAAGTTTGAAGATTAGTTTGTGTATGATTTAAGTCTTAGAATTAGTGTGTTGTTCACTTGCTTTCATGATGTTAAAAGTATTCAAGAGCTCCCTTGAATCAAGTATAATTTTGTTTTAAAAAATAAGTTTTTATGAAAATCTTTTATATTGTGTGAAAAACAATTGATTGTTTTTCAGAATCAATCTATTGAATTGTAGTTCAGTAAAATTTATCGATTGAATTGGGAAAACAATCGATTGATTTCACTTAAGTGTATATATGCTACAAAAGATAGGTTCTACAACTTTCGAATGAGCCTTTTCAGAATTCATAAAGTGAGAAACTTGAATATACACTTGAGAGAGCACGGGGTGAGCAAGAGAGCTTCTTGGTGGAGAGATTTTTCAATGATTTCAAAAGATTAACCTTGATTCTCAATCTTGGAGCAATTGTTGTACACCTTTAAGTGGTTGGAGCATCAATACAATAACCTTGGTGTTTAAGAAAGTGTTTCTTGTCTTTCTTGATAGTTTGTAGGTGTTGTTTTAGTTCAATCCTTGGTAGCTAATCTTAGATACCAATTATCTTGACTTAATTGATCACTAAATTCAATCATTACTTTTATTTTGTAATTATTTAGCAACCAAAACCTAATTTGGTGATTATTTTTGTCACAATTAGCAACCATTTTTTTTGATAGCTAAAAATTGGTCTCTAAATAATTTTTTTCTTGAAGTGTATAAAGTTGTCTTTCACATAACACTTTGAGTACTATAGAGAAAGTTGTTAGCATAAAGCTAATCTGATCAACACTTTAGAATACACTCAACAAATGTTGCTTGTTAGATGCCTTGATTTTACCATTTTTTTCTAAGGAATGAATGCAGTTGGCAATTTGGGATCTGCTCAACAAATTGGCCTTTGCGATTTAGGTATGAAAAACCATTAGTTGATTTCTTTTCTCATTTAGGGTACAAAACAAACTTGAGACATGAGAAAAAATAAGGTTCCTTACCACCCAAGGCACGAAAATCACTATTTCTTTTGTCCTTCCTCTTCCTTAACCTCTCTATCACTTTTTTCTTTTTTTTTTTCTTCAAGTTATATCGAATATATTTCTTTTTAAGGTGAGTAGTTATCCTATTTCTATCTTTTTCCTTTTTTTTTGTCAAATGTGACCTAAAGAAATATAAAGCCATTGGTCATGAAACCCTAACTCTTATAATAATTTTCTAAAGATGTTGTTTTGGAACCTCCGTTATGAGTTATTTCTAAAATCATTGTTTTTCTTATGAGATAGTTCCTTGAAATTAGGGATTTTTTTTTAGGATAACATCATGTTTTATGAACTATTTTATGTGAGTTGAAAGATATTATTTCTTTTAATTTTAATATAGCTTCTAACAATTTAAAGTTTAAGCATAGTTTATAGTTCATGAGTTGATTGAGAAAGGAAATTATAAAGTATGTTGATATATCTTAAAGGGTTTTTAAGTCTCGATCATTGAATGAATATGAGAGTATATGATACCCCTCTATGTTTAAATCCTTATGAGAATATAAATATCATAAATTCATGAGATGTGTCTTAAAATGTTTGTAATCAACATTAGGCAAACAAAATGAAAACCAAAAAAGTTAAAGTGATTCAAAGACAAACACACATTACTATTTCATGAGTTAAAATCAGTTATTTCTTTAATACTTTTGAAACACTAAAATGTGAAATGTATTGTGATAAAATTACTTACTTCATTTTATTGCACCATTTTTTTAGTTAATCTCACCTAATATTATGTATTCCATATAAACAAGTCCATATATTTTCTTTTTTAAACTGATATGTACAATTATAGTTTTATATAACAAAACAAAACAATTGTATCTAATGCTTCATTGTTATAATTTATCTTATTATTTTGTATTAATAACTCTAGGATATCGATGTATAGCAAAAATATATTTTGTAAAGGTAATTTTATTTCTAATGTATATTATTTTATATGTTACACCATATCATCTATTGGGCATTACAACTTTTATTGTATTTCTAAGATTGACGATGTGAACTCAACTAGTAGTTGCATTGTGTAATTAGGAAGAGATGACATTGTGTTTTTATGTTTTATCTCAAGAGGACTTAAAAGGATAAACAAGAGTGATTTTGTGTACTTATTGTAAGCTAAAAGTCACACAGAGAATATTCGTAATCATTGATTGATCAATACCCTTTTACAGTTGGTAAGTAGAACTAAAGGTACTCCAAGCTCAGGTGAACTAATATTAACAATTACTTCCTTCACAAATCTTAACATTAACAATATTAACTTGTCATTCTCTTGTCCTCGACAAAGGTTGAGGAGACTACATCATCATATCACTCATTCTTTGCCTCAACAAAAGACAAAAGAACTACATCATCACGCTTGCCTCAACAAAGGACCAAAGAACTACAACACCTTCCAAAGGACAAATGTTGAGAAAGTCAGACTAGAGACATACACTTGGCTTATTAGCACTTCCTTAATGTCTCAATACAATTGGGGTAATTCATTGCAATTGCTCAATAAAACTCAATGTAAAACTTTCCTTCAATTTCTCACCGCCTAATATTTTAATATGCATGATTTATACTATTACTGAAGTTAGGATATCTTCTCTCAGTATAAGGCTCTAATACTCAACACCATAAAAGAAAAAGCAGGTTAAAATACAATATCTTTCATTTCCGATCTAATTCAATTATCACATATCTCCATTTTTATTCATTCAGTATAATCATACCTTACCATTAGAATGAATATAAAACGTATATCTGAACCATTAACAAATCAGGACAAGTATTTAAACGATCCAACATATGATTTTCAAATAGAGAGATATTACATGAGTGAGACATCGTCACTTGAAAGACCTTCCAATAAAAAGAGGATCCACACTGACTTTTTCTCTCCCTACTCTCGTTTAAGTTGTGACCCAATGCTTGAACGATGAAATATGTTGTTTGAGCATTATTCCAACACTTGAACAATATTCCTTTAGAAGAGACAAAATTTGTTTGACTTTTTCCATACTTGAGCCCCTAAGATTAAGTGTTCAATCTCTTTGAGAAGAGAGAATAAATTTCCTCTTCCTTACTCAAACTATAAACTACTTGAGAGAGAAACTCTATGTCTTAAGCGACAAAAAAAATATAGTGTTCCTTCATGTTATTAAATATAACTGCTTGAAGCTCATTCAAGAGGCACCCTAATTGCTTGAGTGATATACCTAAAATTTTCAACTTAATTTGATTACCAATTGAACAAAGTAAAATTTGCTTCTTATTTAAAGAACTTTTTTTCCCAATACAATTCAAAGTACATTTGTCTAAATTTAATTTGAATCAAACACTTAGTTAATAGAATGCAAAACTTATATATCAACTAGTCATTCTCGAAAATTAACTACACCATTCAACAATTATATAAACCTTATTTATTCATTAATCATCTGTACAAAACAATCTCATCCATATAACTTCAATATGACAATATTTAACTTCCATAACTAACTTTCATAACAATCATTTGTTAAAAGAAGTCTTAACAATACAATTCAAAAGCCAAATACATTAATAAGAACCTCAACTTTCAAAAACTTTATCTTCCCAATCATATAACTCTCATTATTCCTAGTCAGATAGCATATGTAATGACAAATTCAATCTCATACGGGTAGGAAAAATAAAATATCATTATATTTAAGGAAAAATAAAAATGTATTGTGATTGAAAATTTAAATGGTTAGTTATAACTCAAACTAAAATGTTTTTAAGACAAGTTGTATCTTAAAAATGATGAATACATTTTCTAAAATTTTAAAGAAAATAAATTTAAAAATATGCAATTTTAAAATAAATAAAAAATAAATTAATTTTTTAGTATATATATATATATATATATATATATATATATATATATATATATATAACTTTTAAACTTAAATTAATAAATATTCATTTCTCATCTATTTTGAATCTTCTTACAAATAATTTTTAGCATTGTGAAAAAATATTCAAAAACTTTATTACAACTTTATAATTAAATATATATATATATATTAAAATAAAATTGAAATCATTAATATTTAATTTTGTTTTAATTTCAAATAAAAAAACTTAAAATTAGTTTCAAATAGGAATGAATAAAAATTTTAATTATTTTAATATATGTGAATATATTTAAATGTCATTATAAGTATTTGTATCAATATATTGTTATGTGTCATATATTTTTCTCATATTTAATTTAATCTTATTTTTCATATATTTTTGTTTAAATTCGAAGTAAGCATATTTTTTTCATATATTTTTGTTTAAATTCAAAGTAACCATATTTTTTTCATATTTAATTTTCATCTTACTTTAAAATTTGTTTGTATCCATTATCATTGTTTTGTATCCGTAAAGAAATTCATTAATTATATTTAATAACAATGTAGATAAGGGGACATGATCGATTATATTTTAACGCTTATACACGAGTCATCATGTGAAATTCATTAAAAGAAAAAGAAAAAGAAAACAAGATCATAGGGGGTTAGACTAAACCCATCAAAAGAAAGAAACAAAACAAACTACCAAGTCAACCTACAACAGGAATATGAAAAGAAAAAGAATAAAACTAAACCAACAAAAGTGTTAGAATATGTATATCCCCCATGTTAAAAAACAACAATAATAGAAAGAAAATCAGAATTAAGGTGCACAAATCCCTCTATCATTTCTTCTTTGTAGTACTCACTCTAACAGGTTTTTTAGTAGCCTTGAAAGCATCATTCTCCAGTCTCTTAAGTTTCCGCACTCTTCAAACTTATTTGAATCACAATGGTATCCTCCTTGTACTTAGAAATCAACTTACACTCTTCCTCAAACTTAGAAGAAAGCGTGTGAGTAACCTGTACCCTTTCAGCATTCGATTGCAGTCGCACAGTGCATGAACCAACAATAGTTAAGTGCAAATCAGAAGGGCTAAAACAAAATCTCTAGACTTCCAAATCAACAACCACTATAACATCAAGCTTAACCCTAGTAAAACCATGAGAAACGTTTTTTCAGTAATTATAGAAGCATTATTATGTGGTCTACCAGACATGCGTGTTGATTGGACCATATCATCATGACCATCAAAATCTAAGTTAGAAGCCTCCTCCTCCAACATATCCACCCACTTCTTAGAAACCAAACTCAGCATACTAACATCCTCTAAGGAATTATATTTAGAAACAAAATGATCAATTATGCTTGAATTATGTACTTTTCTTACGCTATTAATAAATGTAATTAATGAATTCCAATAAATGCAATTTATAAATTCTAATAAATACATTTAATGAGTTCAATTACATTAAGGTCTATTTTAATATAGATATTTATTACACCGATTTAAATTAACAAAGTAATTGTCTTCACTTCCATGACAATGAATATAAATTTCTATATGTAATTCAATGGGTAAGTAAATTGAAATCTCAATCCTTAGAAGATCTGACCTTTTTTCACAAAGTTTAGATCCTTGGAAGAATTGAGTGAATAGCTATGAGAAAAATTGAGATAAAAATTGTTGGAGTTATAATCATGATCATGATGCTTTTGAGTTCTACAAAAGCTGAATTAAATGATGTTGGTAAATCTTTCTGCAGAGCCAAGTGCGTAATCAAATGTGCAGAAGACCCACTTCCTATATTACATCCAAATTGTCTTAAAGATTGTGAATCACACTGTGATAAATTATCTTCTAATCCTATCTATAATTGTCTTAATGGTTGTCGCTTAATGAAGTTCATTGTCATTAACATAAGTAGTCATGATCTTATGAACAATGTGATGAATACTTGCATGAAAGAGTGTGAAAAAATGTTGTAATTTGTAAGAAAAATTCTTAAGTAAAAATTTGTTAGAAGAAATAATATATCTACACAATTATGAAAAATAAATCTTGATCAATAAAGGTTTTGTGGATGATATCAATTCATGATGTCTTTCAACTACTTTTCCCTCTCCACATGGGGTAGAGGGATACAAAGTCCAACTGCCCCTCCTCCTCTCTTCCCCACCAAATCAACTAAATTGCATAAATCTAGATGCTAGAATTTTTTAAAATAATATAATATAAAATAAACCTTTTTAAAATTAAATTCTTGTTAAAAAATTGAAACTAAAATGAAAAATTATTATACATTTTTAGTATACAAAATTTATATTTGAAAATAATTATAATAATAGTATATAAAATAAATTATTTTTTATATTTTTTAAATAATTTAATTAGTTTATTTATATATTAATTTAATAAATATATTGACTAAATATCTAAATTAAATTATTTTAATTATATATATTCATTATAATATTAAAACGTATGTAAACATTAATATATATATATATATATAATTAATCAATTATACGTATCTGATTATGTTTTTTTTTTTTTTTCGCAAAACTCTTCGTCTTTTGAATGAAGGTTTAAAGGGTAACAATTGTCTGTTTTGTTTTTCTTAATATTTTATTTCTCATTTTTCAGACTTTTTCTACAACTTCTCTGTTTTGGACAATCTTTGTCTCGGCCTCCCAATTTTTTT
>Ga0209700_102268_pt1 | contig 39281 bp, 22 predicted proteins | sample SiratroredBW_FD_187528 | JGI IMG/M metagenome (GOLD analysis project Ga0209700, IMG submission 187528) | Root nodule microbial communities of legume samples collected from California, USA - Siratro red BW (SPAdes) (version 2) | ecosystem: Host-associated > Plants > Roots > Nodule | place: USA...
TTTTTTTTTTTTTTTTTTTTTTTTTTTTTTTTTTTATATATATTTTTTTTTTTTTTTGTATTTTTTTTTTTTAGTTTTTTTTTTTATTTTTTTTTTTTTTTTCAATGAATCTACACTCGATTTGTGGTTAGATTATGAATTATTTGACATTGTTTTTCAAATGATGAAATTTCGATCTAAGAATTGTTAGTGTAGAAAAATTATTTGACTAAACAATAATCTTTAATCAATGAGTTATTGATGGTATGAATTTTAGCTATATTGTTTAGTGTTATATTAATTAATTTAAAATCAATTTAACTGGTGATAATTAATATTTTAATAAACGTAAATAATTAATCTGTTATAATCTCGTTACTAATTTTATTGTTTTTAATTCTGTTCCAGTATGTTTAATGCATCCTTAATTTTATTTTCTTAAAACAAATTGTCTTATTTTCTTTTATATATTTTAAATGTTTGACACATAAGATGTGTTTGAGAAATTGTTAACGGTCCATTGATTAATTAATCCTAGAATTGAATACATAAGATGCGTTTGAGAAATTGTTAACGGTCAATTGATTATATCAAATTAATAGAATTGAATGCAATCCTACCATTATTTAAATTAATCCTAGAATTGAATGCAATCCTACCAATTATTTAATTATTTTAGGTATAGTACAGCCTAAATATCAAGCCTTCAATAATCATATTAGAGTCGAGAATATTTCTTGATATGGTTATTTTATTTTGTTAAGATTTCATTTTGATTTATTTTATTGCTTTTATTTTCTTTTATTTACTTTTCTTTATTTTTCTTTTATTTGCTTTCATTTAATTGGTTTTGATTTTCTTTTAGCTTATTTGATTTGTTTTGATTTTATTTTATTTGCTTTATTTCGTTTGATTTTATTTTGCTATTTGTTTTGGTCACTAAAGTTTTGTAGTGTGAGTCGTATTAGCCATTAATTTGTTATGTAGATTTTGAAAAATTAAATTTCATAAAAATAACTACCGAGGAAAGTTTGAGTTGATATTTTTCCAAAACACCTTTATTTCATCGTAAACATAAATTTGTTAGCTATTGAATGTTTCACAGATCATTACCAATCAAATCAAATACACAAAAATACAAAAGAAATTAAATGAAAGAACCATAAGCAATACCAGAATCCCAATCAAATGCATAAATTAATGATTTTCTGTTTGCTGAATCTAACTTTGGAAAGAGAAATGAATAGATTTATAAAGGGAAGGAAAGAGAGAAATAAAAAAGTTCCAAATTTATTATTATAAGAACAATAGTTTCCCATTTATATATTAATTTAATTTTTACAAAAAAAATTCACATACATCCCATAAGTTTTCTTGCAACTTTTATTAAATCAAATTTTCTAATAGATAAAAATAATATATATCCATGACGAGTAATAAAACTTTACAAAAATAGAATCTTTTCTACATAAACAATTATTAAATAATTTATCGTCATATGAAATTAATAAAGTTTAGTCTACCAGTATAAACTAATAAATTATATATATCCATGACTAGTAATAAGACTTGATACAAATTGTGTTAAAAATATAATCTTTTCTATATAAATAAAGATGACATAATTTAGCGTCATATGAAATTAATAAAGTTTAGTACACTAGTATAAAATAATAAACTAATATTATACTGTGATGATTACCCTAAAATTATACTATTAATGTTTGACCAGACATATTTGAAAATTTAAACAATTATATGATGATTGTACATCAAAATTATTGTCATAAATACAATACAACATATTATGATAATTGTTACCATATTAAATTTATAATGATGATTTATATAATCAAATTATCGTCACAAACAACACAGGATGATAGTTTCATTTTAACCATGGTCGTATCCATTCTATAATAACAAATATAACTAGTAATGGCATAAAATTGTGTATTTATCGTATTTATATCTACATGAATAAATCGCATTAACAAAACACTCAATAATTTTTTTTAATTTTTTTATTTGTTTCATTTCATTTTTATAAATAAAAATATGTATAATTATAGTTTTCAAATTATAAACCAAACACATTTGATCAGGCAACCATAAAAAGTAGATAATATTTTTAACAGATAAAAAAATAACAAAACTAATGATTATTAAAAATTAATAAAAAAATACATGGAAAAATAATTTAGAACCAAAATTACAAATTTTATAAAATAAAAAATTATAATTATACCTTATAAGTTGTTAATTTCATATATTTATACTATTAAAAAAAAAAGAGATACATAATTTTGTATTACTTGGTTTCTTCTTTTTAATTAGATAATTTTAAATGTTAATATATAAAAATAATTTTTTATTTTAAAAATAAATAATTGGGCATCTTTTTACTAATAAATAATTACAAAACTTATTTATAAGGTTAATCTATTCACAAATTTTAATAATAGTTTTTCGGTCTCAAATTAATATAAAGTATTGATGAAATAATATGATTTGAAATATTAATTATTTATATTTGTAAAAGAATAATAATAATAATAATAACATGTTGATAAAAGAAAAAATAATCAATAATAATATTATAACCTTTTACAGACAAAACTAAAATAATCTCTATCATAAAAACTATAATAAAAGATAATTAGAATAAATAACATGTTATTTACATTTTTAACCCTTTGAATCAATTAAAAACTATTTAATATTAATATATTAAAAAAAGTAAAAGAAATAACTCTCATCACTAAATTTTGACAGTCAATTAAGAAAAAAATCTACCGAGGAAGTTAAATAAGTAATAAGGAAACTCGGAAAGTAATATTCTTGTTATAATAAATTTGGAAATTTTTGCATTTCGCTCTATGTTAAATAAGGAAACTGGGAAAGTAATATTCTTGTTATAATAAATTTGGAACATTTTGCATTTCCCTCTTCCCTCCAATTCGAACCGACCCTCTCTCACACTAGCTTATTCATTTTTCTTTTTAAACTTTGATTTTAGAGTATTGAGAGTTGTGTATTTGTCAGTGATTCTAATAATATTCAGGTATTGTGTTCTTGTAAAACCAATTTGTTGAAGGCAAAGGTGTGGTTCGCAATGAATCTTGAAAGGGGTAATGTTTCTCCCACTCTAGTTGCCTTGATCGTGGATCAATTTCTCTGTCACCATGGATTCTTCCTAACCCGGGCCACCTTTCGCAACGAAGCTTCACTACTCTTTGCCAATTTGCCAGCAAATGAGGTTACTTTTTCAACCTTTCTTTTATTGCTTTCTTTTCTCTCAAATTTTCACGTATGAGTTCGTGTGCTTCTTCACTCTAGTCAATTTTTGTTTTCTTGGTGTTTTGGTGTTTCAGAATTTGTGGAGTTTGGAGGCGATACTTAATCAGTATATATTTATGAAGAAGCAGAATATTCTTGTGGAGAAAGAAAAGGTGATGATGACGCAAGAGAAAAATAGAATTCAAATGTTATTGCAAGATATGCAGAATGCAGTGAACAATTTCAATGCAAGATCACCTTTGTCTAATGCTGCAACCGTGATTACAAATTCTACAGTTATCCCTCCAATAGAAAATTCTAACAGAAATCTTTCAGGTAAGTGCACAGTCTCTATAGTTATTAACGAATTAAAATATAGTTATCGTTACTTTTTTTTTTCAATTTTGAGTTCTTTTTATCTTTAACCGGTTTATATTTTTTTCCATCTTTGTTAGTTGGGTCTACTAGTGTCGTTTTTCCTGCACAAAACACAATGTCGTTGCCACATAAACCGATGGAAAATGTAAGCTTGTCATCACCAATGATTCGTTTGTTTGACAAAAAGAGAAAAGATACTCCAACAATAGACGGGCCTACAGTTGCAAAGAAACCTCGTGGTAGACCACCCGGCAGGAAAAATAAAGTCAAAGGTATATAATTGTTTGTTTCTATAAAATATATACTCAGTTTTCATATGTCATCAATTATATTTTTTAATTTATCCTCATTTCCAGGTATAAACACAATGTTCCCATCTCCTAATAACAAAGTAGATTTTGGATCCAATTCTGTAACAACACAGTCATTGGTCGGGAGTGCACTGGGAGGATCAGATATTTCAACTGTTGCAACATGTAATGGGGAGGCCAGTACCCCTTCTTACAATGTGATTTCAACCAATAGAGTTATGGTTGAACCTATAAAGCAAATGGTTTATAAAGAAGACGATCATGGCAATTCTCCAATTGAGGCACATAGTGATCAAACAAATAAGGAGAATGAAAACACCACAAGTACGAGGGATACGGACAAAACAAATATGAGGACATTGGACAAGTCATTTCTAGATGAGATTCTTACTTCTGATTCTGATAAAGAAGGAGACAATTGGGCGTATCTTGATTTTTCAAACATGGGATTGGACGACTGGCTCAACATTGATTTTTCAACGTTTGAAGATGACTCATTCACTAAAATGTCAAGAGATATAGAAATCCCAAATCAAGAATTTTTTGATAGTCTAGCTTAGGGGTAGTGCTTAAAGGTATGTTTTAATTTGAAATTTTGTGTCATAGTGGACCTGCAGTTTTTCTTAATTTGGGATTTGCAGGATCCAGTAGGAATAAGTCATTGAAAATAGTCCATTTGAAAAGTTGTCATGAAAGTTTACCCTAAATAATAAACTTTTCAAATTCGTTGGTCTAAGCCTTTAATTGTGTATTTTTGTTTTCGTTCAAGAATAGAACTAGAACTGACTTTCTTCAAGTCTGACTTTGATTACTGTGATGGATCGAATCTTACTAAGTTTCATTGTTATATTGATATTTAAGATAAAACATACATTCACTTTCCTTTCAATTCAGGTTACTACTCTTTAGTTCGTTAGTTTGATGTAATGCTTACCTATACTTTGAACTAGCATAATTTGAAAGAAAAAAATCTAAAGAAAAAATGACAATGACCAAAAGTAATTATTTAAATTGTAACAAACATATTGAATTTGGTTCAACTTGAACATACAAAGAATATACTGTTATTGATGAACAGAAAGAAATATTGGAGAGTTAGACGCAATACTAACTCTACAACTGAGTAACCGTTTCACTCAACACTTTAGTTATAGGCAATATGCCTTATTTCCCTAATTATTCCCGTTTTCAATTAACTAATTCTAATTACTCTACTAACATAACTATAGTTCTACCAATATTCCAACTAAATGAAGCCTGGTGACCAAGACCACTCTACCCTGCAATTCAAAGTAGCTTTCACTCCTCCTGGATCAAACACAAGCATGCAAATTCCCTCATGCTCCTCCAGCGCTCTGTTTGTGCAGGTATTTTCTTGCCATCAAAGAGCATTGGAGCACCTAGTCAACTGAGAAGACCTTTGGCATTGTTGTTAAAAGAAATTATTGATAGACAAAGTGTGTAGATCAACAAATTATTACACACCAGGTGTAACAATTGAATACATTGCCAATTTTTCTTTTGTTAGCTTGCAAACCAAACACTTTATTTTGATATCATAACTTGTACTGGGTACGAAATTGAGTTTGTTACTTTAGGGGGTATATTACTATAAGATTGAAACTCTTATGCATTGGTTCTTGTGTGAAGTGTACACTGAATTTGTTATCACTTCTTTTGTGTGGACTACTGTAGGATAGGATTTTCCATTTCAATTCAGAAGGCATAACAACCCACAGTGGAATCAACACTATTCGGAGCATATTAAGTTTTAAATAGCTGTTATTACTGGTAAAAAAAAAACAGTACGGGTAGTTATCACACATACAAACTGAAAACCCTTATATATAGGGGTTCTCACCATTGCAAACTACAGAGAGATGAAATATACAAAAATACATAATAACACATACAAAATAATATACAGAGTTGAAGTTTGTTTTTACCTCTTTTTTCTTCTGTTTCTTCTTCCTCTTCAGTGCGCCTCCTGCTCCAGTACCAGCATCTTCTACATTTCTTGATCTTTCCAGTATCCCTTCGTCTCCTTCTCGATCGCCTCTCTTTTGCATGAAAATATCTTCAGACAGCCCTGATTTTTCTCCAGCTTTCCATGACCTCATAACCCTAGCAGAGAGTGAGAATTGATTCTGTGAGAAATAAAGTGGTGAAAAGGTGAACTTGTGAGAAAAAAGGAAAACGTTGTTAGAAGCATCTGGAAGTAGTGACGTGGCATTCAGAATAAAACGTTGGGTAAAATTTTCTTTGGGCTTTGGCTTTTTATTATGTGGAGGACAACAAAGTTTGGTAGTCTTGTATTGTTTGATTTAAATCTGTCATAGGAGATCTCGTGATGAGACTAGAGAAATAACAAAGAAACATGGAGTGAAGGAGACACCATTAAAGTTTAAAGCCTTCTGAATGAAGAATATTATGAAAGGAAGAGAAATTATAGGCCAGAATACCTTACTGAAAGTTACGAACAAACCAAGAATCTACAAGAGTACTACCATTACACTCCTGAAACGTTCCTCTTTTGTAGGATGATCAACTTAAATTCCTGTTTGTAACTATTGAAACAATTAGAATTCCCTACTATATAACCCTTCTTTTGATGGATCTGTGGTGGGAACTGAAAATGTGTCATAACTCCATTTACTCGTGATAGAATTGGCTCAGGTGATGTTATTGTAGCTGCTATTCTAAGAAAGCTAACCACTTGCCCAGAGATGTTTGAAAACCAAGATGTTTTGGAGAGACAACTACGCTTTGTTGTTGCAGTAGAGCCCAATGGACTATTGGTGCTGTTAGAGGTTTTCCTACTGAAAGTGCTACTCATAATCTGAAAGAACGAGTTTACGTGTCTTCAATGTGGTGATAAATTGTATGTGTAACTTAAATAGAGCTTAGAAGAGTCCTAAGGCATTAGTCGGTAGTTATTGTTTGTTATTTATTTGAACTGTCCCAAAGTGTTCCATCTGAAATACGGGAGCAACACTTTCTTTAGCCTTATGCATTGTGTGTGTGTGTGTATATATATTGCACATATACGTGGTGTGGGCTTGACCCATTTTTTGATAGTCCAGCTTAGGGGTAGTGCTTAAAGGTATGTTTTAATTTGAAATTCTTTTGACACAAAGTGGACTTGCAGTCCCTCTTAATTTGGCATTTGCAGGGTCCAGTAGGAATAAGTCATTGAAAATAGTCCATTTGAAAAGTTGTCGTCAAAGTTTATCCTGATTAATAAACTTTTTAAATTCGTTGGTCTAAGCCTTTAATTGTGTATTTTTGTTTTCATTCAAGAATAGAACTAGGGCTGACTTTCTTCAAGTCTAACTTTGATTACTGTGATGGATCTAATCTTATTAAGTTTTGTTATATTGATATTTAAGATAAAACATACATTCACTTTCTTTTCAATTCAGGTTACTATTCTTTAGTTCGTTAGCGTGATGTAATGCTCACCTATACTTTGAACTAGCATATTTTTGAAAGAAGAAAACATAGGTTAGAAATCTAAAGAAAAAATGACAATGAACAGAAGTAATTATTTAAATTGTAACAAACATATGGAATTTGGTTCAGCTTGAACAAAGAATATACTGTTATTGATGAACAGAAAGAAATATTGGAGAGAGTTAGACGCAATACTAACTCTCCAACTGAGTAACCGTTTTACTCAACACTTTAGTTATAGGCAATATGCCTTATTTCTCTAATTATTCCGTTTTCAATTAACTAATTCTAATTACTCTACTAACATAACTATAGTTCTACCAATATTCCGACTGAATGAAGCCTGGTGACCAAGACGACCCTACCCTGCAATTCAAAGTAGCTTTCACTCCTCCTGGATCAAACACAAGCATGCGAATTCCCCCATGCTGCTCCAGTGCTCTGTTTGTCAAGTATTTTCTTGCCATCAAGCACTGGAGCACCTAGCCAACTGAGAAGACGTTTGGCATTGTTGTTAAAAGAAATTATTTATAGACAAATTGTGCAGATAAACATATTATTACACACCAGGTGTAACAATTGAATACATTGCCAATTTGATTGTTGTTACATTTCTTTTGTTAGCTTGCAAACCAAACACTTTATTTTTATATCATAACTTGTACTGGGTACGATATTGAGTTTCTTACTTTAGGGGGTATATTACAATAAGAGTGAAACTCTTATGCATTGGTTCTTGTGTGACGTGTACACTGAATTTGTTGTCACTTCTTTTGTGTGGACTACTGTAGGCTAAGATTTTCCATTTCAATTCAGAAGGCCTAACACCCCACTGTGGAATCAACACTGTTCAGAGCATATTAAGTTTTAAATAGCTTGCTATTACTGGTAAAAAAAGAAAAAAAAAACAGTATGGATAGAAAACTCTTATATATAGGTGTAAACTACACAGAAATGAAATAAAAAAAAATACAGAACAACACAGTTGAAATTTGTTTTTACCTCAGTTTCTTCTTCTTCTTTAGTGCGCCTCTTGCTTCAGTACCAGCGTCTTCTTCATTTTTTTATCTTTCCAGTACCTCTTCGTCTCCTTCACGATCACCTCTCTTTTGCAGCAAAGATCTTTAGACAGTCCTGATTTTTCTTCAGCTTTCCATGACCTCGTAACCCTAGCAGAGAGTGAGAGTGAGAAGATTTTTCTGGAGCTTTCCATGACCTCGTAACCCTAGCAGAGAGTGAGAAGATTTTTCTCGAGCTTTCCATGACCTCGTAACCCTAGCAGAGAGTGGGAACTGATTCTGTGAGAAATAAAGTGGGTGAGAAAGTGAAGTTGTGAGCAAAGAAGCATCTGAACCAGTGACGTGCATCTGGTATTAGGAATAAAACGTTGAGTAAAATTTTATTGGGCTTGTTAATGGGCGTTCGTTTTTATTATGTGGAGGACAACAAAGTTTGGTAGTCTTATTTTGCTGTTGCAGAAGAGCCCAATCCACTATTGGTGTTGTTAAAGGTTTTCTTACTGAAAGTGCTACTCAGAATCTCAAAGATCAAGTTTACGTGTCGTCAATGTATGTGTAACTTAAATGAGTCCTAAGGCATTAGTCGGTAGTTATTGTTTGATTATTTATTTGGAACTGTCCCAAAATGTTCCATCTGAAATACGGGAGCAACACTTTCTTCTTGTTCGTATTGTTTTTTATTATGTGTAGATAAAATATACTTTTTATTATTTTCTTGATCCTCTATTTCTAGTATATATATTGTGCATATACGTGGTGTGGGCTTGATCCATTTAATTTAATAAAAAAATATTAAATTAAAATGAAAAATTATTTAATTATTTATCATAATTATTTTTTAGAAAAGTAAATTTATTGATGAAAAAAAAAGAGAATACAAATTTTATGGTAAGCGTTAAAATTGAATTGAAAAAAAAATCTAAAGTATTTTGTATAAAATATTAAATAAAAATTCTTGATATTAAAATGAAAAAATGTAAAAATATTAAGAAAAAATAAAAAATGAGATAAATATAATTTAGTAAAGAAAATAATAAGTTAAAAGTAATTACCATTATATAATTATTAAATTGATTAAAAGTAACTACCATTATCAAGTCATTCTCTACACTTTGGTCCATGGTTTTTATCAACCTTGCTTACAATAAAATTAATTTGACTTAGGTTATTTTATTTTTCTATATATATGTGCATAAACTTTTTGAAATTAAGGTTATTGTATTATTTCTTATAGCTAAATATAAAAATAATTCAAAATGATTTTGCTGCACACAATCTTGATTTGATTTGTTTCTAAATTTGAAAAACATATTAAAGTGTCTTTCACACAAATATCAAAATTATATTTTATAGCATGTTGTGATTTAATGTTCAAATTTGTTCATAATGAAATTATTCAAATTATTATGAAATATTTAAATGTGATTAATTGTTTCAAATCAAATATATCTTGTGTTGTTTAAAATATTTTTATGTGCACATAAAGTCAGTTTTAATGCAGAATCAAGAATAGAATTTGTTCTTCCAACGACTAGTTTTTACAAACCTACATATAGAGGAACAATTTCAAGTTGAAGAATATAATAAGCAAAAGGAGAAATACATTGTGCAACGCATTGAAAAAAGATTAGAGTATCTTTTGAGTGCCTATTGTCAAACTACTATTGAGAGCATATAGAGTTTTGGGTTATGCGAAACCATTGTGTAATTCTTCACCATTGTGAAGTAGCCCTTGTGAGTTTTCATTGTTATCTCTTTTGACAGTGTTTCTTTCGATCTTGAGTGTTTTTATCACGGAGGAGATTGAGACTGTTGTAACTTGGAGAGGTTTGTGTACTCGTTATAACCTGGAGATGTTTGTGTACTCGTTGTAACTTGGAGAGGTGATAATACTTGTTCTAATTAGTAGATAAGTGAAAGCTCTTAAGCACTCACTTATGGAGACTGGATGTAGCTCAAGTTTCAATGAACTACAATAAATCTTGTGTGTCTTGGATTTAATTTTATCATTATCTTGTATGCCTTTTATTGTCACTTATTTATTATCCGCTGCGAATCGAGTTTGTAGACTCCATTCAACCCCTCCTTCTAGAGCCAATTGCACCTTCAAAGTTTATTTTGTCAGTTACCTAAGCATATGTAAGAACCTTCGTGAGTGGTGCATGACAATCACAACAAAACCCCAAGGGCATGTTCAAGTTGACAACATGGAAGATGAATTTCCATATCAAGCTGGTGAGATGCCTAACAACCGATGTAAAAGGTCCTTACATTGGTTCTAACTTACCATCGATGTAATATGTATCATTTTTATGCTCTCTTTAAATGTTATCTTACATCGTTGTGTTTATAACCGATGTAATATTGGTATATTTTACATCGGTTGAAGAATCGATATAAAAATTCATGAACTTTCTACATCGTCCACATCAACATCGATTGTGGAACTAATGTAAAAAAACTTTCAAAACTAATGTAGAATCCCATTTTTTTTATTAGTGAATGTTTATTGTCAAATGATTGGTTCACTTTCTTACCTTACAACATCTAGTCTTGATATAATGTTTTTTTTAATGCTTGTGTCCATTTTTCTAGTCTTACCCATACCAAATCCATTTAATTGTTGTTAAATGAAATCTTATTACCCCATAGGAACAACTAACATTGGTCTTTGCTTTAAGCGAAAAATAGCTTTAGGTTCTTGAGATATTGTGATGCAAACTACGTTGGAGATAGAGTGGAAAGAAAAGGCAAAAGTAGAGGATGTCACCTCATTCTTGGGAATTTGGTGTTATAGGCAAGCAAGAATCAAGGAATGATAACTCTTTTAATAGTATAGGTATAATACATCTCAACTACTAGTTATTACTCTTAACTGCTAGTTATTGCTCTTAACTGCTCTCATAAAACATAATTTAGAGTACTACAACATCCTTATACTTTTGTTGCATTAACATTGTTATTAATCCTTCTAAAATTCTCGTCTTGCATTCATGATCCAAGCATATTGAAATTAAACACCTCTTTATAAAGGATCATGTTGAAAAAGGGATTATAGATTTACAACTTATACCTATAGATGATCAACTTGTTGATGTATTTAAAAAACTCCTAGTAGAATGTATACTTGTTTGTCTATGACATCTACTATGCATGACCTTCATAAGGAAATGATTTATTCCAAAAATGAATGTGCTATAATTATTTGCAATAAAAAACACTTAGATTGAGTTGCTCATGTGTCATATGTATGAAGCATCTAATGACTTAACTTCAGATTATCTAAATGCAAAGATATGTTATGTGTTTTGTGCATGTATATATGTCTAAAGTTAACGATGAAAGTTATAGGTGAACTCTACAAAAGGGTTAAATAGAGATTTAAAACAGTTTAAAAAGTTTTTCTGAAAGACGATATCAATAGACAATCTAGAGGGATTGTCTACTACTTTTGAAAATAACTTTCAACTTAGTTAATACTTGATTTTTATATTAACGTACTCTAACTTAGTTCCGTCCAATTCTTCTTTAAGAAACTCTTAAAGGGTTTCACAATGTTATGAATATTATATCAAATATTTTTCAATGTCACTTTTATCTTACAATGAATACACAAAGTCAATCACTATCTCCTTTATTTCATTTAAGACAAAGAGAATATAAATATAAACACTCCTTGTTTGAGGGATCTTCAAAAAAGGGAAGGGTTTATAAAGAAAGATCGCTCTAGTTTAATGATCATCAAATGATTTATATAAGTTTAACTAAAAGGAAGCATACATGCACAACATATAGTATAATTTTATGTGAGAGAATTATTTTGTTTTGGATTGACTTCCATTTATATATGTCTTGAATAAGATTATCGAAGTTTGTGAGCAAACTTTTTGTTCATGAATTAAAGCTTTAGCAGAGGTTAACAGTCTTTTATATGACATTGTTCTTTATAGCACTGAACTTGATATATTTAAAATACCTTTCATATTGCATATCCCTTTCTTGTATTTAAAACACAAAATATAGCATAAATCACATAATGGTGTGGTCTATTGTGACAAACTCCAATTTGATGTTTTTAATAGTTTAAAAAATATTAATTAATCATCTTAAGTAGAAAAAGAGTCTATTGCATCATCTAATCATGATCATGCTTACATATGTTATGTTGATAGATCATTGTATACATGTTTTTTTCTCTTTAGAGATTAGACTTTGCATCTAATTTTTTAGTAGCATGTTCTTCAATTTGTCTACCTTTCTTATAGACCCTATAAGCCAAGTCCAAAAAAGAAAGAATAATTAGCAAGTGAATCCAAAATGACTAAAAAATTATCAATCTATAATAACAAATTTCCTAGAAGTAAATTTAGGGTGAAAGAAAAATAATAAAATATAACTTATCTTCACATAATAAAAAAGAATTCGAACGAAGATGGAATGTATAAGGCTAAAGGAAAGTGGGTTGTTTCTACATAGATGAGAACAAAACAAAAATGAGAGAATGAGAAACAAAAAAAAAAAAAAAAAAAAAAAAAAAAAAAAGAAGAAAAAAAGAAAAAAAAAAAAAAAAAAAAAAGAAGACAAAAGAAAGGATGTCGTAAGAGAGAAGAAACAAACACAACGCCATACAATGAAAAGAAACAAACATTATGCAATCTAGTCAATTAGAGAGTTTTGAATTCAAGAGAAGTATGATATGTAAAACTTGATGTAAAACTTTAACAGTTTTCAAATAACTGTGTAATGTAGAAAATCACAACAGGATCTTAAAATTACATGATTCTCACATATATTAAAAAAAGAGTATATGTATCTTTCATAACAAATTACATCTAAAGATTCTATGAGATGGATGACTCTAGCTCTTTCTCTTTATGAGAGATGGTTCTTTAATACTTTGGGATCTAATTAAATGAATGACAATCAAAGATATTATTTTACGATCTCTCTTATTTGATAGATTTAGAATAAAAAACATGTACATTTGTTAAAGAGTAAACCTTGTCTCTACATTAGTAATTTATATAGATATAATATTAGTCTACCAAATAGCAATCATTATTAAGCAATCATTAAAAAATTGTTCCTCCTTAGTCTAATTATTATTTTATTCTTCTTTATTAATTTTTATTTATTAATCCCTTTATATAACAAGTCATACACCTTTTACATAAAACCTTACTTCAAATATTCTCGTCTAAGAAGTTTTAACTATAATCTCACTCACACAAAATGATCAAAATATTCAAAAATATAGATGTATCAACAAACAAAGTCTATTATTTTAAGCTAAAAAATTTATAGAAATAAAGAAAGAAAATAGTAGATGAAAAGTTAAATAAAATAAAAATATTTAAAAATTAAACCACTAAAATTATGAACCTCATAAAATATGAAGAACAAAATTACAATTAAACTTAATTTACATTTTTTTTTTGCTAGACATGGCATCGTGAAGATATATCAATGGTTTATCATAATTTCTTTAAGAGTTGCTACAGGTATTAAGGAGTAATTATGTTTTAAAATCTTAATAAATTCATACTTGATCCATTACTTTATATTTCTCCTTTTTGTTCACATTACAAAAGTTTATTTTATCTAGTGAGCACGTTGACTCTTAAAAGCATATGTAAAGTGGTTATGTCTCGAACAATCATGATCCAACATTTTTCTTCCATTTTTCAAATATCCAACTACAAATTTATTCTTCTGTGGTTATTCATTCCTACCGCACTAAAAGATAATTTAATAAATAATAAATTTTATTTAAGTTATTATATAATAGTTAGTAACAATTCTGTTTTAAAAAATATGGATCACAAATACCTTTATCATAACATAAGTTGTGATAGGGGATCTACAACAAAATTGTTCACTTCAGTCAATTTAAAAGTCAAGAATAACGGTAGACCTATGAAAAGGTCTATCTTAACCCTACATGAAACTCTTCTATTTGCTTTCTCTAAAAGCTTATTTTAAACTCAATATCTAAGTTCATTTTAGTTAATAAAAATAGCTTGTCTTCTATTTTATGTTTCATTTGGATCCAGGATGCAGAACACTGCTTATGTTTGAACCGTGTCTCACTAAAGCACTGCCAAGTTCTTAAATGGAGCAACTTATTTGTGAATTGTTGTATGAATAGAACAAAGGTGCATAAAACTAAGGCAGCAAAGGCCAACAATGAAGAAGAAGAAAGAGAAGAACATTAGAAATACAAACTGTTACAAGAATAGTGTACATTACAACTATTACCTACAAAAATTTCAATTGACACCGTGCCTCCTGTCATGAAAAAGTGGGGCATTGGATGACATGAATTGCAGAACACTTTCGTAAACATCCAAATAAATAATCAAACAATAACTACCAACTAAGGCCTTAGGACTTTGCTAAGCTCTATTTAAGTCACATACAATTTATTACCACAATGAAGGCACGTAAACTTGTTCTTTGAGGTTCTGAGTAGCACTTTCAGTAGGAAAACCTCTAACAGCACCAATAGTCCATTGGGCTATAATTCCTGCTGCAACAGCAAAGCGTAGTTGTCTCTCCAAAACATCTTGATTTTCAAACATCTCTGGGCAAGTTGTTAACTTTCTTAAAATAGCAGCTACAATAGCATCACCTGAGCCAGTTCTATCACAAGTAAATGGAGTTATGAGCACATCTTCAGTTCCAATAACAGATCCATCAAAAGAAGGGGTATAGTAGTGAATTCTAATTGTTCCATCAGTTACAAACAGGAATTTGAGTCGATCATGCCACAAAGGAGCAACTTCTTCAGGAGTGTAATGGTAATACTCTTGTAAATTCTTGGTTTGTTCGTAACTTTCAGCAAAGTATTGTGGCCTGTAATTTCTCTTCCTTTCATAATAGTCTTCATCTAGAAGGAATTCTAGCTCACTTCTTGAAACTTCAATAATGTCTGCTTCATGCCATGCTTTTTTTATTATTTCTCTAGTCTCATCGCGAGATTTCCACAGGGATAATGGCAGATTTAAATCAAAAAATACAAGACCACCAAACTTTCTTGTCCATTTAATTGCTCTGAATAGTGTTGATTCCATAGTGGGGCATGTTAGAACTTCTGAATTGAAATGGAAAATCCTAGCCTGCAGTAGTCCACACAAAAGAAGCCACAACAAACTCAGTGTACACTTCACACAACAAAAAATGCAAAAGAGTCTCACTCTACTGTACAAATATCTTCATCTATGAAATTATACCACCTAAAGTCACATTCAATTTCCCTACCCAGTACATTTTTATGACATCAAAATAGAGTGTTTGGTTTGCAAGCTAACAAAAGAAATGTAACAACAATCAAATTGGCAATGTATTCAATTGTTACACATGTTATGTAATATTTTGTTGATTTGCATTCTTTGTCCATCAATAATTTCTTTTAACCTTCCTCCATTTTAAATTGTCATCAGTAAGCACACATTAAATTTCACCCATCCTTTCTGCATTGTAAAAAAGATTAGCTGCTATTCTCATCACCTTTTTATCCAAAGTGCAGTGTGTTCAAAAAGATCATTCAAAAAAACACTTGGTTCCTTCACATTCAGCTTAATGAGAATTGTTTACAGCATTAACAAGTCTATACATAGTTGCTAAATGCTTTTCCAAGTCAAAGAAATATGCAGCTGTAATATTGAAAATCCCACAACCAACCCAATGAAGAAATATTTATATCAAAGCTCATATCCAACTAGTCCCAACTGTAAATCCTTATTATGGCTAGAATTCTCAAAATCAAATTTTGCAATAATAATTTTATCACTGACCAGTGATCTTCTCAATTAACTACAGGTGCTCCAATTCTGTTTTACAGTAAAAAATACTGCAGAAAACAGAGCATTGGCCGAGCATGGGGGAGTTGACATGCTTGTGTTTCATCCAGGAGGAGTGAAAACTATTTTGAATTGCAGGGTGGGGTTGGCTTGGTCACCAGGCTTCAATCAGTTGGTAGACTGGTAGAACTATAGTTAGTTATGTTAGTAGAGTCATTAGAATTAGTTAGTTAGAAACGTGAATAATTAGAGAAATAAGTCACGTTGTCTATAAATAAGAAGATTTGAGTGGAACGGCTAGGCAGCTGGAGAGTTAGTATTGTGGCTAAGTAGAGTCCTGGATCTCTCAAATATCAAGGACAAAGTGCATTCTTTCTGTTAACCAATAACAGTATATTCTTTGTATGCTCAATCCAAACCCATTTCTATAAGTTTGTTACAGTTTAAATAATTACTTCTTTTTTGTCATTTTTCAAAAGCTCTTCTTCAATGTAGTGTAACTAGTTTTCTTTCACAATAACCTAGTTCAAACTTGTGCAATTAATAAGCATTACCTCAATACAAACTAATGATACTTCTTTTTTTTTTTTTTTTTTTCATTTGTTCAAAAGCTCTTCTAATATATTAATTAACTAGTTTTTGTCTTTCAAAATATGCTAGTTCAAAGTATACATTAAGTGTTAATAAATAGTCTTAAATAGAATTTATTGTAAAGTTGCTTTGTGCTTTGTGATGTAACTAGTTCATAGATATATCTTTTCATATTCTCTTCTCTTCCCTCTCACACATTGTATTTGATGTATCCAAAGTTATTATAAATATGAGATCCTAAAAGAGGGAAATTCATATAGTTATGATCCTTTGTGCAATGAATCCAGATTTTTATCATATTAGAGATCAAATTTTAATTGGTCAGGAAGTTCCTTTCATGGAAAACTTGAAAACAAGACTCCTTCATATTCCAACTCTTAAGAGTAGAAATATTCAAAAATTTGCTAAGTCTTTTGCCATTTTGAAAAGGAGGTTGTGGCACTAGAGGAGGGTGTGGTGGTAGAGGGTGTCCTCAATGTACATATTGTAAAGGAATGGGTCACACCTAAGAGAATTGTTACTCTTTGCATGACTTTCCAAATTTGAAGTTTCTAAGCCAAAGTTCTCTAATGAAGAATATCAAGAATATTTGAGATTGAAATTCAACAACCTAGCACAATCATCTATAACTCCCAGTTTCAACAACTTGCATTTCATTGGGCCAAAATGCAACTAGGCATACCATTTTGTTCTCTATTGTCACACCTTTCCTGGAAAATGTGTGTATTTAATAGTATATGTTGACGACATAAGCATTAAAAAGAATGATGATACTAGAATATCTCAGTTAAAGGAACATCTATGCAGTCATTTTCAGACCAATGATCTTGAAAGTCTCATTTGTGCAAAGAAGTAGCTCAATCAAAGGACTTGTAATCTCTCAAAGAAAATATGCTCTTGACATCCTAAATGAGACCAATATGATTGATTGTAAATCAATGGATAGTCCGATGGATCTAAATAAAATATTAATGGCAGAACAAGGAGAAGTTTTTTCTAATCCACAAAGATATAGAAGACTGGTTAGAAAACCTATTTATCTCATTATTACTATACCAAAAGCCAATGGAGATGTATTGTGATAACAAAGCTGCTCTCCACATTGCTTCGAATCCAGCGTTCCATGAGAGATGTATTAATTTTACAAAACAAACAATCAATCAACTTTCTCATCCACTCCATTCCATTCCTCTCCACTCCACCATCTACCATCAATCCAAACACAGTCTAAGGTCCTATGGAAAGAAGAGAGGCAATAAAAGTTCGAATTTTGCAAAGAAGGAAAATTAGAAGTTTTACTTCTAGAGCTCGTGTATTCTCACCTTTACCTTCCATTTTCTCTCCAACTAATTCCCTTTCCCTCCGTTTCCATAAAAACCTTGATTAGTAGGTCCTATTAAACTTCCAAACACACTCTTAACGTTTCTCAACGGCAATAATTCATAGGCCTAAACACAAAACACTTGAAGAATCAAAACAAATACCTCTTTCAAAACTGCAAGGTTGAGTTCAGATGCAAGAAGCGAGTCCTCAGCAGAGTCCTTCACCGTCTCCATCTTCATCTTCCCCTCCTCAAACTTCACCTTCATATATGTGCACCCCGTCCTGCACCCCTCATCAAACTTCACCCCTCTTGTCTGCACCCTCTCCTTGTTCATCGTCAGCACCAAATCCTCCCCGAACTCGTCCCTCCCCACCTTCCCCAAAAACGCGGCACGCCCCCCAAGCCGCACGTGAGCCACCGCCACGTTCGACGGCGGGCCCCCCGGCGCCCGCGCGAACTCCGGTGGCTTCCACTGCAGCATCTTCCATTCCGAGTATTTGTCCGGATGCATCGGGTACATCTGCACCCGCACCCCAGGGATGAACTCCCTCTGCGCCGCGCCGAAGCAGCACACCAGCGGCGGGTCCTCGTAGGGGAAGTCGATGCCGTCGTCGTAGTCGAACAGCTCGTCGTCCTCCGAAGGTTGTTCCTTTCTAGCCTCTGCGTTTTGGTGCGCCGGCGTGCCGTTTTCAGGTGGTGTTTCGGCTGGTGGGGGCTTCTTCTTCCGGCCGCGTCGTTTTGGGGTTGGCGACTCGACGGTGGCGCGTGTCGTTTTGAGTGGGCGTGTCCTTCTGAAAAAGAAGGGTTTGGGTGGAGTTGGAGAGTGAGGGAATGGAATAGAGAGAAGAAAGTGGTGGTGAAGTAACGCCATTTTGAGTTGATGGATCAGTGTTCTGTAGAAGGGTTATCGTTAATGTTGGTTTTTCGGGTTTCTGAAGGATGTTATCGGGTCATGCTCGCAAGTTCAAAAGAATCGGGTAGGAATGTGTTATGTTAGAAGTTTGTTTTTAAGGAAACTTAGTTTGTGCAAGCACACGCGGAATTTGTATGTATTTTTTATTTGATTTTTGTTTTAGATTTTTAAATGTATTAGTTTCTTCAACTTTGTTAGATTTTGAAGGATTGTATCATTAAAACTGTGTTTTAATAATTGATTTTATATACAATTATTAATTTAAAGTTTTGAATTTATTAATAATACAATTTTGTAGAAAGATAAGAATTTGAATATTGCGTTAAAGCGAGTAATAACTTGATACAGATATTAAATTTTAATATTATTAGTTGTTTTCTATTTTAAACATAATTAGTTATTTTTTTGAGGATGTGGTTTTTTTAATGATTTGAAATAAGAGTATTTATAACGTGAATTGCTTTTTGTTAGTAAGAAATGGTTATAAAAGTATTTACATAAATACAATAATCTATACACAACATTATTTTGACTTTTTTAAAATGTCCAAAATTATCATGAACAATTTAAAGTTATAATTTGAATTTACTGAAATTAAAATATTATTTTGGATTGTATAATTGTCGATTACATATGGTCAAATATAGTTTCAAAATAATTGTGGGGGTTATTTATAGTTACAAGTTTTTCATTTATTATATTATTGTTGTGGTAGAACACACTGTAAGGATAAAAAATAAAAACAAAAGACTTAATATAGAGTTTTCTATAATTAGAGAGCATGAATATACGTGAACTAAACTAGTAAGTTTGTCTTCATTTATATTGATTTTATTTAGATTGGATTGTCCTTTATTATTTGTGTGTTTGTGCAAAAGAGTTGAATAAGCATTTTTTTTCTAAGTTATTTTGATTTAGTTATAAAATTTGTGTTTCTCATTTTGATATTTTTTTAGTTGTTTTGATTTAGTTATTAAACTTGGGTTTCTCATTTTGATATAATAGAAAAGTTGAAAGTTTTAACACGTTATAAAGTTTCAAACACAATAATTGGTCTTATTAAAAATGTATAAAACAAAGTAATAATTAACAGGGTAACTAATAGTACTCATATACTTATAATTTAGTTCATGATGATTGAATTTGAATCATTAAATATTTATAATGATTAGATCATACCACAAATTTTCTAAACTGGTGTAATTTTTTTTTTTTAAATTCTTGAAATGGTACTTTTTTTATTTATTTTCGGATATATGGGTAAATCGTGTATAGGAGACACGATATCATTGTGAAGAATTTGTGACCCTCCTCTTTTGTTTTGTTTGAATGGGACTAATGTGCAACTAAAATAAATACAAATCTAATTTCAATGGAAGAGTGGTCAGAGAGAAGAAAAGTTACATGTTATGAATTTATAGTTTTTAATATAAAAATAAATTTAGTTCGTAATAGATATAATTTAAAAACTAAAAATAAATTTATTTAAATAATTATATAATATTTTAAAATTTTTCATTCTAAATTTATTGTTAAATCTTAATTTTATTTTAAATTATTTTTATATTAGTAACTAAATTCAAATATTAAACTTAAACTTAATTTTACTAAATATATTTTATTACTAAATTTTAATTTAATTTAATTTTTCTTTTCAAAATCAAACTTACTCTTAATTTAGCTCAATATATAAATCTCATACTAATATCATTTTATATTTTAATTTAAACAATAATTTCCTCAATCATTGTTGTTTAATTTCAAATTAACTTCAAATTTGTTTCAATTTAATTTTAACCATTTTTATCAATAAATAAAACCAATTTTGTAACTGTGCATTTATTTTAATTGCACATTAGTAATACATCACATGTACAAAATAAAATAGAAGAGGAATGAGTGAAGAATATTAATCACCTTAAAATCCTACAGTATTCTTAATATATTAATTAACTCATTAATTGAAATTTTGGCTACATTCATCTAGTAAACTAAATTTGTATTATCTTTTCAATATTTTATTTAATAAATCGTGGAATAAAGTCAGATTTCTTTACAATGATATGCACTATTTACCTATATCCAGAAATAAAAAAAAAAATATATCATTTTGAAAATTTCAAATAAAAATTACATTACTTTACAAAATTTGCCTCCAATCACCTATACAAGACTGTTAGGAAATTATATAAAGAGTCAATGATAGAGATATTTAATACAACTATCTAGAATCTTAGATAAAAATAAAGAAATATATTTATTAATAGTACTTGAAATCCATTAGAAAAAAAAATATAAACTTCAAAGAATATATAGTATTAAAAGATAACAGAACGATTATTTAGACCCTACAAACTATACCTATTTGAATAGGAAAACATTTAAACTCCTATTTGAATGGACTTAAAATTGACCTATCAAAATAATAATTAAAGATTGTTATTTCTCATGATAAATTTAAAATAATATCACTATAGAAGTATATATATGATGGATGAACTGCAGTTATCATGTTAGTTTATTTTACATTGTTATCGATTTCAACATTATTTTAAAGTTGAAGTTATACAGAACTTTAAATATAATTTTTTTTTCGTTCTTTTTGTGTATATCTCTTGTATCCTATATTAGTTTGTAATTTCTTTGAGAAGTAGTTTTTAATGTAATTAGTAATAAATATGAAAATTAAATTATTTCCAAAATTGTTAAAAATTATTAATATGAAGAAAGTATGAGATTATGTAGATTATTAATAATTTTGTTTCAAAATAATGTGTGCGTTGTGTGTGTGTATATATATATATATACACTTAAAAAAATAGTGTTTTTGAAGATTTTGGTACTTCAAAATTCTACTATCTTTATTTATACATAAAATTAAGCATAAAGATTATTTTACAGTTATTTGGATTCTTTTCTTTCTTTCAAGTGTTTGTTAATTATTTGCTAGAGTAAAAATCTAAGAATCTTATAGTTTTGATTAAGTATAAGTTACAACAAAATAAGAAACGTAAATAATTGTTTAATAGACACTAAAATATGAAAAATGAAATAGGATAAAACATCTATTCATCTAGGGGTAAAAATCTGTAACCAATCTAATATATTCTTTGTATCATTTAAGTAAGCTTATTTTTATTATATTTCAATTCATTTTCATTAAAGTAATTTCATCCAAAGATAGTAAGACAACAATAACTTCATGAAAACTTGAGAAAAAGCTAATAAAGAATGTTAAGCAAACTCTAATGTTCCATTAAGTCAAAAATCGCGAAATGATTATATGCCTGCAAATTAATTAAATAGTGTAAATTTTATGCTAAAAGAATGTATGTGAAGAAAGGAATAATAGTGTTATATTATAAAGACATAAAAAAAATTTACAAAGTAAATATCTTCTAAAAGATATTTAATGTTAGGATAAGCTTACGTAACAATAGAAAGTGAGATATTAATTAGCAAGAAACATAGGTTTGAAATAAATACAATAGAATGAGTTAAAAAATATTAAATAAATGCAAAAGTCAATAAAGTAAAAAAAATATTATTAAACGTAAATCTAAAAATATTGAGTAAGTTAACACATGATAAATCAAATTTTCATTAATTAAAATAAAATAAATCCATTTTAAACTGACATTATGTTTTAAAAAAATAATTAAACAAACATTTCTAGACACAAATAATTAGACAAATGCAAATAAAAAATTATATTACTTAAATTAAACTAAACTCACACCTCACGTAAATGAAAAAAAAATAATTTAAACATATTTACTAAAAGAATAGAATTCATTATTTATTAATTAAAAATGTAGGACAGACCGACGCAATGGAGAGTGTAAACCACACTGTGACAAACAAGAATTAGGCTTAAGCCGTGAAACCGAACTTATTAAGAGATTATATTTTCGGAGTCAGAGAAGAAATTAGAAATTTTAAATTTGTATGGTTATCACGGTTCTTATTTAATGCATAGTTTTTAAGTGATTTAAATATAATTATTTAGTTATTATATCAATAATAAGATAATTAAAATAATTAAAGTTTTTTATTAATATTTTGACACAAATGATAAGAATTTTTAAGTTGTAGTTATTATTAAAAAATATAGAAGGGGAGTTAAAATGAATTGATATAGTAGGTGAAAATAGAAAAGTTTGATAAGATAAAAGAATTACACAAAATAAACGTTACATGAGTTAATTTAAATGATGTAGAATTTTTTACATGTATTTGGGAAAAGATATTAACGTAAAATAAATTGAAATTCGTAAATTTACAGAATTGAATATTAACTTAAATTGAAGTGAATTTACAGGATTGAATATGAACTTAAATTGAAGTGAATTTACAGGATTGAATATGAAGCTAAATTATCTTGATTGAGAAAAAAAGGTTTTTATAAGATGTAGATTAAATAAATTAAGTTCATTTAAAGCATGATTAGGTTAAGTATAACTTTTTGTAGATGCATTTTAAATGTACTGATGTATAGGTAGAATCAGTCAACCTGCTTTGACTGAATTGCAATCTCTATAGAAAAGAAGTTGAAAAACAAATCGTATTTAATTCATACACTAACTCATTAAACTAATTTCAAATAAAATAAACCAAGTTAAATGAATTGACTTTTAACTTTTGGAGAAATATTTTGAAAACTTAACTTCTTTATACAATCATCTTACAAGTGATTGTATTTAATTGTTTTTTTTAAATAATTTAATTTATATTTAAAATAAATATCTTAATTTAATAAAAGTGAGTTGTCGTTGTTATTCAATTCATGAAGCCATGAGCCCCCTGCTTAATTTGAGGCCTCTAGTGAAAACACACACAAAGAGTTGCAAGTGTAGTTTCAAAAGTTAATTCAGAATAGAATTGATAGGTTTAAGTAATAGAAAAGTCACACATAAGTTGGATCTTCGTTAAAGTTGGTTTTCTTTTAAATAATGCATAGTTTTAAAGGGAAATTAACCTAAGTAATTACTTATGAATGTTTTCTTGCTATATTAATTATGAGAAAATTAAAAGAAGTAAAATTTTGTATTATTATTTTGATATGATGTATAATAATTTTATAATTCTGATGAGTAGAATATTTTATTAAAAAAGTAAAAATAAAGGGAGAATCACGGTTAAAAAAAGGATAAAATAGAAAAAAAAATAGAAAAAATAATTGCTTAGATATGAATTAGTTTTTGAAATAATTATTCTTCGAATTTTGATAATAGAGTAATAATTAAAATGTGTGAAATGATAAACTGTAACGTTTTTGTTTTAATTAACGAGTCAAATAAGGTTTTTCAATGAAAATGTTTATTTGGTGTGAGTGGAATTAAGCTTGTTTTAAGGTTGAAGTTTGAATGCGAATTTTATAGATGAAAAAGATATAATTAAGAGGAGTGATCGTACTAGAAAATTAATTTAACGTATTTAAAAAAAATTAAATAATAAAATAATTATTGGAATATATGAAACAACTATATTGAAAGTTTGATCATTCTAAAAGATGTTTATAATTGTTTTATTGTTTAGTTCAACAGTGAGTTTAACGTATGTATTTTTAAATTTAGAGTTGAAATAATTTGTCGATTATTTGAAACATATTAGGGAATAAGTATAATTTAGTAAATTTTATGTTATAATTTAAAAGTAGATGATAAGTTGTTTGATAAATATTCTTATGTCTGAAAATTGGAATTGATGAATGAAGTTATTAGATTAGAAGTGTTCAATGGAATTATTTGATAAAGTGACTGATAAATATAAAAATAAATACAAGAACATAATAATAAAAATAAAATTTCCATTTTTAAGGCATAATATGTTATGATGATGTAATTATAATTTTAAATTTTGTAGAATAAATAATTATTTTTAATTAATAAAGCATATATTAATAACATAATTTAGAATATTTTTTAGATTGATTGAACATAATCATAAGCGTGTTAAATAAGTTTATGGTAAAGTTATTAATTATAATAAAAATAGTTGAAATAAAGTTAAATGATTTAATATGAATTTGAATATTGTTAATTTTATGATTCTTATAACTGATATTGTTTTATGTAAATAACTTATGTTAAATGGTTTATTAATAAAGACAATATTTAAAATTTTGGTTATATGATTCTATGTTACCATTCATTGAATTGAAAATGAACATATAAATAAAAGAAAGAGACAAAAATGATAAAAAAATGTTTAAAAATACCTTAATTTTTATTATAATTAATAATTTAATTTATATAAATATATTCATTGATAAATTAAATTTGATTTAAATACATCATTTATATATAATTAAAAAATTATAAACATAAATACACTCACATATAAATATAAAGATAATAACAGTTGAAGAAAAAGACATTTAAATCAAAATAAAAAATCATTTGATATAAAATTGTATAAAATTTTTAAAGAATTTCAAACATGTTAGAACAATAATTCTTTTAAATTTTCTAAAAACCCAAATTAAAATTAAGTTTTAATTTATATTAAAGTAAGATATATTTTTATTAAATATTTTAATTTATATTTGAAATTATTAAAATTTTATATATTATGTTTATTATAAAAATAAAAAAATATTTTTCAATTAGAGCTGACAACCTCAACCCACACAACGATTAATGGTGTAATGCGACCGTCTGATTCACTCAAGCGTTGGTCTGGCCTATACAAATGACCGACACAATCTTTTTGCAATTTTAGTCCACCCCTATTCTTTCTTCACTTTTTTCAAAAATTTGAGTTTTTTTTTTATAATTTTTTACTAAAATTATTCTTGTTACTTTTTAATATTTGTTTTAATTTGTTTTATTTTCGTGTAAGTATCATTGTGATGTCTTAAAAAAACTAGTAAATTAAAAGAAATAAAAATTAGTGAAGTTAAAAATTGTTAATAAATGGTTTGTAATTGATATTTTTGTTATGCGTTTTTTCAATGTAAAATGTAATATATGTGTTTTTCTTAATGTAATATTGTAGGTGTTGTATATTTGCATTTTAGGATTGATAAGTGTCGATTTTGGTGAACTTATTTATTTGTAATGTTTTTCTGTTCAAAGTTTTAGATTATTGAAGTTACGGGTATGTTTTTATCAAATTTTGGCATATTTTGTTAAATTGAAATAGCACTGTTCATTGTTGTTATTTTCTGTTATTGGTTATTTTATATTTATTTTGGTTTAGTTTCGTCTCTGTTATTTTAGATTTACTTTAATTTAGTTTTGACCTAGAATATAATATATTTTTAAGACGTATAGTTCTTTTCCTTTACAAAAAGAAGACGATTTTTTCTTTAATTGAATAATTGTTTTAAAATGCCCAAAACAATATTAGTATTTGTAAATCCTTCTTAAAAGGTTATGTAGATTAAATACTTTGAATTTAAGCATATAGATTTGGAAAATGATGGGATGAGTATATACTTATAATTGAGTTGAGTGAAGAATAAAAGAAGAGAATTAGGTGTTGATTAAAAATGGCATCGAAAAAAGTGAAGGGGTAGCAGATGAGAAGGTGAATTTTGAATTTATGATGAATGGATATCCTATCTTTATTTTGAAGGAAGATATTTTTTTTATTTTTCTTTTCTTCGTTAAAGAAAAAATTGACCATACTATTCAATTTAGAATAATAGTATAAATTTTTGAAAGATTTAATATTATATCTCAAATTAAAATATTTAAGTCCCGCGTCCTAAACTACATACATTTTAAACCTATTTTACTTGTAATTTTTCTTAACCGTAGTATTAAAATATTTAAAATACATGAAAATTGCGTGATGATCTTTGTTTAAAAAAAAGTTGAGCGATTTCAGTTTTACTAAATTGCAAGGGGTTTCGTTAGTTTTTAATTACATTAAATAGGAATGAAGTGTGTATTTACTAGTCAATGAAATTCATTTCATTTGGTAGTGACACTTTTAAAGAATTGAGAAAGAAAAAAAAGAAAAAGAACGTGTATGTATATTCTAAATAAATCATATTAATTATATTAACTTAATGCGGATTCAGTTTCATTAAAAACTAATAATATCTATTTATTTTATTTAAATTATTATTAATATTATAAATTGAAATTTTAATTTAATTTTAGTAGTTCATTTTACTTTAATTTCCACTTTTACTCTATTAATATCATTTGTTCTTCCAAGAAACTGGTTAGCTCCAACAATAATAATGTTTTATAGAGTTGTTCCTTGATCTCTCTTAATGTTGTTCCTTTCTTGTTGTTCCAAGCACTCCAAATTTCACCGTCTCGGGAAGGGGTCCTACAGGCACTCCGACGCTCAAATCAGTCTAAGATTAGAGTGTGCAGGAGATAAAGAATAAAGTGTAGAAGTACCTTTGTGTTGTGATCAAACCTGTATTTATATACGTGGTAGTGGGCCTAAAGAGTTGGACCCATTTTCTTATACTCGGATACTTTGTTAGGATTTTATAACAGAATCAGTTGTTTATTATACTTACCTTTGGTATATTATGCTTGAGGGGTTGCCACGTAATTCCTATAGTACATAGGTCTCCCAAATCCTCAAGGGCGAGTAACGACCGAAGAGGATTTAATATTGAGTAAGTAATGATTAGATTTGTCGCGCTTGCCGTCTGAAAACAACTGTTAAAGGTGGATTTACCTGCGCCTTTTCTCGATTTACGTGTCATGTTTTCCTAATGTGATGTGGCAACTCACTTCATCTGGATTGTTAAAAGTATTAATAATACACTTCACGGTTGGTTCCGTGGGTGTGAAATTGAGAAGCTGAGATAAGCTGAGAAGCCAGTTGAGAAGCTGATAAGCTGATAAGCCAACAGAGGAGCCAATAAGCCAGCTGAGGAGCTGATAAGCCAGTTGTGATAAGCTGATACGCTCCTCACGGTCGGCCATGAGGAGTACGTGGCTTTTTGGGTCGAAAGCTGATACGCTCCTTACGGTCAGCCATGGGAATACATGGTTTTCTGGGTAGAAAGCTTATACGTTCCTCATGTATTTGGATCGAAAGCTGATACGTTCCTCACGATCGGTCGTGGGAATACATGGCTTTCTGGATCGAAAGCTTATACGTTCCTCACGGTCGACAGTGGGAATACATGGCTTTCTGGGTAGAAAGCTGATACGTTCCTCACGGTCGATCGTGGGAATATATGGATCGAAAGCTGATACGTTCCTCACGGTCGATCGTGGGAATACATGGATCGAAAGCTGATACGTTCCTCACGGTCGGCCGTGGGAATACATGGGTTTCTGGATCGGAAACTGATATGTTCCTCACGGTCGGCCGTGAGAATACATGGTTTTCTGGATCGAAAGCTGATACGTTCCTCACGGTCGATCGTGAGAATACATGGCTTTCTGGATCGAAAGCTGATACCTTCCTCACGGTTGGCTGAGGGAAACATGGCTTTCTAGATCGAAAGCTGATACGTTCCCCACGGTTGGCCGTGAAAATACATGGTTTTCCGGGTAGAAAGCTAATACGTTCCTCACGGTCGGTCGTGGAAATACATGGCTTTTTGGATCGAAAGCTGATACGTTCTTCATGGTCGGCCGTGGGAATACATGACTTTTTAGGTAGAAAGTTGATACGTTCCTCACCGTCGGTCGTGGGAATACATGACTTTCTGGGTTAAAAGTTGATACGCTTCTCACGGTTGGCCGTGAGAATATATGGCTTTCTGGATCAAAAGTTGATACGTTCCTCAGAGTCGGCCATGAGAATACATGGTTTTTTGGGTAGAAAGTTGATAAGTTCCTCAAAGTCAGTCGTGGAAATACATGACTTTCTGGGTAGAAAGCTAATATGTTCCTCACGGTCGGCTGTAGGAATACATGACTTTCTGGGTAAAAAGCTAATACGTTCCTCACGATCGGTCGTGGAAATAGATGGCTTTCTGAGTCAAAAGTTGATACGCTCCTCACGGTCAGCCGTGAGGAGTATGGGGCTTTCTTGGTTGAAAGCTGATTTATGGGGTGAACCTTGCAGTGTGAAGCTTTAAATTATGTTTTGCGAGTGAAAACCAAAAAGGTTGTCGACCCTTGTACCAATTACTTTAGGTTGGGTTTCGAAGTGAAGACCGAAGTGGTTATCAACCCTTGTAAAGAGCTTGATTTGACGTGATCTTGGCCATGTTGATAATGAGGCATGAGCTTTATAGTTTGAATAGGTAATGGAGATGTGCATGACGCATATAAATTCCATAGAGGCCGATGAGATCCTATAGGGGTGTTCTCTACAACAACTTGAGCAGGAGCAGGAATGCCTTCATTCTCATTAGCTGAAGCCAGAAAAGTTAAATGTCCATTTTGCGCATCAACTGTAGAAGATCCATTGTTCAAATGTACTCTCACTAGTGTGAACTACTGATGATTGAATATTTGAAACCTGTCCAGAACTTGGGTCCATGCCAGTTTTATGAAAGTTGTCTAGGCTTCTCACAACAGTACCCACTGTTTGCCTAGCTTTCCTGTGCTGAAATAAACGTCTTTTTCTTTTCGCAATTGATGACTCTTCTTGATTTGTGTCTTCAGCTAGAACTTCATCAGCACGTGTGTGCAAGTAAGCAACAAGACCAAAAGGCAGAATTTGGGACAGTAGCTCCAAAGCTGGTTGATAGGAATCTACCCACAAAGCAACAAGCTATCGACTAACTTCACGTCACTCACCAGCTGGATGGAAAAATGCATGCCGTAAATGTCTCAACAAAACACCATCGCGCAAAGAAGCATCTCACATGGACTCTGCAGTTATAGCATCTTCTTCCTGTGGATCACAAATCATAGGTTCAAGCACTTCAACAACCGTCATTGACAGTAAAGGTGATACTGACGTGGGCTTTAATCTGATTCTCAACACAGAGATGGCCTTTTCACTTCATCATTAATTACTCTCCTGACTCCTCTTTGAAGCTGCTCGTCTGGGCAATGACATAGCTCTTGCCATGAATTATTGAACACATTCCTTAGGATAATACCTCAGTTTTGACGTAACCTCGAGCACCTCTGATGGGTTGCGTGCAGATACATCATGATGTAGGACCATGACATGGATATATGCTCAATGATATTTGGCTCCTTATCACCAATTGGTTTTTGCTGAAGGCTGCTGTTAGACACCACGAAGATCAAGGACAAATTAAGAAAATTATTCCTTTTCAATTTACGTATAGGAGGAGAGGCAAAGAAAAAATAACAGAATGAGGTATAGAAAGTGGATGGGACCGACTTTGTTAGAGGTGAGAGAAGAATATAAATAGAGAGGAAACGAGCAATAAAAGAGAGGAGAGGAAGAAGTGGGGACAGAATTGGGGAGAGCAGTGGCCTCTCGAAAGCCACATATACTTTCTGTTATTACTGCTTGTACATTTTCTATACACAGACGTTATCTTCGTGAATTCTGCATTACTCTATTCATATTCCTTCTTACTATTTCGCAAATTATCCATAATTCTGGAGAGTGGGTGGGTTCTGTTTATGTGGCTGTCTAGTGAGGAACCTTACAATTTGGTATCAGATTTTCGATTTGGGGCTTCATCCTGTGAATGGTCACTACACGTACTGCTGCCGTAATGAAAGAACGCGTGGACGGGTTGGAGAGGCAAATGGCGGAGTTTCGAGCTGAACAAGGTCGTTTCATGGAGTCTATGATGAAACGTATGGAGGAATTGATGGTGCGTCAATCTCGTCAGATTGAGGACGATGACGGTACTTCCCACGTTGAGGATCCAGGTAGGGGACTTCATAGAGACCCTCCTCCCAACAAGGGCGACTTCAATCGGAGAGTGGAGATCCCTCCGTTTGACGGTTCCGATGCAAGTGGTTGGCTCGTCCGAATTGATAGGTACTTTCGAGTCTCTGGCATTCCTGTGAGCGAGAAATTGGAGTACGCAGTTCTCGCACTTCACGGTGAGGCTTTGACTTGGTTCGAATGGTGGGAGTCTCAATCTTCCTTCCACACCTGGCTTCGTTTTAAGCAGGATGTGTTACGGCGTTTCGAACCTGGAGCAGCTTCAAACCCTTTGGCTCCTTTGTTGAGAGTGCGACAAACGGGATCTGTAATGGAGTATCGTCGTGATTTCGAACTAGCAGCCAGGTCACACAAACACCTTGGCAGCGACACATTATTGTGTATGTTTCACGAGGGGCTCAAACCAACAATCAAATCAGAGATCTCGGTTGATGAATTTGAAAATTTGCAAGCTATGATGGATAAAGCAATGGTGTTGGAAGCTTGAAATGTAGCTTGGCAAGACGAAGCGGGCAAACCTTGGGGACAGAGAAATGAAGAAAATGCACACGCTGGCTGGGATGGGTCCAAGAGCAACATTTGGGCCCAGCCCAAAACCCAAGCTCCTACTGTTAATATGAGCCAATTGAACCCAAACGTCCATCCTAAATCTGAGACCAAACTTACCAAACTTGATTCAGGTACAGCTACCGCCTCCCGTTCTAGTGGCCCAAAAATCAACTCTCGGTGGATATCAAATGAGGAGTGGGCTGACTGTCAGCGAAGGGGACTCTGTTTTCGTTGTGGTGAAAAGTGGAACCCGAGTCACGCCTGTAAATTTCGCCATCAGCAATTAATCCTATTGGGAGAGAGTGACGTTTATCCAGAGGAAGACAAGGAAGAACTACTAGAAGATACGCCAGACGTGGCTATCCACACTCTTTCTTTACACCTTTCATCTTTCAGTTATTGGGGTTTTACCACTCATCAAACTCTCAAAGTTCGCGGTACTATCAATGACAGAGACGTGATTATTTTGGTGGACCCAGGGGCTGAAGCTAACTTCCTTTCTTATAAATTGGTTTCTTCCCTGGGTTTACCACTACTGCAGTTATGTCCTTTTCGAGTAGAAGTAGGGAACGGGGCCATTGAGCAAGGAGTAGGTGGATGTGAAAACGTAGTGATCCAGGTGCAAGGTATCACCATTGTTGAGAATTTCTTTGTTATGGAATTGGGGCGATCGGAAGTAGTGTTGGGAGCAGGATGGATTGCTAGTTTAGGTAAATTTGAGGGTGACTACGGATCCTTAACCTTGAGTTGGATGTTGAATGGTTCTAAGGTAACACTCCGCGGTGACCCAAGTCTTGGGTGGTCTCCAGCTAGCAGTAAAATGACCTTCAATGCACTGAAAAATAGTGAGGACGGGTTCTTGGTGACACCCTTATTCAAGGCCACCGAAGTTGAAGTTGTTCCACCAATTTCTGTAGCTACGCAGCAATTGTTAGCCAAATTCGACTCTTTGTTTCAACCCCCTTCGGGACTTCCCCCCAAAAGAGAACTGGATCATGCCATCACGCTTAAAGACAAAGCAGAGATTCCCCATCTTCGACCATACCGATATCCTCATTACCAAAAGTCTGAGATTGAGAGACTAGTAGAAGAGATGCTGCAAATGGATATCATCAGACCTAGTACGAGTCCATTTTCTAGCCCTGTGATTTTGGTTCGAAAGAAAGATGGCGGGTGGCGGTTTTGTGTTGATTATAGGGCTCTAAACAAGGTTACAATCCCTGATAAATTCCCTATCCCAATTATAGATGAGTTATTAGATGAACTTGCTGGGGCAGCCATATTTTCGAAGCTTGATTTGAAGTCCGGTTACCACTAAATTCGTATGAAGGAGGAGGATATCCCAAAAACAGCATTTAGAACACATGAAAGGCACTATGAATTCTTAGTAATGCCTTTTGGCCTTACAAATGCCCCTTCTACTTTTCAAGCATTGATGAACAAGATTCTACGACCATTTTTGCGTCGATTCGTTCTTGTATTTTTTGATGACATTCTAGTATATAGCTCGGATTTAAAAATTCACAGGGAGCATCTATCCCAAGTGTTTGAGGTGCTGAAATTGAACCAGCTGTTGGTTAATCGAAAGAAGTGCTGTGTTGAGAGGGACCACATCGAATATTTGGGGCACATAATTTCTATTCAGGGAGTTGCTGCAGATCCACGAAAAATCCAAGACATGGTTGATTGGCCTCCTCCAAAGGATCTCAAGGGCTTGAGAGGATTTTTGGGTCTCACAGGATACTATCGCCGATTTGTTAAAGGTTATGGAAATATTGCTTGGCCATTAACTCAGCTCCTGAAGAAAGATGGATTTCATTGGGGTCCAGAAGCTCAGGAAGCTTTCCAAAAACTCAAATCTGCAATGGTCTCAGTTCCGGTCTTGGCAGCTCCTTGTTTTTCCAAGCTGTTTCAAATTGAAACTGATGCGTCGGGCAAAGGAATTGGTGTTGTCTTGATGCAAGAGGGGCGCCCAATTGCTTATATGAGCCAAAAAAAATTTCAGAAACAGCTCAGAGAAAATCTGTCTATGAGTGGGAATTAATGGCTATTGTTTTAGCAGTTCAAAGGTGGCGACACTACTTATTGGGGCAGAGTTTCACAGTGTTTACAGACCAGAAATCCCTAAAGTTTTTGCTGGACCAGAAGTTGGGTGCGGAGGAGCAGCAGAAATGACTCTCTAAACTTATGGGATATAATTTTGAAATTAAATACAAGGCTGGATTAGAGAATCGGGTTGCTGATGCGCTCTCTAGGAGATTTCATTTCTCTGCCATCTCTGTCATTTCCACAGCTGAATGGGGAGAGTTGGAAGATGAAGTTGTGGTTGATGTCAAATTGAATGCCATCATGCAGAGGTTGATCTGTGGGGAGGAGGGGGCTGCTAGTTTTTCCTTAAAAAATGGGAGACTCTTGTATAAAGGGTGGTTGGTGATAGCTCGTACCTCTAAGTGGATTCCTAAGATCCTTGAGGAATTTCATGGGTCTAAGCTCGGAGGTCATTCTGGATTTTTCCGTACATACAAACGGATTTCTGCTATTTTATATTGGGAAGGAATGAAAAAAGCCATAATGGACTTTGTCCAACGATGCGAGGTATGTCAACGCAATAAAAATTCTACTCTCAAGCCTTCCGGATTACTACAGCCACTGCCTATTCCTACTAATGTATGGTCTGATATCTCAATGGATTTCATTGGAGGTTTGCCTAAAGTACAGAAGTTAGATACTATTTTCGTCGTGGTGGATCGTATGACAAAATATGCTCATTTCTACGCTCTTGCTCACCCTTTCACAGCCAAAGATGTGGCTGTCCTTTTCCTTAAAGAGGTTGTGCGCCTTCATGGTTTTCCTTCATCCATTGTCTCCGATCGGGACAATATTTTCATGAATACCTTTTGGTCTGAAGTGTTTAAACAGGCTGGCACCTCCTTAAACATGTCTTCAGCGTATCACCCACAAACGGATGGCCAATCAGAAGCTGTCAACAAGTGTTTAGAGACTTACCTCCGCTGCCTTACTGGAACTAAACCAAAACAGTGGCCTTCTTGGCTTCCTTGGGCTGAATTTTGGTATAACACGAACTATCATGGTTCAATCAAGATGTCCCCATTCAAAGCTTTGTATGGACGTGAACCCCCGCCATTGTTAAGAGGTGGCGCTGAGTCTACGGTAGAAGAGGTGCGATTATTATTCGAGGAAAGAAATCAGATGTTGGAAGAATTGCAATTTCAGCTTAATAGGGCTCAAAATCGCATGAAACAAGAGGCTGATAAAAGGAGGAGACAAGTGGCTTTTGAGAAGGGTGATTTTGTATTCTTGAAGTTGCATCCTTATCGGATGAAATCCATTGCCACTAGAATCAATCAGAAGTTAAGTGCAAAGTTTTATGGGCCTTTTGAGATCCTTGAGAGGATCGGGGAGGTAGCATATCGGCTGAAATTACCAGACACAGCTAGAATCCACCCTATTTTTCATGTTTCCTTACTTAAGAAGAGTTTAAGCCCTACAGTTGAACCCCAACCTCTTCCTGCAGATTTGACAGATGAGGGAGAATTGTTGGTGCAGCCAGAACTAATTCTGGACAGCCGCTACAACAAACTTGGAGAGCTGGAAGTGTTGGTTAAATGGCAAGACCTTCCTGATTTTGAGAGCACATGGGAACTGGCCGAAAAGATTAAGACTGTTTTTCCCCTTTTTCACCTTGAGGACAAGGTGACTCTTCAAGGGGAGGGTATTGTTAGACACCACGAAGATCAAGGACAAATTAAGAAAATTATTCCTTTTCAATTTACGTATAGGAGGAGAGGCAAAGAAAAAATAACAGAATGAGGTCTAGAAAGTGGGTGGGACCGACTTTGTTAGAGGTGAGAGAAGAATATAAATAGAGAGGAAACGAGCAATAAAAGAGAGGAGAGGAAGAAGTGGGGACAGAATTGGGGAGAGCAATGGCCTCTCGAAAGCCACATATACTTTTTGTTATTACTGCTTGTACATTTTCTATACACAGACGTTATCTTCGTGAATTCTGCATTACTCTATTCATATTCCTTCTTACTATTTCGCAAATTATCCATAATTCTGGAGAGTGGGTGGGTTCTGTTTATGTGGCTGTCTAGTGGGGAACCTTACAGCTGCACTCTAGCCATTTGCCTCTTTCTAAAAACTGAGAAATTGATCTTTGAGATGAATTAGTTTGTAATCTGTCTTGCAAGGCTGCCCGTATCTGCTCTTATCAAATTGGGCAAAGATAAGACTCCAAGTAAACTAGACATGGTTAAAGCTGTCATGATTGATAATTGTCTCAAGCTACTACAATCAGCACCTAGCTCTTTATGCTCCACAATATCTGAGCTCTTTCGCATTTTAACTTATAGTAGTGCAATTGCAAGAAGTTCAGATGCTGCAGAAATTGTAGAACCTCTTTTCCATGTTTTGCTCCTTCGAGATTTCAACTTATGGGGACAACATAGTGCGTTACGAGCACTTGTGAATATATTGGAGAAACCACAAAGTCGCTACCTGCATTTGTAGGCAATGCCATTTCACCAGATCTTGGAAGCATTGGTGGCCCCATGCCATGAAGACTAGCATTAGTGGATAGCCCCATGCCACGAAGACTAGCATTAGTGGATAGCCCCATATTTTGCGGATGCATTGGTCGCCAAGCATTAGGGGAAGGCATTCGATCACCCATAGGATCAGTAATATTGGATGGAAGTCTTGGGCCTGGTGCATCAAATCTGGGACCAAATCCTGGGCCTCCAAAGGCCTGACCCCTGGATTCACCTTGGCGAGGCCTTTTAGGATCAACAAACCGGACAATTAGTGGTTGCTCACAACCTCTCATTGTGTAGACTCCATCAAGTGCATTAATAGCTGCCAGAGCCATATCTTGTGTGAGTATTTGACAAAACCACATCCACCACTTTGTTTCTTCTCATCACGCATGAGATAAACATCTTCTCGGCCATATTTTGAGAAAATTTCATCAACTTCTTAAACTTCTTTTACGGGAGCTTGCTTGTTCAGAGAGCCCACAAATAACTTGTACTCAACTGTACCACGACGTTCCTATTCACCGTCAGCATATCGCACTTGTATCGGACCAACACCTCCAGGAAGAGTATGTTGATTATGCAGTGCTCTAATTGCCTGATCAGCTTCTTCTGAAGTAGAAAATTTTATGAAACAACAACCTGCATGACAAAGATACTTTATACCAGTTTCATTAAATGATACAACACCCCCCTAACAGGTGTCAATAAATATATATCCAGAAAATAAGACAATTGGCAGAAAATTGATACAAAAAATAAAACTCAATGTGATTTTATTTTAAACCCTGTTTTGCTTTAAATTACTTAGCTTTTACAACCAGACAACTAAAAAAAAAGGCCTATCATGGTCTTTAACTCATCAACAAATCAGAGACTCTTCCAGTGAGATATTTTACTTTGTCACAACTATTTGGCTGCCAATAGAATACTAGAGATAATACATATAGAGATAAAACAATAACCAAACTATATTTTAACACCTAGATAAAACCATAAGGCAGAGATTAAGATCTCAAAAGTTTCAACTGACCCCCAAGATAATCTCATCACAAGCTTAAAGCAAAATCATCCAAGCATCTAAGATATCACAAGACAATTCCAAAATAATCTTATTAGGCTATACTTTATTCTATTTTTCTCACAAACAATTCTAAAATCAACTTGCAGTTGGAGACCGCTTCAGTACTCTTATAGCTAGAAAGCTTTAAAGGATTTGAATTGTAACGAAGAATTCTGTAAAGTGCAATTCCTCTGCACAAAAAAAAGTTGACATGTAGCTAAAAACTGCTTGAATTTCTATGTCAATAACCAGTATAATGTTGAAATCAACATTAAATGGGGCAACTTAAAAGGTAGCTACGGTTGAAAATTTCAGGGTATGACTAGAACATACTCTGCCGTTTTTGTTAAGCAAATAAACTCCAATTTCAAATCTCCTATCAGAGTTTAGCTTACACATCTCCGAAACGGACAAGGGTCAAGGCTCAACTAAAGCCACCACATTGTATAGATAACACAACTGCACCACAAAAATACTCAGCCCACGTACTAATGTTAACATTCGCTAGAATATAAAGACGATTCTTGACCTAGAATATGGCATTCATGTGTATAAACAGTTAAACACCATCGTGATATAAAAAACATATTGCTTTTCTCCTACAACTGGGTATTGTACAAGCTTAGAATAAATTTTTGTGATAAAACACACGAGTAAATCCAACTTAAGTATCAAATAAATAAAGCCAAAAACACAACGGTACACGATAATTTAGAGCCATGAAGAATAAAGCTTTCCATGATAACCATTTCAACAACTATATTTCCTAAAATAAAACTTTATGCCCCGTAAAGAAGTATGAATGACCAACTGTTAGAAAATCCAGTAACACATGGGAATAGCTATCCAATACCTGCCATAACTTTTAACAAAAAGAATTTTTAAAGGATGCATCGTATCATTGTAGCATCAGGGTTTTTGAAGCTGTGTATGATGGGTTTGTTGTTCATGGCAGAGCGAGAATTAATTGGAGGGCAAGGCAGCGTCGAAGAAGAGGGTTGCATTGGGAGATGAGAGATTTGGTGAGAATGAGAGAATTGGAGGCTTATAAGAGCATGTATTCATAGTTAGGGTTTTGATGTCACCGATCTTGTTCAAGAGAAAAAAGGAATAGGGACTCAAAGATCATGGTTAGGGGGAGAAGACACAAACCCAAAATCGAGAAGAACGGGAATCCATATATCGCGCAAATAAAAATAAAGTTGAGGGTAAAACCAAAATCTTTGATTGTTATGCTAGTTTCAATAATTCCTGATCGTAATCATTGCCTGGTCATCGCTACTGTTAGGTAAATTTCGGCACCATAGTCAGTGTCAAATTGTTGTAGCAAAACAACAGTTGGTATCAGCAACAACGTCTTTTGCTTCTTATTCTTCTTTCCTTTTTGTTTTAAGCGTTTTTATTGTTTTTCTAAACTCCAAATTACTACCCAAATTTTACAGAGTCCTGCTCCAAATTCCACAATCCACTATTTCGGAAAAAGGATTCTGCAAGTAATCCAATACTCAAATCAGTAAGGTGTGAAAAGTAGTGATGTGATCAAATCTATATTTAAGTACATACTAATAGGCTAAAGAGTTTGGGTACTATACTTAATTACTTTGTTAGAATTTTATAATAAAATAGGTTGTTTTATTATACTTATTTTTGGTATTTTCTGGTTGAAGGTTCGTCACATCATTCTTACATCAGACCATTTCACAAAAAAATCTTATTGTTAGGTAATCTTAAGATACAAAAATTTACACTCAACTATTTAAAATAAGGTAAAAGATAAATTTTTTTAATTTTTACGTATTAATTTAAACGACAACAATGTCTGCTAAAATAAAAATATTACAAAACTATTCATATATATATATATATATTGATGGAATAAAAATTGTGTTTTGTTTGTATTTGTAGAACCATTAATACCTTTACAATATATCATTTTCCCTACTTACAAAGATCTATAACTCGGTTGAGAAACTAAATAATTTATTTACTTTGATTAAATTATTAGTTAAAGAGAAAAACATATTTCATTATTTATATTAATTTAAATTGCACGGAATAAATTTTAAATCATAAATTCAACTAATTAAATTATAAATTAATAAAATAAAGTAATTTCATTGGACATCGTTTTTCAAATTAATGTCAAGTTCTCATCCAATTTGCACTTTTTGTAACAGCCCAAAAATTCTATAACTTTTGTCTGTTACCAAGTATTAACATCCATTTAAGGTTCAAGGTACTACAAAAAGTGTTCAGATACATCAGAGTTATGTATAACTATTCACATGACAAAAGGAAAACCAT